>ENA-ORSK01001160-ORSK01001160.1-human-gut-metagenome-genome-assembly--contig:-NODE-1160-length-22549-cov-9.321241_pt1 | contig 22549 bp, 19 predicted proteins | sample MGYA00242192_ERZ509159 | MGnify/ENA primary metagenome ERZ509159 (study PRJEB26280, sample SAMEA2338663) | human gut metagenome | biome: human gut; feature: human-associated habitat; material: faeces...
GACTATCGGAGGAGAAAACTCCTTCCCATTTTATAGCTTTGATGCACCAACAGAAAACGCACCGAAGATCGGTGTTGAGATTTCTGACCTTGGACTGGACGAATTTTCCGAAGGCGTAAAGGCTTACTATGAAGGTGCAACTACTATGGCTGATATCGCTAAAAAAGCAGCAGCTATAGAAGGTGCAGATTTTGTTGCCCTGATTCTGGATGGTGGAGACCCGAATGGAGCAAACAAATCTGTTGAAGAACTTATCGGGGTTGTTAAAGAATTAGCAGATGCTATCGACTGTCCACTGGTTGTAGAAGGCTGCAAGAACGTAGAGAAGGATGCGGAACTTCTCCCGAAAGTTGCAGAAGTACTTCAGGGAAGAAATGCACTTCTTCTTTCCGAAAAAGAAGAAAACTACAAAGCAATCGGTGCAGCAGCAGGTCTTGCTTATAATCAGATCGTTGGTGCTGAATCAGCCGTTGATATCAACCTTGCAAAACAGCTGAATGTTGTTATGACCCAGCTCGGTGTCAGCGCAGACAGCATTGTTATGAACGTAGGTTCTGCAGCAGTCGGATACGGATATGAGTACGTAGTATCTACACTGGACCGTATCAAAGCAGCAGCATTATCCCAGGACGATAAAATGCTGCAGATGCCAATTATTACTCCAATCGCTTCTGAGACATGGAATGTAAAAGAGGCAATGGCAACAGAAGAGGAATCTCCGGAATGGGGAAATCAGGAAGTACGAGGAGTCTCTATGGAGATTCAGACAGCAGCCGCATCTCTGGCTTCTGGTTCTGATGCAGTTATCCTCAAACATCCACAGTCTGTTGCAACCATTTCCAAAATGATTCAGGAACTGATGTAATCAGTACGTAAGGAAGAGATTAGGAGGATAAAGAATTATGGCATTATCAGGTATTCAGATTTTTAAAATGACCCCAAAGAAAAACTGTAAGGAGTGCGGATGTCCGACCTGTATGGCATTCTCCATGAAGGTTGCACAGGGCGCTATGGATATTTCAGCGTGCCCATATATGTCTGACGACGCTATGGCACAGCTTTCCGAAGCTACCGCACCGCCAATGAAGACGATCAAAGTCGGAACCGGCGACAGTGAGTACACTCTTGGCGGAGAGACGGTCCTCTATCGTCATGAGAAAACATTTGTAAGCAAAACCCGTTATGCGGTATCTCTCTGCAGCTGCATGTCTGACGAAGAGATCGATGCAAAACTGGAAGAAGACAAAAAAGTTGATTACGACCGTATCGGTGAGCGTATGTGCGCAGAGATGCTGTATGTAAACTATGCCGGAAATGGCGTAGACAAATACGTATCTCTTGTAACGAAAGCAGCAGCAACCGGAAAAGTTCTGGTACTTGGCTGTGAGGACGCAGATGCTGCAAAAGCTGCTCTGGAAGTATGCAAAGCAGGCAAACCGATCCTGAATGGTGCAAATGCATCCAACTATGAAGAGATGAGCAAACTTGCCACAGAGGCAGGCGTTGTTCTCGGCGTTAGCGGCGCAAATATTGATGAGCTTCACGACACCGTAGAAGCAATCGAGAAACTCGGCAACAAGAACCTTGTTCTTGATACCACAGAAGCAACCATCAAAGAGACCTTCGCTACTACCGTACAGGTAAGACGTGCATCCTTAAAGGATACAGACCGTACCTTCGGTTATCCGTCTATTGTAAATCTGGCAAAAATCGCACAGGGCGACAGATATATGCAGCAGGCACTGCTTTCCCTGTTCACCATGAAATACGGTTCTATCATCGTTCTTGAGGAGATGGGATACGCAGAGGCACTTCCGGTATTCGGACTTCGCCAGAACGTATTTACCGATCCGCAGAAACCGATGAAAGTAGAGCCGGGCATCTACCCGCTGAACGGCGCAGACGAAAATTCGATCTGCCTGACCACAGTAGACTTTGCCCTGACCTATTTCCTGGTATCCGGAGAGCTCGAGAGATCCGGAGTTCCGGTTAACCTTGTAATCAACGATGCCGGCGGACTTTCCGTACTGACTTCCTGGGCAGCAGGTAAATTCTCCGGTAACTCTATCTCCAAATTCTTCAAAGAGAATGTAGAAGATAAAGTAAAATCCAGAAAAGTTATCATTCCTGGTAAAGTAGCCGTATTAAAGGGCGACATTGAGTCCAAACTTCCTGGATGGGAAGTAATCGTTGCTCCGCTTGAGGCAGTTCAGCTTGTGAAATTCATGAAAGATCTGCAGGCAAACGGAGAACTGTAATACATAAAAAATCCGGGAGGAACTCTGGTATCCGGAAGTTTCTCCCGTGAAAAAATAATTATGGGGGATTCCCAAAAGAAAAGGAGAAGAGATATGGCAAAATTTGTAACCATCGGCGAAAGACTTTCTGTTACAGCTCCTACTGTAAACAAAGCATTCGCAGCAAGAGATGAAGAGCCAATTTTAAAGAGAGCAAAACAGCAGCTGGATGCTGGTGCCGTTTACCTTGATGTAAACATCGGACCGGCTGAAAATGATGGAGAGGACATTATGAAGTGGGCTGTTGAGCTGCTGCAGAGCAATTTTGACAATGTTCCGCTGGCTCTGGATACATCCAACAAAAAAGCAATTGAGGCTGGTATCTCTGTATACAACCGTTCCAAAGGAAAACCGATCGTAAACTCTGCAGATGCTGCAGGAAGAATCGAGTACGTTGACCTTGCAGCTGCAAACGATGCAATCGTTATTGCACTTTGCAACGGTGAAGGAATTGCAAAAGATAACGACGAGCGTATGATGTACTGCCAGACCCTTCTGGAAAGAGGTATGGAGCATGGCATGGAGCCGACAGATCTGTGGTTTGACCCGCTGTTCCTGGTTGTAAAAGGAATGCAGGACAAACAGATGGAAGTTCTTGAGTGTATCAAGATGTTCAGCGATATGGGACTGAATTCTACCGGCGGACTTTCCAACAACTCCAACGGTATGCCGAAAAACATCCGTCCGATCATGGATTCCGCACTTGTAGCTATGGCTATGATGCAGGGTCTGACCAGCGCCATCGTTAACCCGAATGACCTGAGACTGATGGAGACCATTAAATCCTGTGACGTATTCAAAGGCAACACTCTGTATGCAGATTCTTATCTGGAGCTTTAATCTTTAAATCTCGCAGGTTTTCCCCTGATGGTGCCGCAGCGTTTGCGAAAACCTGAGGCACCATCAGGGGTTTTTCTATCTAAAAGCGGAAAAATAAAAAAAGCGGAGAATATATACGACTGGGGGATTTACAGATTATGGCAAAAGTAACCTTTCGATTTGAAGAAGGAGAACCGGTAGTCACCTACGCAACCGAGGGCGAGCGCCTTCTTGAAGTAGCGCAGAAGAGCAATGTGCCGATCGATGCACCGTGTTCCGGAGAAGGGATGTTCCGCCGGGATAAGGCAATGGTAAAAGACTGGCTGCAAAAAGGACCGGATTACTATGTGCCGATCCAGAGAAAGCTGCTGCTCGATGCGGCAGATATGCTGAAAAAAGGCGGAATGCTCCTGTATTCGACCTGTACATTTTCTGTAAAAGAGAATGAAGAAAACATCGCTTATCTTTTGCAGGAACGTCCGGATATGGAACTTCTGATGCCAGAATGGGATGAATATTTCTCCCATGGAAAAAAGGAAGGATTTGAGAACTGTATCCGCATTTTCCCGCATCTGGCACCGGGCGAAGGCCATTTTGCGGCTCTGCTTGGAAAACGCACCGACGGCGAAGGACAGAGTAAAAAATATCTGAAAAAACCGGCGAAAAGCAAAAAAACACCGGTGTCTGACCTCAAGGACTGCCCGGAATTTGCAGTATTTATGCAGCAGATAACAAAGCCTTTATCCGGAAAAACGGAAGTTCAGAAAGAACGCATCTATCTGCTTCCGGAAGGGACGAAGATCGAGCGGGGTATCCGTTATCTTCGCACCGGGCTTTATCTTGGAGATCAGAAGAAAAAGCGGTTTGAGCCGTCGCAGGCTCTTGCCATGTGCTTAAAAGCAGAAGATTTTAAAAAGAGCGTCTCTTTTAAAGGGGACGATGAGCGTGTGATCCGTTACTTAAAAGGAGAGACCCTGGATTTATCCGACACGGAGGCGGAAAACGAAAAAGGCTGGGTACTGGTCTGCGTGGACGGTTACGGGCTGGGCTGGGGCAAAGCGGCCGGCGGTACCTTAAAAAACAAGTATTATGCAGGATGGAGAATGCAGTCATGAGTTATCGATTGGATCAGTATCTGACACTTGCCGGCGAAGGAAGTCGCTCCCAGGTGAAACAATTCCTGAAAAAGGGAAATCTTACGGGGATTGTAAAATAAAATATCGTATCGGATGCGAAGAATAGTATACAATATAAGCGAAATTGAGCCATATATCAACTGGCTATACTTTTATCATGCCTGGGGATTGAGTGGCAAACCTCGAGAGGAAAAGGAAAAAATGAAGGCTGAGGCGCTCGATATGCTCCATTCATGGGAAGGCGAATATCATACCTATGCCGTCTTCGGACTCTTCGAGGCGAACAGCGAGGGGGATGATATCTGGCTGGAAGGGCAGAAAGTCCGCTTCCCGATGCTCCGTCAGCAGCATCCGGCGGCTCAGGGAGAACCCAATCTCTGTCTGGCTGATTTCATCCGTCCTCTGGGCAGTGGAATAACAGACCGGCTGGGTATCTTCTGCACGACGGTAGATGGCGGTCTGGAGAAGAAATATCGCTCGGACGACTACCTCAACATGATGGCACAGACACTCTGCGACCGGTTGGCTGAAGCCACGGCAGAGAAGTTGCACGAAGAGGTGAGACGCAGCATCTGGGGCTATGCTCCCGACGAGCAGCTGAGCATCGAAGACCAGCATCTGGAGCGCTATCAGGGCATCCGTCCGGCTATAGGATATCCTTCGCTGCCCGATACCAGTGCCAACTTCATCATCGACCAGCTCATCGATATGAGTCAGGTGGGCATCCGGCTCACCACAAGCGGAATGATGACGCCTCATGCCAGTGTCTCGGGGCTGATGTTTGCACATCCCAAGTCGCGGTATTTCGAACTGGGACGGATAGGAGACGACCAGCTTCGCGACTATGCACAGCGCAGAGGAGTGCCCGTGCAGGCAATAAAAACGTATCTTCAATCAAGTTTGATCAAGAAATGATAGCAAGAATATTGATACCCGTAGTGGTATTCACCCTGTTGCCGTATCTGTGGATATATAAAAGGTATGGCAAGTTATGGCTGAAGAGTCTCTGGCAGCGGGTGCTCTTCTGGTTGCCGGCTTTCGTGGTTATCGCCTACAGCGCGTATATCACGATACTGCCCAACTTCCTGCCACGCAATCCGGTGCTCATCGACATCTGGTTTGTGATGATGGCAGTATGTGCGGTTCCGCAGTTTGTCTTCAGCCTGTTCAGTGTCTTCGGTTGGTGCTGTATGCGGCTCCTTCACGGCCATCGCAACTGGGGCAAGCTCCTCGGACTGGTAGTGGGAGCGGTGGCGTTCTTCTGCTTTATTTACGGATTTACCGAAGGTTTTCCTAAGATGCAAGTCAAGCGTATCACCATCTATGTACCTAATCTGCCGAAGTCTTTCGAGGGCTATCGCATCGTTCAGTTCAGCGATATCCATCTCGGGTCATACTATGGCTGGCGTGGTCATCTGCCTCAGCGCGATATCGACAGTATTAATGCCGAAAAACCTGATCTGATTTGCTTTACGGGTGATTTACAGAATGTTACGCCCGATGAACTGCCTGAGTATCAGGCGCTGCTCAGCAGTCTGAAAGCCAGAGATGGCGTGATGAGTGTGCTGGGCAATCACGATTACACCTATTATATGGATGTAGATGATGAGCAGGAGATAGCTGCGCTCGAGAAGCGGATGCAGGACTTCCAGCGGAGTTGCGGATGGCGCCTGCTGATGAATGAGTATGTGGCGGTGCATAGAGGCGCTGACAGCATCTATGTAGCTGGTACAGAGAACTATGACAAGCCAAAGCGCACCAACGTAAGGAAGGCGCTGTATGGCATCAGACCGGGCTCTTTCGTGCTGATGCTGCAGCATATTCCGAAGCAATGGCGCGAGACCTGGCCTTCTACTATTAATAAGGAGAAGGACGAGGATGGCGATGTGATAGGACCTGACAGGAAGGATTCGCTGGTCGTAGCACCGCAGCTTACGCTGAGCGGTCATACGCATGCGGGGCAGATCAGTATCCTGGGCTTGCGTCCGTCGATGTTTACTCCTTATGATTACGGCCTCTTCGAGGAGGAGGGTTGCCAGCTCTATACCACATCGGGTCTGGGCGGTACCGTTCCAATCCGCATAGGGGCTACGGCAGAAATCGTGGTCATCACACTCAAAAGAAAATGAGGAGTGTTGAATGTTAAATGTTGAGTGTTAAATTATTCATTCTTAAATAAAAAATGAAGTACTTATATCGTCTGTATCAACTTGTAATATGCTTGCCTATCCTGTTGGTAGCTAGCGTTTTAACCAGTTTAACTACTGTTTTGGGATGCATGCTGGGTAATGGTCATTTCTGGGGCTATTATCCTGGTAAATATTGGTCCTGGCTTTGGGTCCGCATCCTCCTCCTGCCTGTAAAGGTAGAGGGACGTGAGCATCTCAAGAAGAACCAGAGTTATGTTTTCGTGGCCAATCATCAGGGCGCTTTCGATATCTTCCTGATTTACGGCTTCCTGGGCAGAAACTTCAAGTGGATGATGAAGAAGGGCTTGCGCAAAGTGCCTCTCATCGGTATCGCCTGTGAGTATGCGCACCACATCTTTGTAGACAAGAGCGGACCTTCTAAGATCCGTGCTTCTTATGACCGTGCTCGCGAGGTGCTCAAAGAGGGCATGTCGCTGGTGGTATTCCCTGAAGGTGCCCGCACGTTTACGGGTCACATGGGCGTGTTCCGCCGTGGCGCTTTCATGCTTGCCGATGAACTGCAGTTGCCGGTATGTCCGCTTACCATCAATGGCAGTTTTGATGTGAAGCCTCGCATGAAGGACATCTACTGGGCATTCTGGCATCCTCTGAAGCTCACTATTCATGAGCCTATCGAGCCGATAGGCAAGGGAGCTGACAATATCAAAAACCAGATGAACAAGAGCTATGAGGCGATTATGAACGGACTTGACAAGAAATATCAGGGTTTTGTAGAGAATCCGGACCAATAATTTCGTTTTTTCGCTTGTTATTTCAAAAATAAGTTGTAATTTTGCATCTGTATTACATTATATAGAATCAGAATCATTAAAATTATAAGAAGTTATGAGTGATAGCATAGTAATCATTCCTACATATAATGAGAAGGAAAACATCGAGAAAATCATCCGTGCTGTCTTCGGTCTCGAAAAGCAGTTTGATATCCTCGTTATCGATGACGGAAGTCCTGACGGTACTGCTGCCATTGTTAAGGGCTTGATGGCTAATGAGTTTGCCGGTCGTCTGCATATCCTGGAGCGTTCGGGTAAACTCGGTTTGGGTACAGCCTATATCATGGGCTTCAAATGGTCATTGAAGCAGGGCTATGACTTCATCTTTGAGATGGATGCCGACTTCAGTCATGATCCTAATGATTTGCCTCGTCTCTATGCGGCAACTCACGATGAGGGGTATGATGTGGCTGTAGGCTCAAGATATATTTCGGGTGTGAACGTGGTCAACTGGCCTATCGGACGCGTATTGATGAGCTATTTCGCTTCTAAATACGTACGTATCGTAACCGGATTTAAGGTGAATGATACCACAGCTGGATTCGTCTGCTACCGACGTAAGGTGTTGGAAACCATAGATTTGGATGCTATCCGCTTCAAGGGCTATGCTTTCCAGATAGAGATGAAATATACGGCTCATCGAATAGGTTTCAAGATCAAGGAGGTGCCTGTCATCTTTGTTAACCGTCGTGAAGGTGTGAGCAAGATGAGTGGTGGCATCTTTGGTGAGGCTTTCTTTGGCGTGATGCGACTGCGCCTAGATGGCTGGTTCAAGAAATATCCGAAGAAGGATTAATACTCTGTAATCACTATTCAGTAATCAGTAATCACTAATCTGTACTTGGATGGAAATCCAAAAGATAGAAAAAACATACGGGCGTTCGCCACAGGCGGATGCCCTCTTTGATTTGATGGGGAAGAAGTCGGTTCATTCCATTTTTCTCCAGGGTTTGCTGTGCTCTTCGGCTCCGATGTTCTTTGCTTCTCTGCAGGGGAAGATGAGGCGTTCGGTACTCTTCGTACTGGATGATGCCGATGAAGCAGGCTATTTTTATCACGATCTCACTCAGATGATGGGGCAGGAGAAGGTCTTCTTCTTTCCTTCCAGCTATCGGCGTGCCGTGAAATACGGGCAGCGTGATGCAGCGAACGAAATCCTACGTACAGAGGTGCTGGCGCGCCTCTCTTCGGGAGGACATTTCCTGGTAGTCACTTATCCCGATGCACTGGCAGAACTCGTTGTGGCTAAGCAGAATCTGGATGAACGGATTCTGAAACTGGCTGTAGGCCAGCAGATTGCTCAGACCGATGTGGTTCATACCCTGCGCGATTTCGAACTCAAAGAAACCGATTATGTTTATGAACCGGGCCAGTTTGCCGTGCGTGGAAGCATCCTTGATGTCTATTCCTACAGCTGCGAATATCCGTTCCGTATCGACTTCTTCGGCGATGAGATTGACACCATCCGTACCTTTGATGTTGAGACCCAGCTCTCGCAGGCGAAGCGCACAGAGATAGAAATCGTGCCCGAACTCGCCCATATCGAGAGCAACAAGCAGTGTTTCCTCAATTTCCTCTCCGAAAGTACGCCAGTCGTTGCGAAAGACCTTTCTTTCGTTTGCGACCGCATCGGTCAAATCTATACCGAAGGCTTCTCATCGCAAAGCCTTACCGAGCAGCTGGAGGGAGCTACTGAGGTAGAGGCTGAGCGCATCAGACATGACATGAAGACCGAGCTCAACCTCGTTTCTCCGCTCGATTTCAAGAAGGCAGTAGCGGCACATCTCCGTATCGAGTTCGGCAAGGTCGCTCCGTCAGAGAGTTCGGCTGTGATACCTTTCAATATCGCTCCACAGCCTCTTTTCCATAAGAATTTCAATTTGCTTTGTCAGACTCTGGAGGATTTCCTGCTCCAGGGTTACACCTTATATATATTAGCAGATAGCCAGAAGCAGCAACAGCGCCTGAAGGATATCTTTGAAAGCGAAGAGCTGAAGCGCTACGCCATCCGTTTTACACCGGTAGACAAGACGCTTCATGAAGGCTTTACTGACCATGACAAGAAGTGCTGTTTCTTTACCGATCATCAGATTTTTGACCGTTTTCATAAATATAACCTGCGCTCAGATAAAGCGAGAGCCGGCAAGATGGCACTCACCATGAAGGAACTGCAGGAGATGGAAGTGGGAGATTTTATCGTGCATGTAGACTTCGGTATCGGCAAGTTCGGCGGTCTGGTTAGGGTTCCTGCGGGCAACAGCTATCAGGAAATGATCCGCATCGTCTATACGAACAATGACAAGGTGGATGTTTCTATCCACTCGCTTTATAAAATCAGCAAATATCGCCGCAGCGATACCGGTACTCCGCCTCGCCTGTCTACACTGGGCACAGGTGCCTGGGATAAACTCAAGGACAAAGCCAAGAAGCGAATCAAGGACATTGCGCGCGACCTGATCAAACTCTATGCCCAGCGCCGACGGGAGAAGGGATTCGCCTTCAGTGCCGACAATTATCTGCAGCATACGCTGGAGGCTTCCTTCCTGTATGAAGATACGCCAGACCAGAATAAGGCTACTCAGGAGGTGAAGAAGGATATGGAGAGCGGCAGACCGATGGACCGTCTGGTTTGTGGCGATGTGGGCTTCGGCAAGACTGAGGTTGCCATCCGTGCAGCCTTCAAGGCAGCGTGCGACAGCAAGCAGGTTGCGGTGCTGGTGCCTACTACCGTTCTGGCTTTCCAGCACTATCAGACTTTCAAAAAGCGTCTGGAAGGCATGCCTGTAAGGGTAGACTATCTCAGTAGAGCCCGTACAACGAAGGAAACCAGAGAGGTGCTTGACGCCCTGAAAGAGGGTAAGATTGATATCCTCATAGGTACGCATAAGCTGATATCAAAGACCGTGAAATGGCATGACCTGGGACTGCTCATCATCGATGAAGAGCAGAAGTTCGGTGTGTCTACCAAAGAGAAACTCCGTCAGCTCAAGGTAAATGTTGATACACTCACGATGAGTGCCACTCCGATTCCGCGAACCCTCCAGTTCTCTCTGATGGGCGCCCGGGATATGAGTATCATGCGCACTCCGCCACCTAACCGTTATCCGATTCATACCGAACTGGTAACGTTTAGTAGTGAAGTTATCTGCGATGCCATCAATTTCGAGATGAGCCGAAACGGACAGGTTTATTTCGTATGCGACAGAATATCCAAGCTTCCGGAGCTCAAGATGCTCATCGAGAAGCATATTCCAGACTGTAGGGTAGCAATCGGTCACGGACAGATGAAGCCTGAGGATTTGGAGAAAATCATCATGGGCTTTATCAATTACGATTATGATGTACTGCTTTCTACCACTATTGTAGAGAACGGTATCGACATTTCCAATGCCAATACGATTATCGTGAGCGATGCTCATCACTTCGGATTGAGTGACCTGCATCAGATGCGTGGACGCGTAGGAAGAAGCAACAAGAAGGCTTTCTGCTATCTGATGGCGCCACCTAAGAGTGCACTTACTCCTGAGGCGCGTCGCCGTCTGGAGGCTCTGGAGACGTTCAGCGAACTGGGTAGCGGCTTCAATCTCGCCATGCAGGACCTGGATATCCGCGGTGCGGGTAATCTGCTGGGCTCTGAGCAGAGCGGTTTTATGGAAGATCTCGGTTATGAAACCTACCAGAAGATTCTCTCTCAGGCTGTCACAGAGTTGAAGAACGAGGAGTTCTGTGATCTTTATCAGGAGAAGATGGATGAAGGTGCCCAGCTTACGGGTGATGATTTCGTTGACGATTGTGGCATAGAGAGCGATCTGGAGATGTATTTTCCTCAGACTTATGTGCCGGGTGACAGTGAGCGCATGCTCCTTTATCGTGAACTGGACCGTCTGGAGAGCGATGAGGAAGTAGAGGCTTACCGCAAGCGTATGATAGACCGTTTTGGTCCTGTGCCTCATGAAGCAGACGAACTGATGCATGTGGTAGGTCTGCGTAGGGTAGGCAAGAAGCTAGGTTGCGAGAAGATTATTCTCAAGCAGGGCTATATGCAGATGCAGTTTGTGAGCAATGTAAACAGTCCGTTCTACAGAAGTCAGATGTTTAACCGCATACTCGCTTACGTTACCAGTCATATTCAAGATTGTGTTCTGAAGGAAAAATTCAACAAGCGAATGCTTCGCATCAATGATGTGAAGACTGTAGGACAGGCTGTAAATCTGTTGAATCAGATATCGCAGATAGATTTAGGTAATGAGAAAAAATAATCTGTGTCTGCAGTCTATGGGTAAAATCCTGTATCAATTGTGGAAGTAGACAATAAAACAGACTGTTGATTTATACTGAAAGGTTAGAAATCTGACAACGTTACATGATGATATGTCAACTTTACATGATAATATGTTTCAGTTTAGTGAATAAAAAAAAACATTGGAATCTCAATATCCCTATTGAACTCCAATGTTTTATTTTTTTGTATAAGTAAAAGATGATGATAAGCGTTTCACAACGCATTTTGAATTTTTCTGTTGCAAAGATACTACTTTTCATTTTAATATAGGGGGTAATATTTGGTATTTTATGGGGTAATATTTGATTTAATTTATAAAAATGACACTGAAAATACACTTATATAACAAATAATACCTGTAGAATGAACTATTTTATTGGATAAAAATAAAAAAATAGTGGAAAAACACATAAAAAAGTTCTTTATTTCATTTTTTATTTGTACCTTTGTTCAGGCATACAACAATTTTAAATATATATATAAACATGAGACAGAAAAAGTACATCTTAAGCGAGCAGGAACTTCCTACTCAGTGGTACAACATTCAGGCAGATATGCCTAACAAGCCATTGCCACCGTTGAACCCTCAGACACACCAGCCAATGAATGCTGATGATTTGTCACACGTATTTAATAAGGAGTGCTCAAAGCAGGAACTTGATACAGAGCACGCTTGGATTGATATTCCGGAAGATGTGCTGGAGAAGTACACCTTCTACCGTTCAACCCCACTTGTACGTGCTTACGCCCTTGAGGAGGCACTCGGTACTCCGGCGCATATCTATTTCAAGAATGAGAGTATCAATCCGTTAGGCTCTCATAAAATCAATTCAGCCATTCCTCAGTGCTACTACTGTAAGCAGGAGGGGGATACCAATGTCACTACAGAGACTGGTGCAGGACAGTGGGGTGCAGCCCTCTCTTATGCAGCAAAACTCTACGGCCTGGAGGCAGCAGTTTATCAGGTAAAGATTACCATGCAGCAGAAACCATACCGTTCCAGCATCATGCGTACGTTTGGAGCCACTGTAGAGGGTTCTCCTTCCATGAGTACACGCGCAGGTAAGAACATTATCACACGTGATCCTCATCATCCTGGTTCGCTCGGTACTGCCATCAGTGAGGCTGTTGAGCTGGCTACAACCACACCGGGCTGTAAGTATACGCTGGGTTCTGTGCTCAATCATGTGGCACTTCACCAGACCATTATCGGTCTAGAGGCAGAGAAGCAGATGGCGATGGCAGGTGAGTATCCTGATCAGGTGATTGCTTGTTTCGGTGGTGGTAGTAACTTCGGTGGTATTGCCTTCCCATTCCTCCGTCACAACTTCACAGGCGAGCGCCATACTGAGTTTATAGCTGCAGAGCCGGAGAGTTGTCCTAAGCTGACTCGCGGTAAGTTCGAGTATGATTTCGGTGATGAGGCAGGTTACACTCCATTGCTGCCAATGTTTACTCTGGGTCATGATTTCAAGCCTGCCAACATTCATGCAGGTGGTCTCCGTTATCATGGTGCTGGTATGATTATCTCCCAACTTCTGAAGGATGGTTATCTGCATGGTGTAGATATCCCTCAGCTGGAGTCATTCAAGTCAGGTATGCTCTTCGCTCAGACCGAGGGTATCATTCCTGCTCCAGAGAGCTGTCATGCGATTGCAGCCACTATACGTGAGGCTCTGAAGGCTAAGGAAGAGGGCAAGGAGAAGGTTATCCTGTTCTGTCTCTCAGGTCATGGTCTTATCGATATGCCGTCTTACGATAGCTTTATCAATGGCGATTTGCACGATTATTCTGTCAGTGATGAAGAAATCCAGCAGTTCCTCAAGGATGTGCCAAAGGTTGACTAATTTTCAGTTAACAGTTAATAGTTTATAGTTTATAGCAAACAGTTGACAATTATTCTTTGAGATATATTGAAATAACAAGATCACATTATAATAAAAGAAGCCAGGCTGCGAAAAGCAACCTGGCTTTTTATTTAGAGATTCTATTTTCTTTTATTTAGAAATTCTATTCTCTTTTATTTAGAGCTTCTATTCTCAGTTCGAGACTTCTATCTTTCATTAGAAGTTCAACCACTCTTCGATAGCCTTAGCGATGACATCGAAGCTTGTGGTAGGCTCGAAGCGGGCTACAACCTGACCCTTCTTGTTAACGAGGAACTTGGTGAAGTTCCACTTGATATCGGCACTCTCCTTGTAGTTAGGATCAGCCTCGCTCAACATCTTGTCGAGAACAGGGTAGAGAGGGTGGCTCTCGTCCCAACCAGCAAAGCCCTTACATTCTTTCAGAAATTTGAAGAGAGGGGCAGCATCGTCTCCGTTTACCTTGATCTTCTTGTAGCGCTGGAACTCTGTGCCGTATGTAAGCTTGCAGAACTGATGAATGCTTTCATCTGTACCAGGGGCTTGCTGACCAAACTGGTTGCAAGGAAAATCAAGTATTTCGAAACCTTGAGAATGATAGGTCTCATAAAGTTTCTCCAGTTCCTCATACTGAGGGGTGAAACCACACTTTGTAGCGGTGTTAACGATGAGCAGCACTTCGTTGGCATACTCCTTGAGGGAAACATCCTTTCCCTTTCTGTCTTTAACAGAAAATTCGTAAACAGTTCTCATTTTTTTTATCTTTATGTATGTGTTATCTATATTTCCGATCTCAACTTATGTGATCTAGAGTGCAAAGATACTACTTTTCTCTTAGAATACTTCAAGAGTTTTTTTAAAAATTCTAAAAATCGAACAAAATCATAGATGAAGGAATAAGCGTAATATATATAATGTAGATAGATATTGTATATCTGGGGAAACAGATACCATATAGCTGACTATGTAGATATCGGTTAGATATAGAATATAGAAGAATAAAATAGGTAGACGATATAACTGCACAATATCAGTATGAAACAGCATAAAAATAAAAAATGCAGGATTTTCACAAACCCTGCATTTCTTTTTCTTTACCTCTTTTTCCTCAAAAAAACAAAGAAAAAGAGGTTTACGATTAATCTATCATTTAACTTTTCTAAGAACTTGTTGCAAAGATACTACATTTTCTTGTAACACCAAACTTTTTCTCAGTTTTTTTTCAGTAAAAAGGGAAAATTAATCAAATACCCCCCCATTTTTATACTTTTTTGCAATATTCGGTCAAAAAACAAAGCAAAATGGCTCAATTTTATGACTATTCTGCTTTTTTCCTTGCTTGAACGTTTTGCTGTGTACGATAACGAAGAAGACTGTGCCCGACAACAACTGAAGATATGTCCTGTAATATGTATTACTTTTTTATCTGTAATGATGCGGGCTATCCCTGCGTTCTGTTTCGGTATTCAGTAGGCACGATACCCGTTTCTTTCTTGAATACCTTCGAGAAATACTTAGGGTCGGTGAAACCTACTGCGAAGGCGATGCTGCTCAGTGTATCGTCTGTCTTGCGCAACATCTCGCATGCCTTCTTGATACGTATATGGCGAACGAAGTCTACCGGCGTCATTCCGGTCGTTGCTTTCACCTTATTATATAGTACGCTTCGGCTCATACCGATTTCGTTCGAGATATCATCTATCTTGAGTTCCGGGTTGCCTGCATTTTCAACAATAAACCTGAAGGCACGCATCATGGTTCTGTCCTGCATCTGTGCCGCCATCAATGCCAGCTCGCTATTTGGGTCAACCGCTTCGCTCTCGGCACTAGTTTCAGCCTGGTTAAGAGCAGGCTGAGGAACAACTGTAGGCAGTATTCGCAAGGCTGCTATGGCATCTTTATCGCCAGCTTCCTTCAGCTTTCTGATGATATCCACCTGAATGTTGCGGCGCTGAGTGAGGATAGCCTCTATTCTGCCGAGCAGATAAGGGGTAGAGAATGGCTTGGTGATATAGGCATCAACACCTTCATCAAAGCCTCGCTGCTGATCTTCTACGCTTGCCTTGGCTGACAGAATCATCACTGGGATGTTGTTGAGGGTGGTATCCTGCTTGATCTCGTGAATCATCGACAAACCATCCATCACAGGCATGGTAACGTCCGTGAGGATAAAGTCTGGTATCTCCTTGCGCGCCATCACTAAACCGGCCTTTCCATTCTCTGAGAGCAGCACGTTATAGGTAGGCGAGAGAATGCTGTAGAGGAACTTGCGCAGGTCGGCATTGTCTTCAACTACCAGTACCGTCTGGTCTTTGAGTTTCGTTTCTTCCTGTGCTTCTTTCTGTTCCTTGCCCATTTCTTCCAGGCGTTCAGTCTCTTCATCCTTTTCTTCTTTCTGTTTATTTACTTCTTCCAGATAGTCGGATGCATTGCGGTCGTCAATCTGTCCGTTCTCTTTCTCCCTTTCTGTCAGGTCGTAATCTTCCTCGGTCAGACCGCTGTTCGTATAGAAGTCTGCCTTGTTGCCGTATCTCTGAGCCTTGTCCAGCATTACCAGCATTTCGTTGGCATTGTTTATTACCATTCTCAGCAGTTCCTTGCCCTTTCGGGTGATACCCGGTTCGGTATCCAAAACGGTTTTTACCGGGGCTCCGATGAGCGTTAGAGGGGTTCTCAGACGGTTGGCTGCATCGTTGTAGAACTCGTTCTTCATCACGCTCATCTCGTGGGTTACGTTCTCGCGCTGGCGCTGGTTGTAGGTATAGAAGATTGCGCCTACGATACCGAAGAGCAGGAGCAGCATGAGAAGCTTGCCCCAGATGCTTTCCCAGAAGGTAGGGCGCACTTCGATAGGCAGTTCTGCCACATACTTGCTCCATACACCGTGAGAGTTGGTGGCTCTCACCTTGAGAACGTAATCGCCATGACTGATACGGTTGAAGCCGATGCTATTGCTGCTTCCGTTTGATATCCACACGCCTGGAGCTGTATAACCATCTATGCGATAGAGATATTTGGTCTGATACTTGCGCTGATAGTCGAGCGATGCGAAGTTGATGGTCAGATTTCGCTTGTTGGCAGGAATCACCACTTTATCCTTGTGCAGGATAGGTTCCGACTCCTTCTCTCCGCTATAATGGAGGGAACTGAAGATGACTTTAGGCTGGTAGTTGCTCTTCTTCAGCGTAGCCGGATTGAAGGTAATCAGTCCCATCGGGGTACCTACCGAGATGTTGTTGCTTGCCGGATCGTGGTAAGGACGGCTTTGCGAGAACGACATGTTGAAGTCGAAGTCGTTAGGTCCAAACACATTGCACTGGCCCGTTTTCGGGTTTACGCAGTCGATACTCGATTCTCTGATTACCCAGATTCTTCCCTGGTTGTCTTCTACCATGCCCTGTACGATGCCTTCGTTAATATCGATGGCATGGAAGTATTTCATCTTCAGGTTGTCTTGCAGGAGCGATTTGCTCACAATCTCTTCCATCACACCGCCCTGTTGCGAGATATACATCTTGCCGCTGGTGTGCTCCAGGATATTGTTCATATCGTTTGCAGCCAGACTTGTTGTATCGTTCGGTATGTAGTAGGTCTTGTGGTAATTGATCTTTCTTGCGTTTGTAAAGGCATCACTGAAGGTGATGAGACCATCTGTGGTTCCTACGAGAATGGTTCCCGTAGTGGTGCAGCAGATGCGGCGTATGCGGTCGTAGTGCTGTTTCTCCCAAGGCAGTCCGTTTCGTTTACTGATGAAGCTGATACTGCCGTCTGCCGCCTCGTTAACAAGTGCCAGCCCACCTCCGTAGGTACCTATCCAGATGCGTTCGGTACGGTCGGCTACAATGTCTTGTATCTTGTCGAACGGCAGCGATGACGGGTTGTTGGCATCATAAACAAAGTGTCTTACCTGCATTTTATCTATCAGATAGACACCATTTCCGTTGGTTCCTATCCATGCTCTTCCCTTGATATCGAAGTGGATAGACATGATGCCCTTCTCGTCGAAGTTTACTTGCTGTGGCACGATCTGTCCGCTTGGCGACAGGTATCCGATGCTTTGGTAGGATGCGTTGAGCACCTGGATTACTCCGTTGTGATAACCAGCCCAGATATGTCCGTCTGGCGATGCATTCACCGAGAACACTTCGTCTTCGCCCACATCCAGCTTGTTGATAATGTAAGGGTGATATTTGAAGACTACCTGTGTCAGGTCGTGAGAGCCTGTCAACCAGAGGATTCCCTGGTCTGAGAGTACATATTTCGTAATCTTCGGTATGCGGTAGTTGCCCGATGAATTGCTTCTCAGCTGATAAGGCACCAGTTTTCCTGCCTTGCGGTCAAAATAACTGAAGGTTCCTCCTCTTGGCACTACCCAGAGGGTCTTGTGTTCATCTTGTGTGATGAAATTGCTTTCGCAGGTTGTACGGTCCATCGGGTCGTCCTGGTCGGCAAAGAGCCACTGCTTCTGTCCGGTCTTCGGATTGACGAGGGTTACTCCCATGCCGTCAGTGAATGCCCATACCATACCGAAAGCATCGGTATAAATCTTCTTTACCTCTGCCAGAGGCTGACTCGGGCTCTGTACGTTGATGATATCAAACTTGAAGGTGCGCGGGTTGTAGATGACCACACCCAGATTGGTTGCCAGCAGGAGTTGGTAACCTGTATTTTTCAGTTCGTTGATACGGGTTACGCCTTCTGGCATTGGTATCATGGTGAGTCGGTTCTGCAGGTCATATTTTGCCAGTTTACCGTCTTCAGTTGCCAGGAACTCATCTTCTCCCACCCCTCTGAGCCATTTGAAAGGCAGTTTGCTTGGAAATTTCGAGTTGTATATGCATGCGCCTTTGTCGGTAAGCACCCATTCTCTTCCGTGTATATCTTGATGGATGTACCATACATTTCCGCTTCTGAGTCCCTTTTTTCCTACTTTGATGAGTTCTATGTTCCGCTCATCAAAGGTTTTTCCTACCGATCGGATGATGTATTTTCCATCTTCTGAAGTAAACCATGTAGCTCCGTTTTTCAATGGGTATACCTGGCTCACGCGCAGGTCGATGTTGAACAGTTCGTTGAATTTCTGTCCTACAGCAAAGAACCGGCAGAAGTGGGTATCGTATACGTAGAGCTTGTGGTCGTATGTGATACACCACACGTTGTTGTTATAGGATGGTTCTATTTTCAGTATACGGTTGGTTGACAGTACGTCAATATCATCCGGGTTGTCTCTGAAAGTATGAAACTTGTAGCCGTCATAGAACGACAGTCCGTTCCATGTACTGAACCACATGAGGTTGTCTTTACCTTGTTTGAGGTCTGAGATGGTATTGGCAGCGAGTCCGTCTGTGATAGAGAATTTTCTCACATCGCAGTAGGGTACAGCTGCTGTCATGATGGTAGAGAGCAGTCCTAATAGGGTGATATATAATTTTCTTTTCATCATTTTTTATTCGTATACGTTTATTAATCGCAACAAAGGTAGTGAAAATTATTGAGAATACGTATTTATCAGGTGTATTTTTTTATGTTTGCGCCTTAAAATCTTCCACTTTTCATAGAATAGGTGTAATATTTGGTTGTTATCTCCCTGCTTTTCTTTTGTTTAGCGTATGTTGTTTCGCTACTGGTTATTTCTGAATTTTCTTCATGTTTTTCTAAAGAATAGGGATTTCCCCCTCAGTTTGTATCCTTTTCCCCTTTGTGGTAGCCGGAAAAACCACTACCTTTGCATCGAGTTCAAGAAAGAATGCTGTTCTTCGAGAGCTCAATAATTAGAAGATATAAGAATATAAATAACTTAACTGATAAATTGATATGAAAAAGTTTACTACTCTTCTCACAATGGCTTTCATAGCTTTGATGAGCATCTCTCTCACCTCATGTGATGATGATTCTGATATTGCATACACCCTCGATGGAACATGGAGGGGTAATATGTTGGTAGAATATGATAATCACAATGCCCTCTACTCGGTAATCCGATTCGACCAGAATGATGGCATCTATTCCGGTACAGGCTATTGGATTGATTACTTTCAGGGAAATCACTGGCATGGCAATAACTATATCGCAAACCGTATTAAATGGACAGTTCGCAACAGAAATATCTATATCTCTCTTCTTGATGAGGGTAGCGATGTTGTGATTTACGACTATGCTTTGAGCGACCGCAAGTTCTCTGGATATGTAGGGGCTGATAACGGCAACCGTGCTTATTTCGAACTTTATCGTGATTTTGACAGCTATAACTGGCGCGATTATGACTGGGGCTACGATTGGGACTACGATGATGGTTGGGGCTACAGCAAGCAGCATTCGGGCTTGGAGAACACCCAGATAGTTTCTCGCGGAGCTAAGGATTCTGTAGAGTATGTTAAGGTGGCAGATGATAATCAGAAGCCTGTTCGCCGTTTTGTAGTGAAGTAAGGCAATAAGGAATTTAGTTTGAAGAAAGGAAACAGGATATGAAAAAGTTTAATCGGATATGGATGTGGATGGCGATAGCCGCAGCATCTTTCTCATTTACCTCATGTGATGATGATGATTACTGGTATGATGACTATAATCATGGTGGCTGGGGATGGAACCAGGGCGACTGGAACAACGGTTCTAACGGCTCTCAGGATGATGACCTGCTGTTGGAGGCTCAGACTCTTACAGGCGACTGGAGAGGCTCTGTGATGCTCTCTGAACTTGCTGAGGACGGCCAGTCTCGCAATAACTACAGTTTCATTGCCGAGATGACGTTCTATCAGGCGGGTGATAAGGTAAACTCGCTCAGTGGTAATGGTGTAGAAGTGGATTATGCCGATGATGGAAGCTATGAATCCCAAACTCTGAAGTTTACCTGGTACATCGATAAGAATGGTGATATTTATATCCGTTATAATTCTGGTGCTACCTATGTGATGGATGCAGGTGCTAAGCAGTATGGTTTCTATCTGGGTGATGAAAAGGGCCAGGATGTGTTCTATGGTTATATGATAGGAACAGGTAAGGCTAAGGGTGATGTGATGCAAATCGATCTGGAGCGTTACGATCCGAGTGGAGCCCGTAAGAAGACCCGTTCTGCTGCAACCGATTCCGTAGCTCCTAGCTTCGGTAAGGCTACCGGTAGGGCATTCATGCCACATGCAATCAAGAAGTTGCCGAGAAGATGATGATATAAACCAAGAAATCCGCTCTCTCATTGATTTGAGAGAGCGGATTCTTTGTTTGTATATAGCCTTTTATTTAAAGCCCCAAAGTTTCTTGAGAGCTTCTGCATCTACGTTTTCCACTTCCTTCTCGGTTTTATCAGGGAGATTACAGAAGAAGTCGATGCCGGTTTTGTCTTCCAGCGTCTTGATGTTTACGACATAGTTGCCGAGCTGGTCGCCTTTTTCAAATGCCTTGTTCTCGTGAGGGAACCAGTAGCCGAAAGCGCTGTATGTATACTGGTTGGTGCTCTTGTTTAGTTCCTTTTTCAGTACAGCTACAAAGAAATACTTTGGTATTGGGATATAGCCTGGCTTCTGGGTTTCGCTAGAAGCACCCTTCTTCTTCCAGCCCAGGAGATTACTCTCGCTGCCTACCGGGTCGATGGTACCGCCCTTCACGATGAAGAGGGTATCTGAGTCAATCTTCGGAGCTTTCTTACGAAGATCTTCCTCCATTTTAACCCAAGTTCCACTCTGGTTGAAGTTGCTGTACTGTGGCTGCATGTTGGTCATGAAGAAAGTCTGCTTCTGCTGTGTCAGATTGAGCTTGCGGTCAGCAGAAGGGCAGATATGACCATGGTCAAAGCCTTGAGCTGTAGGAGTAGGGTCTTCTGTGAAATCTGTGATTCCCCATTGTTCTTTCAGATCCGTATCCCATGGATACTGGCGTTCTACTCTTGTATCGGCTTTCCATCTATCTACATTTTGTGCTGTGTTTCCTGTATGGAAAGTATAGCAGCTCCATCTCTGGCTCTTCAAGTTGTCATCCCATTCTGTAGAATAGTTCAACATACCTGTTGTATTATCCATGTGAACGATGGCATAGCTGGTACCATTATTCTTGAGCTTTGGAAACTCCAGACCGCCGATAGCGTTTCTTACCACTTGTGGCATGTTGGCAGTAGCCACATTCTTGTTTGTATTGTTCTTATCGGTTGATTCACCACCGGTATTGCCACCTGTGCTTCCACCACCCGTATTACCGCCACCGGTTGTACCGCCGTTTTCAGGATAATAGAACTGCAGGGTATCGTCAGTGCCGCAGGCAGAGAACGTCATCGCAGCAACGAGCGCGAAGATAAAAAACTTAGTATGCTTCATAATTCTCGATAATGTTTTGAAGTTAAAGATTAAGTGCTTTCTATATAATAATGTATGTAGAAATCGATTGCATGAGGATAGAATAGAGAAAAAAAGTGCATTCCTACGTATATGCAACTACGCTGGAATGCACTCAGTATCTTTGCGATAATAAATATATCCTTATAAAAAAGGTATATTATTACTTCTTCAATTTGCCGTAACGGTTCATGAAGCGGTCTACGCGACCCGCTGTATCAACGAGCTTGCTCTTACCTGTGTAGAATGGGTGAGATGTGCTAGAGATTTCAATCTTAACAACTGGATAAGTCTCGCCTTCGAACTCAACAGTGTCGTTAGTCTTGCATGTAGACTGAGAGAGGAACATATCGCCGTTAGACATATCCTTGAATACTACAGGACGATAATTCTCTGGATGAATACCTTTTTTCATTTTTTCTTTTTTATTTTTATTGGGTTATTAAAATTAGACGTCATGGGGATGCTCGTTGCATCATTTCGTGTCCCTTATCGGGGCATGCCCATTATAGCCTGTTATCAATTTCAGGCTGCAAAGTTACGCTTTTTTCCTGAAACCACCAAATATTTCTTCTTCTTTTTAAGAAATATTTTAGAAAAGAGCGAGTTATTCATTCATAAATTGTTTTTGAACGGATGGAAGTCAATACTTTTTGTTTTGCCACTCACCCCTGTTTTACCCCACACGCCCTGAAAGGGCAGAAGCTCCTAGCCCAGGGCACCGCCCTGGGGATATTGACAGTTAGCAAGACGCCCTGTAAGGGCAAAAGCTTTAAAAACATTCGGGTTCAATGAAAGCTTTTGCCCTTACTATTATATTTGCACTTGGAAAAATAAAGAGGTGAAAATCTT
>ENA-ORSK01001163-ORSK01001163.1-human-gut-metagenome-genome-assembly--contig:-NODE-1163-length-22529-cov-2.672154_pt1 | contig 22529 bp, 23 predicted proteins | sample MGYA00242192_ERZ509159 | MGnify/ENA primary metagenome ERZ509159 (study PRJEB26280, sample SAMEA2338663) | human gut metagenome | biome: human gut; feature: human-associated habitat; material: faeces...
TAGCAAAATTAAAACTTAACTTGTTTAAGTTTTAGCATCACATAGTTTATATTATTTTTTTCTTTTTCTTTTTGTCTCTACTTTTTTTAATGAAAATCAAGGAAAGTATGATTGTTGCTGATGCGGCTATAATGGTTATACCAACGATAAGAAGGCTGCTGATTCCGTCAGGCTTTATATCAGTTGTCAAAACGAGTCCATTATACAAGCTGCCATCTTCAAGCACAACTTGCACTGGAGTATATTCGCGCTTGTCATCATAACCATCATATAAAAATAACCTTTCGCCGCTTTTTAGCGTTATATCTGTTTGCAAGAGATTATTGTCATAGAGCGCACTATCTTTGCGAAGAGTGGCATTGAAAGTAGGGTAGACAACTTGCGCATTGCTTGCACTTACATAATATCTATAAACATAGCCTTCTATTTCTGTTGAAGGAAGGCTCACAAAGAGAAAGTCGCCTTCGTCGTCTGAAATTATCTCCACCTCATCGCCAAGAGAGAGCGTCACTGGACTGTCCTCATAGACGACATACTCACTAGAGAAAGAACTTTCACTATAGAGATAGCAAGATGAGGCAATAATCTTTGCCTCTTCTCCTGGCACAAAGGTCACCATTGAAGAAAGAACCATAAATATTGATAACAATAAATTCATATTTAAATTATTGACTTTTTCAAGCTATTTGTCAAGAATAATTCTATCAATTTTCTTTTATCTTTTTATATAAGAAAAAAGAGCAGGCTTTCAGCCCGCCCTCAAACGATTGACCTATGCATGTTGTATAAATCAGCCATCTCGCTCGTCGTCATTGATGCTTTGATTTTCAAGAAAGAAGTTTATTGCGAATATTGCCTCGTCTATTGATTTATATGATTCCTGTATGAAATCGAGCGATTCATTTAAGCCATTTATAATGTTCTTGCCGAGATAGGGATTTTTGAGCAATGTTTTTATTTTTTCTTCTATGCTACGAAGTTCTTGTTTTTGTTGCAGCATTCCTCTGTTGAGCTTGATCAGCTCTTCAGTTTTTCCATTATAGCTCTTGCTTATATAATTCAACATTTTGACCATATTGGCAAATTTGTGTATATTATCGCTAATTTTGCTTTTACAAAGAATGTAGTCTTTAAAGCTTTTGGCATCTATATTTTGCCCAGATTGTTGTAATTTTTTAGCACTGGAACTATAGAGCTCGTCAAAGATCTCTAAATCACAAACCTTCAAGATACTCTCCATTGATGGCGGTTGAGCTTGATCCCACTTGCAATTTTTCCAAAATCTAAGAAAAGCAGTCAACAATTCTTTGTTGTCAACATTGTATTTTTCTGCGATAGAATTGAAAGTTAAATAAAGCTGCCTATAGAAATCTTCAATATGCTCTCGCTCTGGCTCGATAGTAATTTCCTTGCCGTCCTTAAGGTAGGTAAAACTCAGCTCTTTATTTTGCCCTGCGTAGCTCTTGGCGCTATTGACAAGCTCAGTTACCATATCAAATATATTGTCATAACTTTTCATGCGCTCTAGATGGACATTAAAAGAGTTTTCAATCTGCCTTTGTATTGTATTTCGTCTTTCTCGCTGCGCCATCATAATGTTATATAGGTTTTTATCTTGATCAAGTTTTTGACTTATGCTGCGTTGGCGTAGCCGCTCCGAGGAGTCAAATTTATGACTTGATAAAAATTCTTGCAAAAGAGGACGAGCTTTTTTTTCAAATTCTGTCAATATCTTATCTTTTGAATGTTCAAAATAATAATTCTCTCGATTTTCTTCGCCATAATTGATCCTAGGGAGGGTGGATTTTCCGATGAACTCCAAAATTTCCCGTCCATTCACTGCAAAGGCGTAGTCATCTATATTGACATCAGACAACGATAGAAATGCGTTAGATAAAGCTGGGACGCACACTCCAGTCGGCTCAGCAACACAGCTGGTTGGATCGGCAGCGAAGACGCCGTGGATGTTATATAAATCATCATCTATCTCTACAAGATTTTGTTTATGATTTTCTTGCCAGTTATCATTGGTTATTACAGCAATACTGCAGGAATTGATCCCTACCATGGACAACATTGTCTTTAAAATCGCAGCATATCCTACGCAGCAGCCTTGTTTAGTTTTAAGTATTGTGATTAAATCTCTTGTTTCAGCATTAGTTTTACCATTAGAGTTGTAATCTATCACAGAAGAAGCAAAATAGAAGCAGACAAGATATTTTTCAAAAGGAGAAAGATGACGAGAGACTCCGTTCTCATCTTTCACCTCAAAGGAATTGATCTTTTCAGCTTGCTCAATAAGCAGTTTGTTTGCATAAAGAATTTCGTCAAAAGTGTGGGTTGCGGTTTCGGTGACATCTATTTTTTCATACTCCTCAGTTGGAGGCAGCTTCTCTTTAGCACGCTGTTTGATAGTATCTAAGTATAAATTTAAATCAGAGAGGAGTATTTCAACTTTCAGTTTGACTGTGCTAAGCTCAATATACTTGCTCATAGAATTGGATTCTTTATCGCCTATGCTCTTGATTTCAGCTTGGAGCTTGTCTCGTTGCGCTTGGAGTTCTTCTAGTTTTTTAGTTGAAGTTCTATACGAAATCTGGCTGACGAACAATAAGTCGCAGCCATAGAGCTTTTTGATCAGCTCTACATTTTCAGCCAAGATGTCAAGCTCTTGGCCGTTATACACCACATTGTCATCTCGGCACAGGAAGACATATTTGCCGTTTGGGTATTCTTTTTTAAAATCTTTAAAGCTTTCTTCTTCTGCGACAAGAATTTCTTTTAGCAAAGGACTTGTAAGCATATGTTTGTCAAGATTAATTTCAACCTTGTCTTCGCTAGCGCCATTAGCTTTGCTAAAGAGTTGCATTGAGTTATAAAAAGAATAGGTTAATCTGTCAAGCATCCGTCTCTTTTGCTCTTGTCTGTTTATTTCTTCAGCATCTAAAGCCTGCCCTTTTTCCTTATCAGCCATTTAGCTCTCCTTTTTATATAAATATACCACATTTTTCTTTGAAAGTAAAGGTATTAATAAAAGCCTTATAAATTAAGGCTTTTAATTATATTAATAAGAATTAATCATTGTCACGATTGTTGTCGTCGAGGCCTAAGTTGTCATCATCATTTTCCTTGTCGTTGTTTATAGCGGGGGAGGGTTCTTTGCCGCTGGCATTATCGTCCTTCGCTACCAAAACCTGTCTCATTAGTTTGATTGCGCTGCTGATTTCTCTGTCATATTGATCAAATGCGGCTTTAGGAATAATGTTGGTTTGGAATTTATTTTTAAGATATTCTTGCAGCGTTTCAAGTCTAGCTTTAAGCTTTTGAATTTTATCATAGGCAGTTTTAAAATCTTCTATTATTTTTATTTGTTCATCTTTAGAAATAAAGTAATTTCTTACATCCACAGAAATTTCTGGATCAAGCATTAGCGAGTTTTTATAGAATCTGCACAAAGCATAATATTTATTAAGTTTTTGTATTGTAAGTTTCATTTCTTTGTAATGGCTTAAATCTTCGAATTTTAACCTGCATTCATTCAAAATTAGTTGCGCAAAAGTGTCAAAATTATAGGGAGTTATCATTGGAGAGCGTTTTTTACACAGCTGTTCATAGGTCTTATAAGCTTCTGTAAGCGCGTCTGCCACAGCTCCAAAGTCTTGATAGAAAAAGAAGGTACGGAAAACAAAGAAATTAATAATGTCGGTTCCATTTTTGGTCTTTTTAATTTGATTAATAACCTCTTTTCTCGTTCCCTTTTTCAGCTTTTCTTTTTGGTAAGATGGGTCCGCCGAAAACTTTTTATCTGACGCATTACATTCCTCGATAAAATCAAAAAACTCTTTTGCTTGTTTGCTTGAATGTTTTTTATTTTCCCTCACTCTTTCCTCCATTTTTCTTTTTTTCAAGTTTTTCGAGAAAAACAATATCTTCTGCTATTTGTCTATTTAAAACCCTAACGAACTCTTTCTTTTCCATTTATTCCTCCCTATTCTAATTCAGCTATTTCTTGAGATAATTCTGTAATGTTAGCTAGAGCCGCCTCCATTCTTTCCAATATGTTCATCTCTTGCCATTTTCCTCTACTTACGATAGAAATTATATGGATCACATAGTCAGGTTTAAGATCATACTTTTCGCAGAAAGCGTCAACAATTTCGTAAATTTTATCAACACTTTTTTGGTAAGTTTTTAGATCAGATATATCAATGCCAAGTTTCTTAATTTTATCAGCTGCAGATGTGTTGCCGTCAGGGTTATAAACAGCTTTCTGATAAAGGACGATATTTATGTATTCTTCAATTGCAGGTGATAATTCGTCAACAATGTCGCCATCTTCTTCAAGTTTTGATAAAAAATCATCAATCTCTTCCATTTCATGCATGCTTAATTTTCCAAGTAGGGTCATAGCAGATTTATTCTTTTCTCTGAAATTTTTGATTTTTAAAAGTCTTTGCTGCTCTTTATCTACTATTTCTGCTTCTTGCTCTTCACGAGAAATTTCCTCATCAAGCTTGTTTAAATAATATTGCGAAGCATGAGTATTTTGATTTTTCTTTAGTTGCACGAGATCAACTGCAAGCATCAGATTTATACTTTCGGCTTCATTTCGAAACTTTTCTGCAAACTGATATTTAGGCAAGTTAATAAACTTTTGAAAAATGTCAGCATAGCAAAAGGAAATAAACTCCTTAACAAAAGTTGTCTCAACAATGCCAAGCTGATATAAGATTTTTGCAAATTCTCCTATTCTTTTGCCTACCAAATCTAGGTCTTCCACTTTTATCTCAGCATTACGCGGCTTGGTCTCATTTTGTTGAGCAACTATTGAGTTACATACAAAAATTTGATAAAAAATTTGTTGTGCATGCTCAATTAATGAATCTGTTTCCGCATATGATAAATTAGAATTTTGATAGATTGCATTGGAAATTCTCTCAGTTTTTAGAACCCCTTCAAGAAGTATATTGAGCAGTTTTGCTGGATTACTGGAAATATTTGTGATAGAAATCATATTGTATTTTGTCAATTCTTTAATGATCTCATCACGGTCGGCAGGATCTCTCCACCATATTTTTTTATTTGTATTTTTCATCTTTTTTCTCCTATAGACTATATTATAGTCGGGGAGGGGATTTGTCAATACCTTAGTACAAAAAAATAGCGATTTTTTAAAAAGTCCTCGTGAATTTAGTTAAATTAGCGTATTTTGTCAATTGGTTTTATTCTAGTTCTTCTATTTCATGACCGAGCTCTTGTACTTTTGGGATAAAGCTTGTTCTTTCAGTTAAATTTAACTCTTGCCAGTATTCTCTGCTTAACATAGAAATAGTTTTGATGAGGTTTTCAGGGTCCATATCATAGTTTTTGTAAACATAGTCAACAATTTTATAGATATTATTGACACTATCTTGATAAGTCTTCAGATCTGATATATCAATGCCAAGCCTCTTTAATTTGTTGGCTGCTGCTATGTTGCCGCTAGGGTTATAGACAGATTTTTGATATAAAACTATAAGGCAATATTCTTTAGCTGCCGGCTCAAAGTATTTATTTATAATATTATATAGTTCGGCATCAATATGCTGATTTTGTTTGTGTGATAAAACCCTTAAAGGATCTTTTAAAGACTCGTCGATTTCAAAACCACTCTTTTTGGCAATAGCTGTTTTAAGTGTTTCTACAAGCTCCTCGAGCTGCTTATTCTCTTCTTCTGTCAGCTTTGTAAGCAGGGTCATGGCATCTTTGTTTTTCTCTCTAAAATTTTTAATTTTTTCTTGTTTCATAATTTCCTCACTTTTGAATATCTAAATAGCATAAAAAGATCGATTGTTTGAAAAATTTCAATAAAATTGATGAATTTTATATGCTTGAGCATTCTTATTGCACAGCACAAACATCATCTTCATTTGACTTTCTATATTACAATTATAACGCAGCGAAAAAATTTGTCAATTATGTTGGAAAAACATCTTGAGATTAGAAGCTTTTTGTCGTGATGAGATGTTCGGCGCATCGCAAACAAAATCATTTAAAAGTTTGCAAAACAATTTTGTCATATAAATTGTCAAGAATCTTCTGCTTTAAAGATTTTTCAAAGTTATTTGCGAAAACAGATATTTTCAAAAAAAATAAAAAAGCATATCGAGTTTGATATGCTTAATTTTGTATCTTATAAATAACAAGGATTTTCAACTTTGTCCCAAATATCTCGGACATATTCATTGTCAATTTTTGCGTTTTGGATAAAATCCTCCTTGTCTTTGAAGTATATTGTGCCATAAGGGTTAGGTCCCCAATTAAATTCAATTCCATTTTCGCCATTTCTAAATAAGGAAAAACCAACATTTTTATAGTCAAATCCTGTTTCGCCATAATGCTCAAACGCTTCAAGAAAATCATCTAAATCGGGTTTAATAGGTTTGTTTTCTTTGTATAATTTTATTGCCTTATTTAATGGAACTAAGTTTGAAAATATAACATTGTCAGGGAATTCACTGTATATTTTGCCATTATACCAACCACAATTTGAACATTCACCTTGATCATAGATATCAGCCATATATTTGCTTCCACAAACAGCACACTTTTTTTCAAATATTTTGTTATAAATATTTTTATTTTCCATAAAATATCCTTTTAACAATATGAATTGTTTGTATCTTCGCCATTTGGACCTTTATATTTAGGTCTTTGCTTTCCTGGTGGCTTAGTCCAATCCCAATAATGGTCATGTGGATATTTATGAGGATTTTTCGGATTTTCATTTTTGTGTTTCCAATCTCTATTCCACAAATTTCTGCCATCTGGGCTATACCATCTTTGTTGCAATAGTTCGTCTGGATTATCTATGTTATACATATCTGTTCTTGTGTTAGGAGGGCCAAACGAACCCGGTATATTTTGTCCAATTTGTCCACACATCGGCTCATTTATTCCGCCACTCGGTTTACACATTCCCATTATAGCACCTCCTGTGGCAAAATTTCAAAGTTTTTTGAGATTGTTTCTCCGCCTATGCCAATAAGTTTAAATTTTAAATATTTGCCGATTAAGTTTTTTATTTTCAGTTCAGTTGTGAATAGCCCAGCAGTGTTATACTTCGTTTTTATCTTTTTCTCATCTAAATACCATTCAACTCTATCAGCAAATAATGCTTTGATTTGAATAACTCCTTGATAGTTATCAACATTGATTGACACAATTTTAGGAGAGCCTAATAAAAATTCATTCCTTTTTATTTCAAACAAATTTTTCGTATCACTAAATGAAAGGTTGTCCCACTCCACATTTTCATACGGGTTTTTTATTAGGGGAATGTTGTTTTGTTTTACTTCAATTCCGCTTCCGCCAAATTTTTCTAAATCTGCAATAATCTTCCAACGATAAACAGAATTTCTTTCATTGTATTCAAGCAAGGACTTATTGAGATGACTTGCAAAATCCATTTCAGAGCAATTATTGACTTTCATAAAATGCTTTTGCACTTCTTCTCCATAGCCAAGCCTAACAGAGTTTTTAAAATGTTTAACTCCGTGACACTTTGAACAAATTGCAATAATCTGTTTTAAAGTTTGCGTTTTCTTTTCAATATTAAATTCCCATTCTTCATGAACGTCAAGGGTATCAGTTTTATATCCACATATTTCGCATCTTCCATTTGCTCTTTTTAGTGCAAAATTGCGGAGTTTATCCCAATCTTTTTTAGATAGCGTTTTGCTAAAATCGTTGTTCCAAGCACCTTTTGGGAGCATATTGATAGTTAGTTTTAAGTCTTCCATAATTTGCTCCTATATTTCCGGATAAAGCTGTCCAGAAAGATATTTTCTTGTAAATTCTTCAAATCCAATCTTTTGGATTAGCTTTTCGCTGTTATATGGGTCAATTGATTTGATATTACCTGTCATTTCTTCAAAAGGTGTTCCATAGCAAATGATGGCACTTGGTTTAATCTTTTCCATCATAATTTCATAACCTTCCATAAAACCTTTTTTGTTATCTTCTCGTGTGTAGGTAGACACTGCTACGACAGAGCCTTCTTCAACACCATCACAAAAGAAATCAAAACAATCATATGAGCCCCAAGAAATTGTTGGGATCACAAGCATGCCTTGTTTTTGCCAAAAAGCACCACACCAACGATTTTTGAAAACGCTATCGATTTGTCTAGCAAGTGGCATATCTTTATATGTACTAAATTCAGGTGTAAGCAAAGCATAATATTGATCCAATTTTTCAAGTGATTGTTCCGGCTTTTCATATACAACCTCAAAATTCCAATCATAAGTGAAAAAATGAATTGTTTTATTCTTGTTTTCTTCATCATCAGTTTTAGTTTTTAAATAGCTTAATAGTTCTATCTTATCAAGGTCAATATTTTGTTTTTTGATAAGAGGCATACCATACTTACCACTTTTTTCGAACTCATTTCTCACAAGTTTTTGTTTCTTTTTTCGCTTTTCTTCTTCATAATCAGATTCATTTTCAGCAACAGAAAAAAGCGAACTTAATTGTTCGTTATTTATCATTTAAATTCTCCTTTTGTATTAAATTTTTTATATAGAAAGAGATTAACATAGAGAAATTTGCATTTTCAATGTTTTATGTCAACTTTTTTATTTTAGATTACAAATTTGTTATATAAGGAAGCCATTCTAAATAAACTATTATATGAGATTTTTGGTTATTAATAAGAAGGCCCTAATAATTTTGCTTGCCGTTATTGTTGCTCTTGCAAGTTTCATCACTCTTGCCTTCACCACCTCTTCAAGCATGCCCAGAGCAGAGTTCAATGTGGTCATTGATGCCGGCCACGGAGGTCGCGATAATGGCACAAGCGGCAAGACGACAGGAGTTAGCGAGAGCGAACTTAACCTCAAATATGCCCTTACTCTTAAAGATCTGTGCGAAGAGTTTGGAATAGGGGTGACGATGACAAGAAGCGATATGAATGGGCTATATGATGAAAATGCATCAAACAAGAAAAAAAGCGAAATGGAAAAACGAAAAAATGTTATCAACGATAGCGGCGCAGATGTAATGATCAGTATCCATATGAATAGCTTTCCTCTTTCCTCGTGTAGCGGTGCACAAGTTTTTTATGCAAAGGGGAGCGAAGAGGGATTTAACCTAGCTAAAAGCATCCAAACTTCGGTATGTCAAGCCTTCGATAATGCGCGTGATTATGTAACAGTTGGAGACTACTTTGTCCTCAATTATTCCAATATTCCTGCTGTCCTTGTCGAATGCGGCTTCTTATCAAACCCTCAAGAAGAGAAAGATTTGCAGACGAAAGAATATAGAGACAAATTTTGCTATGCTCTGCTTGCCGGAATATTGTCCTATTTCAGAATGTAAGATAGTTGAGCCAGCTTTTAAAAGCTGGCTTTTTTAAAGCTGCCAAATAAAAAAACACAAATTATTGTGCAGACAAGCTTTCTCTATAAGATATATGTAATCAAAAAAGACATTTATCTTATAGCAATAAAAATTATTAAACTAAAGGGTACTTCGTATTTTTTTAGATCAATATTGATACAATAATCAAAGAAAGTCAAAAATTCTACAAATTCCGTCATTCGCTTGACAAAAAGGCGGGGGGGGGTAGAATAGGGTGGCTAAAAATAAACAATAGTACTTGGGATGTAAATTGAGGAGGAAAAGATGAGTTTAAAAATCAAATTGGCATCTGCCATAATAATGTTTTTAGCCGTATTGGCAGCATTAGTCATTGGTGTTTTAGCAGCACAAAGCCAAACAATCAACATGCAAGGCACAATTAATTTTGAAATTGCAGATCGAAGCTTGTATATAAAGAGTGCAAGTATTGACTATGGCGATGGACAGGAGCGAGCCCTTGATTCTTTTATGCCAGGATATATCAATGGAAGCTTTACAGCAAATATTGGAGAGCACACAATTACAAATACAAATTTTAAGATATGTTTTGACATAATCAATACAACTGAGAATACATATTACGCACTTGAAGAGACTACACTCTCATCAGAGCTTCAAGGCAAGATTACTGCAACGGCATCAGGGACAATCAATCCAACTACAATAACTGATTTTGATGAAGAAGGAAATGCAATTATCACGCCAGATACAGAGACAAACGGCAGAGTAACTATCACAGTTTCAGCTCCATCTTTATTAACCCTAGACCTCAGCGGAATTACGATAACGATTGAGGAATACAATCCACAAGTACTCGAAGGATTCGAATTTAGTGGTGATACATTAATCAAATATAGTGGCACAGAGACCCATGTCGAAGTGCCTGCATCGTACTCAATTTTTAATGGAGAGTTTGTACAGGGAGATGATTATACTGTAACAACAATAGTAGATGGAGAAAATACAACGAGTGGAGTTTATACTGGTGCTTTTTGGTATGCACGTAGCACAATACAGAGTGTTGTGCTCCCTGACACAATAGAAAAAATAGGCGACTATGCTTTTGCTAGTTGTTACAATTTAACCTCTATCAGTATACCAGATTCTGTTAAAAGTATAGGGAAGGGAGCTCTGCCTTCAAGTTTGCAATATAATGAAAGCGAAAATGGCAGATATTTAGCATCTAAAACTAATCCTTACTTTGTTTTAGTAGATACTTTGACAACCAATTTCAACACTTTTACTATCAATAGCCAATGCAAGATAATTTATGATAGTGCATTCTCAGGATGCAACCAATTAACAGCGCTTACTTTGCCTGATGGCGTTGCAAGCATAGGCGCAAGCGTTTTTTCAAATTGCACGGCACTTCAATCATTAACAATACCAGATAGTATTCTTAACATGTCTTCAAATCCATTTTCCAACATTTTCAACCGCTGTGATGCTTTAAATTACAATATATTGGACAATGGCAAATACTTAGGCAATGATGATAATCCATATTTGATTTTAGTAGATACTGTAACAGATACTTTTACAGAATTTACCATAAACCCAAATTGCAAGATCATAGGAGTTGGAGCTTTCCAAAATTGCCGACAACTTACCGCGATAACTATTCCTGATAGTGTTGAAAGCATTAGTGATTATGCTTTCGATGAATGTAGCAATCTTGTTTCAATAGATTTTCCTCAAAACATAACATATTTAGAACCTCGTGTTTTTTCAAATTGCACTTCGCTTGAATCAATAATAATCCCTGAAGGGGTAACTAAAATTGGAGGTTCAGCTCTCGCTGGTTGCAGTGCTCTTAGCTCTGTCTCTCTTCCTGAAAGCCTTGAAATCATTGGCGGAAGAGCATTCAGTAACAGTTCTCTTCAGACAATTAATATTCCAAGTTCTGTATCATATATCGGATATAATGCATTCCAACAAACCCAGTTAACAAATGTAAATCTTACTGAAAATACAAATCTTTACTTAATTGATGAATATGTTTTTGATGGGTGTAAACTAACTTCATTTACTCTTCCAAAAAATGTAACAAAGATCGGAAATTATGCATTTAGAAATTGTGCCTTTACAGATTTTATAATTGAGCAAGGAAGTTTATTGGAATCAATAGGAGAAAGAGCTTTCTCAAACTGCACATCTTTGACATCAATAACACTACCAGAAGGTTTAAAGACAATTGGCTACTCGGCGTTTGCCAACTGCAATTCATTGACTACTATTACATTGCCTAAAAGTCTGCAAAGTATTGGGGCATATGTTGCAAATTATTTAACTTCAATTTATTACAACGGTAATGTGGACCAATGGGTAAGTATAGCATTTTCAACACAATTCGGTACGTCTCAAAGCAACGACTTATTTACTAATAATGGAGTCTTATACATAAATAATGAGCCATTGACTCAAGCATATATAAACACTGATGTAAATAGTTTGGCTTTTGCAGGTTACAGAAGTTTAACTAAAGTGACCTTTGGTGAAAATGTTACAAGCATTGGAGAAGGGGCTTTCTTTGGTTGCACTGCCCTTTCAAATGTTACATTCCAAAATAGTAATTTGACAAGCATTGATAGGAATGCGTTTGATGAATGCTCCTCACTTAATTCGATAACAATACCAAATACAGTGGAATCAATTGCGTTCTCGTCATTTTCCAACTCTGCGCTACAATCTATTTACTACGAAGGGACAGTTGATCAATGGGCTGAGCTTGGTGATCCTACGGGAGGAGCCGGTGACCATATTTTTAGCGGCTGTGATGCAATGCTATATATTGATGGACAGCCAGTTACAGAAGTTTACATAAATACTGGCAACTTAACAAATGGGTTTAAAGGATATGCACATCTCACAAAAGTAACTTTAGGACCTAAAGTTACAACAATTCCAGCCTCGGCTTTTGCTTATTGTAGTTCTCTTGAGACGGTAGAGATACCTTCAAACGTAACAATTATAAGAAATAGCGCTTTTGATGATTGCGGAGCTTTAAAAACCGTAAACTTTGGGCAGAATAGTGAACTTGAAACCATAGAAGGTTCAGCCTTCCAAAATTGCAGTTCACTTATATCAATAGAGATTCCAAACAGCGTAACAACTATACATAGTTATGCCTTCTCGGGTTGCAGTGCCCTTGAATCGATAAATATACCAGCAGGAGTGATAAGTATTGGTGGAGGGGCATTCTCAGGATGCAGCGCCCTTGAATCAATAAACATACCAGCAGGAGTGACAAGTATAGGGCAAAACACATTTAGTAACTGTACTAGCCTACAATCAATAAATATACCAGCAGGAGTGACAAGTATAGGAAATTCAGCTTTTGAGGGCTGCAGCTCACTTATATCAATAAACATTCCAGATGGCGTGACAAATATTGAATCTAGCACTTTTCAAAATTGCAGCGCCCTACAATCAATAGAAATACCTGCAAGTGTGACATATATTAATGAATATTCTGCTTTCCAAGGTTGCACATCACTTACAGCAATAAATGTAGCAGGAGACAATCAAAATTATTCAAGTGAAGATGGAATATTGTTTAATAAAGATAAAACAGAAATTATCCTATATCCACTGGGCAAAAGCAACACATATCAAATTCCTTTGGCCGTAACAACTATTGGGAATAATACTTTCTCTAATAACAGTACTTTAGAAACAATAGAAATATCAGCAAATGTAACTAGCATAGGAGGTTCTGCTTTCTTTAATTGTACATCGCTTACCACAGTTATAATCGACAGTAGAGAAATCTATATAGCGGCGACTAGTCAATGGGCATGCGGAAATCTGCTTGGCAACAGTAGTACAACCACTGTGCGAGTGCTTAAGAGCATTGTTGATGGCGGAGCGGTCAACAGCTATATCACAAGCAACTTTACAAATACAAGTAAAGACGGAAACTACTATGTTTATTCAAAATAATCTTGCAAACAAACATAAAGCAGATTTCATACAAATCATGCATCACATTAATTTTACAAGAAAGTTTTCTTGCAAATACGCTATTAATAGGCTGCAAGGCCTTTTGATAAATCTTAATTAAAAGGAGGAAAACTATGTCACTTAAAGCTAAGTTATTTTCATCTATTGCCGCTTTTGCATTAGTAGCTTGTCTACTTATTGTTGGTGTTTTTGCATTAAGTCCTGCAAATGTTGGCATGAATGGTACAATTACATTTACATCAAGTGATGTTATTGCAACCTTGACTGCCAAACTCGACGATGGACACTCATCGCAGCACGAGTTTAGTGAAATTAAAATCGACGAAAACACGGATGCAGTTAATGACGCAGCCTGGGACAATATTAGCTTAGCATTCACTAGCCACTCTGATGTAATTTCACTTGACATAACTGTAACTAATGATAGCACAGAGAGAGCTATTGATGTAACATTTACTGCTCCTAGTGGTGTTGACAATGTCACCGTTACAAGCCAATATGATGATGCTGCCTCATTTACTGAAGGACAAGAAATTTCTGGACCAGTAAGAATTGAAACAGAACAGTCAGCTACATTCAGAGTTACTTTTGACATCACAAACGAAGCGGAATCTGTAGATGGAACATGGTCTATTGGACTCAATCTTGCAAATGTTGCAGAATGATAATTTACATATTTTAATATCATATTGCCAATATGACATGGTTTATCAAAAACCTATATATTGCCTAAAATGTTATAGGCCATTGGCGCCTATAACATTTTACAATAGGCAATAAAAGAGGAGCGTTAATGAAGAATCAAGATAAAGATTTAAACAAAAATGGGTACAATAATGATAAGAATAACAAATCAAAGCTTATCATCTATATTATATTGTTATTACTGCTAATTGCAATTTTGGTAGTGAGCCTTGTTTTATTTTATGAAAATGAAAAAAAATCAGGAGATGTCAACATTTCGGGAAAAGAAGTTGATATTACTGTTTCTGCGCAAATTTCAGGTTTCAAAGATGCTCCTATTTTAGATGACATTGTGATAAATGAAAATACTTTATCTTCACAAGGTTGGCATAACCTAGAACTTAAATTTGATGATAAAACCTCAGTTATTACGCTTGTTATTACAGTCGTTAATAATTCGCAAAGCGAAGCTGTAAATATTTCATTTATCAATAATACAACCACAAATAATATAACAATTGACGAGTACTATTATTTCAATGGCAATAGTGAGACAACTTATCCAATGTCTCCAGCGCAAACTATTACAAGTGGAGGCAGCTGCACTTATAACATATCTTTTGAAATTCTTGATCAAAGTCTTTCAGTGCAAGATATTCTTGACATTCAACTCGTTTGTACAAACGGTTTTTAATTAGGGGCGATTATGGCGCGTGTATATGAAGATAAAAAATCTGGATTTAAAAAGGCATTTAATATCATAACTAATATTCTTTATGTAATTGTTATGATTATTTTAATAATCTTTATCGTTTATGGATTTGAAAGTTTGGCTAGCAACAAAGTGCCATCCTTTTTTGGACAATCTTATGTCAGAATCATGTCAGGATCAATGGAGGCAAGCGGGTTTGAAAAAGGCGATGTTGTTATGATTAAAAAGGTCAATCTTTCAAATATTCAAGAAGGAGATATAATCGCGTTCTATAGCTCTTCAACTAATCATCCAACCTTTATTGGCGAGGATGAGCTTGACAACATCGAAATAAAAGATTTTAAGACCGGAAAAGCATCTTTTGATACTTCAATCATATTTCATAAAATAAATGATATTCAATACGACAGCGAGGGAAATACATATTTTCAAACTTATGGTACTAGCAACACGGACGGTAACGGTAACTATAATTATGATGCGGTTTGGACAAGAGGAGATAGAGTTGTTGGTGTTTATAGAGAAAGTGGAGTTGCTGGATTCATTGAGTTTATGTCAAGCAGCACGGGAATCATTGTCCTTGTCATTGTTCCATCATTTATTGTACTTTTAATTTTAGCGTTTTCAATCATTGATATTATTGATAAGATAATGAAAGAAAAGAAAGCTAGACAAGAGCAGATAGAAGCAAATATCAAACAAGCCAATGAACAGAATAAAGATGACAGCAAGAAATAACGCTTTACAAAATTAAAATAATTTGCTATCCTTTTATAAAGCGTTTAAAATTTGTAATGCTTTAAGCAAAAATCATTAGAGATTTTGGCAAAAGAGGAGAGACAATGTTTTTAATTATTTCAGGTATTTCGTCAAGCGGGAAAAATACTGTTATGAGCAGCCTCGTTAACATGAGAAAAAACCTAAAAATTCTTGAAAGATCTTCAGTTACGACAAGAGTCCCACGCGAAAGCGATGCTCGTTTTAACACATATATCTATAAAGACCAGGAAGAGTTTTTAAAAATGGTTGACGAAGGCAAATTTGTTGAGCATGAAGAAGTCCACGGCAATTATTATGGTGTGTTAAAAGAGCCGCTTGACAGTGTTGTTGAGGACAAGGAAAATGATTATATAAGAGATATTGATGTAAAGGGAAATCTTAGCATTAGAAAATATTTATCTGGCAAATGCCGCGTAGTATCCATATTCTTAGATGCGCCAGATGAAGTTTTAATGTCTAGACTACGAGAGCGAGGGGATAGCGAAGAGCAGATTAAAATTCGCTTAAGTCGTAAAGATTTTGAGCGCGCACACAAAAAATATTATGACCTTGTCATAGAAAATATTGATCTAAATAAAACACTCAAAATTATCAATGATTACATGGATGCAATAAAAGAAAAAGAGAGCAATTAGACAACCTTAATTGGTTGCTTTTTTATTTTTCAAAGAGCCTAGCGCTCTTTTTTATCAAAAATCTAAAAATGCAATGTAAATTGGCAGAAAAGAGGAATATCTAATTTCTTAAAAGCTTTCTTCAAAAAATGAGCAATTTTGACAATTGCAGACAATTGTATATACGGCGAATTTATACAATACATTTTATAATAGAAGGGTGGAGAAATTATGAAAAATAAGTTAAATTACATAATCTATTTTCTTTTGTTTACCCTGTTATTTTTTATCTTGTCAAGGGCAAGCATTTATAATGAAATCTATCCGTTTGCTTTTGCGATGTTATTTGCCTTGGCATGGGCCAATCAAAAAGTTTGGCTTTTATCTCCAGCTTATTTAATAGGATATATAATTAATTATCATAGTTTTAGTGCAATTGTGAGCGCTTTGACTGTTGTACTCTTTTTAATTGTGCCTTATTATATTCATGTCATGACAAAAAAGCCAATGGCGAAATGGGAACTTTTTCTCTATGCTTTTTTAAGCCAAGCATCAGCAGTCGCCTTCAATATAACAAGTGGAGTCAGCCCAGTTTTTATTGTGCTAGAACCAATTTTAGGACTGCTTTTCCTGCTGTGCGCAATCTCAATCTTTGAGCCTCTTATCATACGCGGCTTTTCAAGCAGGCTTACTGTGGCAGAGCTTGCCTGCGGGGGAATAACCTTAATGGCGATTGGAGATGGTCTTGCCAGTTGTAATATCTACGGATTTTCTTTTGTAAAGTTATTTGTCAGTTTGGCAATATTGATAATTGTCTACTCAGGAAAAGGCTATCTTGCCCTGTACTTTGCATCTATCATGGGAATAGGAACGCTTCTCGGTAACAACAATGCGCTCTTTGTTGCACCATTTATAATTTGGGCGCTCGCAGCTAGTGTATTTAAATTTCAAAATAGAATTTTTCCAGCACTAGCATTGATTGCAAGCGAGGCACTTATAGAATATTATTTTGAGCTTTACTATTCTTTTGGAATAATAGAATTTCTGCCCTGTATTCTGAGCGCGGTTATCTTTGTAGCTCTGCCAAAGAAACTCTATAAACAGCTTTCAATTCTCCTTTCTTCTTCTAATGAACGAATGGCGATCAAAAGTGTGATAAATAGAAATCGCGATCTAATTCATAGAAGATTAAATAATCTATCAGAAGTTTTCTTTGATATGAACCATGTTTTCAAAAAAATGATAAAAAGCCAGATGAGCCAAGATGAAGTCACTGATATGCTCTATGAAGAGATAAAAAATACAATATGCAAAGGTTGCAGTGAGCAAAAACACTGTCATAGAACTTTTAGTGAAGATACAAAGCTTGTTTTCACGCAGCTTATAAAAGTGGCGATGGAGCGAGGAAAAGTGACCCTCTTAGATCTTCCAAGCTATCTTGCCTCTCGCTGCGGCAAGAGCAATGTTTTAATAAGTGAAATCAACACCTTGACAAGTCAGTATAAATCCTATTCAAAACTGGTAGGAAATGTTGATACAAGTAAACTTCTCATCTCAGACCAGCTTAGCGGCATAAGCGGACTTATGAAAGATTTGGCGAAAGAGGTTGACAGCTTGATATCCTTTGACAGTGCTAGAGAGGAAGCCTTAAAGAGTGAGCTCATATCTTCAAATATCGTCTGCAGTGATGCCGTGGTTTATGAAAAAGATGCTAAAACTTCGATGGCGAGTGTGGTGGTAAGAGAGGAGGATGCAAATAAATTGAAATTGCAGTCGATTGTATCTAAAATTTGCAATCAGAAAATGAGCATTTATGATGTGGTGCCAACCGAAAAAGCAGGTCTTGTCAATGTCAATTTAAAGACATCTCCATCCTACGACTGTATTTTTGGTCTTGCCTCTCAGCCAAGGTCTGGCAGCAACATTTCTGGAGATTGTCATAGCATTGAAAGGCTTGATGGCGATAAATTCATGTTTGCAATTTGCGATGGCATGGGAAGTGGCGAAAAGGCGAACGAAAAGAGCGAGACAACAATCGACCTAATAGAAAATTTCTACAAAGCAGGATTTGATAATGAAATTATACTTTCATCTGTCAATAGGCTGTTAAATCTTGAAAAGGATGACATATTTTCAACTATCGACCTATGTACTGTGGATTTGAAAAGTGGTATAGCAGACTTTGTCAAGATGGGAGCAAGCTCTTCATATATCAGGGGAGAAGATGGTTGCAAGATAATTGAGAGCGGCGCCTTGCCCATCGGAGTGTTACAAGAGGCAAAAGCAGTTACAAAGAAAGTGGTTTTAAAAGAAAAAGATTTTATAATAATTTGCTCCGACGGAATAAACGACACTTTTGGTAGCGACAGTGAGTTTAAAGATTTCTTGCTGACAATTAAATCGGCAAATCCTCAGGAGCAGGCAGATCAAATTCTCCAGCGAGCTTTGGCAAACAATAATGGTTATGCAGTTGACGACATGACCTGCATTGTTGTAAAAATATTTTAAAAATTAATAAAAACGCGAAAAAAGTTAAATTTTATCGAAATTTTCAATGGTTTTTAACAAATTATTCAAAAAAATTTTCTTTTTATATTGCACAATAACATTTTATTTAGTATAATATGTGCATTATATATAGGAAGGAATTATGCAATCTTGTGAAGAATTTATCAGACAAAATAATTTATTGAAAAGTGGCGAAATTATTGGCGTGGGGTGTAGCGGAGGCAGTGATTCAATGGCACTGTTACATTTTCTTGCACAAAATCAAGAACGATATGACATTGAAGTTGTCGCAATTCATGTTGATCATGAAATAAGAGAAAATAGTTATATAGACGCAGACTTTGTAAAAGAAAAGGCAAGAGAACTAGGAATTAGATACTATAAATTCCGCGTGGACGCGCCAAAGATCGCGCGCGAGAAGGGGATAAGCATTGAAAGTGCTGCTCGCGAGGCAAGATATGGAGTTTTCAAAACGCTTTTACGAAAAGGCGTTGTTGATAAGATAGCCTTAGCTCATCATATGTCTGATCAAGCGGAAACAATTTTGATGCATATTTTTAGAGGCAGCGGAGTTGCTGGCGCGAAAGGAATGAGTGCGATAAGCGAAAAGGTTTACATAAGACCAATGTTAAATACCACAAAGCAAGAAATATATCAATATCTTGACGACAATCATCTTGACTATGTTGAAGATGAGACAAATGAAGATGACTCTTACGCACGCAATTTTGTTCGCAATAAAATTATGAAAGACATCCTTTCAAAATGGCCAGGAGCTATCAATGCCATCGCAAGCTTTGGGAAAGCAGTAAAAGAAGACGATGATTATATTAACAGTCAGATCCATACAGATGCTTTTATCATTGAAGACAAAGCAGTAAAAATTCCTCTTTCATATTTCCTATATGAAAATGCAATTACTTCAAGGATCATCTTCAAAGCTTTCAAAACGATAGGCGTCAATAAAGATATAGAGAAAAAACATATTGATGCAATAAAAGATCTTGCGCTCAACTGTGATAACGGCAAGAGAATACATTTGCCATTTGAAGTGGTCGCAGTTAAGGAATACGATTATCTTACATTGCACAACAAACATGAAGAAAAACCCGTAATAAATATTCCATTCAGATGCGGCGAATTTGATCTGCCAGGTGGTGGCAAGCTCATTGTTAAGAGAGTTAAAGATTTCAATGCAAAAGAGGGACAAATAGTTCTAGATTATAGAAAAGTTCCAAAAGATGCCGTATGGAGATTTAGAGAAGATGGCGATGTGTTCACAAAATTTGGCGGCGGAAGTAAAAAATTGAAATCTTTCCTAATAGACAAAAAAATACCAGCAAGAATTAGAGACACACTGCCAGTACTAGCAAGCGGAAATGAAATCTTTGCCATTGCGGGCGTAGAGATTTCAAGCAAGGTCAAAGTGGAAGATGTGCCAACAGCATATTTGGTAGAGCTAAAAAAATAGCAATAATGTTACGAAAACAATCTTTTATAGATTGTTTTTTTAAGTTTTAATAATAAAAAGCGTCAAAACTATTGGGGCTTTAATAAGGAATAAATTAAAGCGCTGTTTTATTATCATAAATTGACTCTTGATTTCTGAAAATATTATGATATAATTAATTTATGGATATCAAAGCATATTTAAAAGATGCAACAAAAGTTTTGAAGCGCTGTGAGAGATGGCTAGGCAAGGAAAACATCTCAGTTTTATATTGGCAAGGTACACTTGTTGAAAACAAAATCAATCTAAGTGACGATAAAAATAAAGATATCGTTTCTCGAATAGAATTGCGTAGTGATATTCGTGATTTAAATAAGAAAATAAATGGATTTTTAGCAAGTAGACTTCAAGCGGCTGGCTATGAACCAAAGCCATATCTTAAAAGATATTGGGATGAAATTATTAGTGGATTTGCTGCTAAAGAATTTAAAATGGATAGAAATTTACAAAACATGTTTCTAGAAGATAAAACCTCGCCTCTATATCGCAAATTCCCCAATTGCTTAAGCGCTAAGACAATGGAAAGTTATATCTCCTATCTTAATTATTATCTGCAAATGTTAAGTCTTTATGGACACAAAGGAGCAATTAGACTTGCAAGTGAGAGTTTTTTAAATGATGAAAATATCAAAGTGGAATTTGCTCAGCCAGCTCTGCCTGATAACTGGGATAAAATTTATGAGCAAATGCAAATTCTAAAGGAAATATCGCGCTCTAGTGATAAAACTGCCGAGGAAAGAGAGCAAAATTAAAGATTTTAAGTAAGACATCTTGAGAAATTGATCAAGATGTCTTTTAAGTAAGAGCAGAAATTCATCTTTCCTTTGTTAAATACACTTGACAAAAATTATTTTTATGGTTATAATCATAATCAAGCAGTGAAATACTGTCCTTGTTTTTTGCAGCAAAGCGAAAAACCATTTTAGTCCAAAAGGAGGTATAGCGAATGAATAAGTATGAACTTCTTTATATCATTGCTAGTGACGCAAGCGAAGAAAAACGCGAAGAACTTATCAAAAAGTTCTCTTCTTATGTTGAAGCTAAAGGCGGCACTATTGAAGGCATTGATAAATGGGGAATGAGAAAACTTGCTTATCCTATCAACTTCAAAAATGAAGGCTATTATGTTCTTATGAACATAACTATGAAACCTGAAGAAGTTGAGCCAATGGCAAAACTCATGAACATTACTGAAGGCATTGTTAGACAAATGTTTGTAAAAAAAGAAAGCAAATAATCTAAGTGCTTTAAGAGTTTATTTAAGGAGAATATTATGAATAAAGTTATTCTAATTGGAAATTTAGTTAAAGACCCTGAAATCACAACTACTAACAGCGGAGTATCTGTTTGTAGATTTTCTCTCGCTGTTCAAAGAAGATTTGCAAATGCTGATAACGGCCCACAAGCAGATTTCTTCAATATTGTGGTTTGGAGAGGACAAGCAGAAAACTGTCACAAATTTTTAAAGAAAGGTTCAAAATGCTCAGTAATTGGGCGTATCCAAAACTCCTCTTACGAGGCTAGCGATGGTACTAAACGCTATGTTACTGAAATTGTTGCAGAAGAGGTTGAGTTTTTAAGCTCTAGAAACTCTGATGGCGCAGATGCACCAAAGCCTACTTCATCACCAAAACCAGACACAGCAGAACTTGAACCTATCGACGATGATAGTTTACCATTTTAATTAAAAGGAGATTGACATGGCTGATAATGTAAAAAGCGAAGAGAAGGTTGTAGTTAAAAAATTTAGAAAACCTTCCAAAAAGAAAGTTTGTGCTTTTTGTGTAGCTGGTGAAAAGACTATAGATTTTAAAGATGTTGCAAAAATTAAAAAATATATTACCGAAAAAGGCAAAATCTTACCTAGAAGACAGACAGGCGTTTGCGCATATCATCAAAGAGAACTTTGCACAGCTATAAAGAGAGCTAGAAATATAGCATTGCTCCCATATGTTGGAGATTAATTTAAGGAGGCAAATTATGAAGAAAGATATTCATCCAGATTATCATGAAGTAACCGTAACTTGCGCTTGTGGAAACACTTTTAAAACAAAATCAAATGTTAAAGGCGATACTTTAAGCATTGATATTTGTAACAAATGCCATCCTTTCTATACTGGCAAAAAGAAGATTGTTGATACTAGCGGAAATGTTGAGAAATTCAATAAAAAATATGGATTATAAGAAAAGTTTGAATAAAAGCACTAGATGTTCTAGTGTTTTTTTATTAGAATTTGCGCGAAAAGCCATTCAAAAAGGCAATATGCCTTTTGAATATAAAAGCCGGAATTATGCCAGCTTTCCGTGTGTCGACAAATTAACAGACTGTAGAGAAACTAGCGAAGGCTTGCGCTCGAAA
>ENA-ORSK01001174-ORSK01001174.1-human-gut-metagenome-genome-assembly--contig:-NODE-1174-length-22362-cov-46.619581_pt1 | contig 22362 bp, 15 predicted proteins | sample MGYA00242192_ERZ509159 | MGnify/ENA primary metagenome ERZ509159 (study PRJEB26280, sample SAMEA2338663) | human gut metagenome | biome: human gut; feature: human-associated habitat; material: faeces...
TCAAGAGGGTTATCGGAGCCTATTATGTATAGTGTCTAGGAATAGGCATTCTTTACTTGATTCACGTTCGCCGACCTTGGCTAGTGGCAAAGTCGGTTCAGTTCATAGAGGTTGTTATTTCGAGAGAAATAGAGGGTATCAAGGTAGGCATTCCTAACAAGTGTAAGACCACAATTATTTGAGCATAAGTGTTATAAGGCAAAAGTTATCCAACCCCTATATTGTTCCCTCTACGTATTATGCTGCATACGGGATATGAAAAAGAATATATCCGTTACCGGGGCATCCGATTACTGATGATGAACTCGCGGACCTGGAACCGCATCGGGGTGAAAATGAGGAGTATGCCGCTCTGGGTGCGAATATATTCACACACCTGGGAGTTGGAACCATCGCTGTGTGGCGCTCTGTTGCCGCTCGGCTCTTCAAGGTGCGGAAAATGAAACGCACCTGGAACTGCGATCCGCTGATCGGCAGCAAGATGCGGTTCCAGGTGCGCAGAGGATAAGTATCGGTTATGGGGAAACCACCGTGATTCACATTCGAGTTGTGTGACCTCGTGAGATTCGGCGAAAAAGGTGATTATTCGCCGAGAAAATATCGGTGAATATCTTGCTTATTTGCCGAATAATCCATAGCTTTGCCGGAAAGAACACGCGGCTATGTATATATATCAAAGAGATGATTGGTGGCAGTTTCAGTATGATAAAGATGCTGTAATGAACAAGTTGGGGGCTGTGAGAGCCAGACAAGGGATGATGCTTGGCAGGATGCAGTCTCTCGGATTTGACTTTCAGGAAGAGGCTATGCTTGCCACGATGTCTCTGGAATTGGTACGTTCGTGCGAGATTGAGGGGGAAGCCTTGAATCTTACGGAGGTCCGGTCTTCAATCGCAAGGCGGCTTGGTATCAACTCTGCTGGTATGGTTCCAGTGTCCAGATATGTGGATGGCGTTGTGGATATGCTGTTGGATGCCACCCAACATTACGATGCACCACTTTCGGATGAGCGTCTTTTCGGATGGCACAATGTTTTGTTTCCAACCGGACGCAGCGGATTGTTCTCAATAGAGGTTGGCAGGTACCGCAGCGGAGAGATGCAGGTGGTGTCAGGGCCGATGGGGCAGGAGAAGATTCATTATGAGGCTCCAAAACCGGAATTTGTGCCAGAAGAGATGCATCGCTTCATTGATTGGGTAAACGGGGACGACGGCACAGATGCTGTGGTAAAGGCTGGCATCGCGCACTTGTGGTTCGTTTCCATCCATCCGTTTGATGACGGAAACGGGCGCATTACAAGGGCTATCACCGATATGCTCCTAGCTCGTAGCGAGCGCTCATCAAAGCGTTTCTACAGTATGTCCAATGAGATTAAAGTTCTGCAGAAGGAATATTATGAAGTGCTTGAGAAGACTCAAAAAGGTGATGGGGACATAACCTTTTGGCTGCTATGGTTTCTTGGGTGCTTTGACAAGGCTCTTTCTTCAACGGAAAACACATTGTCATCTGTCTTGTCAAAAGCTCGTTTTTGGGAAGTTCATAAGGATTTACGGGTAAATGAGCGCCAACGAAAGATCATTAATATGCAGTTTGACGGATTCTTTGGCAAACTGACTACCGGTAAGTGGGCGAAAATCGGTAAATGCTCCACGGACACAGCCCTTAATGACATCCGTGATCTAGTGAATAAAGGTGCCCTGAAAAAGAATGACGAAGGTGGCCGCAGCACGAATTATTCGTTGCTTGATTGAATAGGGTGTCCTGTATTATATGAAATACATTTCTGAACCGTTTGTGTATTTTGTAGAATACACGCATATTTCCTCTAAAAAAACTGTTTCTTTCTTATGGGGCGGGCGTAAAAATCGCAGATTTTTTATGTAAGTTTGCTAATATTACTGAAAAATAGAAGAATTCTGTAGTCCAGAGTAAAGTGAGGAGACAGGGAGCGATTTCGGGTCTTTCCTGTTTTTGGGGAAAGAATTGGTCATTTGTTTCCTTAGTTTTAGGGAATGTCTATTATTGTAAAAAATGAATCGCTATGTTGCTGCAGACATTTCAAAAATTTTGAAAAAGATGTGCCTAGTTGGGATATTCAAGAAACAGACCCAGTCCGGTTTGTGGAACAGGACCTCATCCTCGTAGGCTTAGATGCTGTGTTTCACTTTCCAGTCCAAGGAGTTCACGCCTTCTTTCACTGAAAAGTTCATGCCCACCTTCACGACTTCCTTTCCCCTCATCTTGAAAGCGTCAGCATAGTGTTTCGCCTCTATCTGATTCAGAGCATCTTCCGCACTTCCGTCAAACTTCAGTTCCATCACATAGACTGTGTCCAAGGTCTCCAATGTGATGTCAATCCGGCCTTTGGCCGTGTGCTGCTCAACTTGAATGTTGTAGTCTGTCAGCAAAGCGAAGATGATGTAGAGCATCTGTTGGTAATGCCCCTCGAAGTGGATATTGTCGCAATAGGGAATGGTCTGAAGAAAGTCGCTCAAAAGACGCATCGCCCCGTCTGTGTCCCTGTCATTGAGGCATGCTGAAATGTCAGCTATGACAACCCTTCCCGTGTCCACCTTCGAATCCAGATAGCCAGGCAGAAGGCTGTCGAACAGTCCCACCCTGATCTCATTGTTCGGAATGTCGAGAGTGTAGACATCCAGCCTTTCGTCATAGTCTTTGATGGTGAGGTAGCCGCTCTGGTAAAGCAAAGGAACCAGCGAGGTCATGCTCTCGGTCGCCACATCGAAAGTGGCCTTCTTCGCCCTTACCTTTCCCAATTGCGACGGCTTCACTCCGAATTCCCTCATCTTGTGGATGAGATAGGTCGGGGTTCCGGAGCCGAACCAGTAGGAGTCCATCTTTCCATCAGCGAAACAATTCAGCAGACTGAACGGATTGAACACATCTGGTGAAGGCCAGCAAAAATGATAACCGTCATAATGGTCCTTCAGTTCTGCTATGGTTTCCTCACGACTCAACCTCAGTTTCCCGGAAAGCTCGTCCATGTCTCTACCCATCTGACCAAGCAGTTCATCTTCGGTGATTCCGCAAATGCCGGCATAAGGCTCGTCCATGCTGACGTTCTTGATGTTGTTCAGCTCGCTGAAGATGCTGAGTTGCGAGAACTTTGTGATTCCAGTCAGGAAAACGAAGCGGAGCATCGGTTCGCAATCCTTAAGAGGAGAGTAGAAGTTGCGCATCGTGTTCCGCAAGACATCAAGATTTTTCCTTTCATGAGCCACGTCAAGCAAAGGTGCGTCATATTCATCGATGAGCGCGACAACCTGCCTGCCGGTCTTCTGATATACGGTCTTTATCAGGTTGAAGAGCCGAACGTTCGGATCGGGGGAGTCGCATTCGACACCGAAACGGGTCTCATTGTCGTTCAGTATAAAAAGCAGATAGCGCTCCAGCTGATCCTTCTCCATGTGCTTGCCACCGGCCAGGCTGAAGTGCAGCACAGGATACTCCTTCCATTCACTCTCCATTTTCTCAATGGCAAGCCCCTTGAAGATTTCCTTTCTCCCCTCGAAGTAACTCCGGATGGTTGACACCAGCAGCGACTTGCCGAAACGGCGCGGACGACTCAGGAAGAAAAACTTCCCGTCTGTGTGCGCCAATCGGTAGACGTACTCAGTCTTGTCGATGTAGAGGTTGTCGAGCCTGCGGATTTCCTCAAAAGTCTGTATCCCGATAGGATATAATTTTCTTGCCATAACCGTCACCTTTTGATTGCTTTCGTAAAAATATAACAAATAAACGAATCCGTCAAATCCAAGCAATTCCTTAGTCCAGGTACTCGATCTTGAAGTCGTAGTCCCACTGGGTGTAGTAGAGGTTGCCTTTGGACCACTCGACTTCGCCGCGCTGGAAGTCCACGGTGTCGCTGCGGGGATATTTCTTCGCTGGTGAGAGGTTGCCGCCGAAATCGGTGTTGACGATCATCCTGTACGGCTCGATGCCGCCGAGGAAGAAGTCGCCGCCGTAGGAGGTGATGCCGAAGCTCTGGTCAACCGGAACCCAGCCGTAGCCTTCGAAATAGACCTCGCCCCAGTCGTGGAGGTTGCCCGCTCCAGGATGCATCATCAGGCCGCTCTGCCATCTGGCCGGAATGCCTTTGTAGCGGCACATCGTGATGAAGAGCAGCGTCACCTGGCCGCAGTCGCCGTGACGGTTCGTCAGGACATATTCAGGAATATTCCCGATCGTGGAGTAGTCTCGGGCCGACGCCCACGGGAACGTCCTGTCGATCCAGGTGTAGATCGCCTTCGCCTGAAGGTACGGGTTGTCGATGCCGGCGGTGGCCGAGTCGGCGGCTGCCTTGATCCTCTCGGTGAAGATCACATGCTGCTCCCGTTCGGCGGTATATTCCTTATACTCAGGATCCGAGACATTGTAGGCCAGCACTTTGGAGGAGTCGATCGGATGCCATTCGCCGCAGGAGGTATATTCAAAGACCTCGTGGAAGACGGTGGCTTTGTCCCAGGCGGTCCTGGCCTCCATATAGACGCTGCTGTGGGGGTTGGAAGGGTCTGAGAATATGAGCTTTTCGGCAGGGTAGGCGGTGCCGTTCACCCCTGCCTCGATGAACTTCACACCGGTCTGCCTCGCCACGTCCTGCCGAGGAAGCGGCAGCCAGCAGCGGATGGTCTGCCCCGAGCGCAGGGTGTTGGCGTGGACGCTCAGGGTGAAGGTCACCCTCATCCTCTTCGGCAACGCGAGGTAAGGGTTCTCCTTCCCGGCGGCGAGGTTCTCAAGAACCTGCCGCTTGATCGCCGGAATGGTCGCCGCGTCGATGGCGGCGTGTCCCGAAAGCGAGGTGCCGCTCTTCGACAGATCCTGCTCCCTGTCATCGGCGGCGGCCTTTATAGCGGCCAGCTCCGGATTGATTCTGAACAGGTTGCGGGCGGCGGCGCTGAAGTACATTGTCTGCCTGCCGATCCGCGCCGACTCCAATTCCCCGCTGGCGGTCCACTTGTCGATCTGCCAGTCCGTCACGTCCGGAATGTATTTCTGAATATACTCCTTCACATCCTCCCTGGTGGCGCTGAACTCCGTCGCCATCCTCTGCGCCAGATCCTTGTCCCAGGAATATCTGTACCTCATCTGCCTCGGCAGCCAGAAGTTCGCCGCCAGCGCGAGCGCCACCAGCGCCCAAAGAACTATCTCTTTTCTTTTCATTGCCATATCAATTATTCCCTTATAAATCTATCTCAGTTACATAATAGTTACATTACTGTTGAAATGTAAGTTATTGATAAGTTGATATTTGTGTACTTTGTGCTCTGCTTGAAAGTTCTATGATTACATCCCAGTTACATCCCGGTTACATTCTGACAGAATTATTATGCCCAATACGGAATGTAATTATGTCTTCCACTTTCAGAGTCTTCTTCTTTGATTACTTTTGCATCCAGGGAATCTTTGATTATTCTGGATGCCATAGGATAATTTTTGTCATCAATGCCCAACCTCGCTCGAAGGGAACGATTATTCATCTTCTCATTCGAGACATATTTCAGGCACGCGTGTTGGTAGCAAGCGTTCACCCTTTCGCTTTTGTCCAAATCAGCGAATTTTCTATATGCGAACACAATGGCAGAGGTTCTTGTCTCTTGTACGAGGAAGCGTAAAGGTGGCAATTGGTATAACTCTATATTGAATATGGTCTTGTCCATACCGCTTCCTTTTTCCTCGCAAATTCCCATTCGGCGCATAATGTCAGCAAGAGAGTCGTTTCTGGATTGATATTCATCAATGAAACGCTCCACGCTGATTAATGGTTGCCCCGGATTGGAAAACTCGATCCTGTCAGAATATATCTCAATCATCGGAAATCCTTGCTCGGAGAAATCCTGATGAATGAGCATATTTGCCGTAAGCTCTCTTATGGCGATGTCAGGGTACATTCGCGCGTCTTTTCTCAAGGCCATTCCAATTTGTTCATTGGCTGGAAGTTGGCTGTTCGTCCAAGATACAATCTCTTCGAATCCTATTGCATAGCCTTTATCAAAAGCGCATTCTCGTATTGTGTCTATTTTGTTTTTACCTTTATACACAATGACTCTCGTAATCTTTCTTTTCAACCCATCGAAATCCGAAAGATGTTTAGCGAACAGAATGGCGCCGAGTTCGGTTATACTATAGCCTGATTCATCTTTTGATATTAGATTTTCTGACAAGAATCTGTCTAAGATGCCTTCCGTGTTTTGTGGCAGAGGAAGATGCATCAGGTCAAAATAAGTCTCCGCACTTAGAAATGAGAAAACTTCTTGACCTGACAGTCCATTCTTGAGCACGATTTTCTCCAAGGGCTTTTGTCCCTTGTTCCAGATTTTTGCCTCTTTCGAAGGGTAATCCTTAAGATTGCGTGTGGTGCTTCCGATTCTTACGTATTCTTTGTGAAGGAAACTGACTGGGCGATTGGTTGTCGCTGGTATTTTGAATAGACAGATATGTTTGCCTTCATAGACGAAATCGTCAATTATCTCAAAGTCTATCCTTGGATTAAGACGGGTTGAAAGCCAAGACTCAAGTTCTTCATTTCCGACCATCTTGCGCTTGCCATACAAGTCAGTACCGCATACATTATGACTCGCATCATCGACTCCGAACACAATGTATCCGAAAGGCATATTGCACAGACAGGCACTATTCGATAAAGCGGAGATTCTTTCGCCAATCTCTTCCGCGGAATGAAAATTATGCTTGAATTCCAGCCACTCGGTCTCTTTCGGCTTGGCAGTCAGCGCTTTTATCAATTTGTTGAAATCGGAATATTCCATTTTAACTGGTTTACAACAGTTTGAGCCCGAGTCCAGGGCGGTCCGGAAGGGTGATCTTGCCGTTTACTACGGTCATGCCCTCGAAGCGGTCGTTGGCAATCAGGAGGTTGCCGTCGAGGTCGGCGAAATCCACGGCAGGGGAGAGCTGGGCGGCGGCGGTCACGGCGCAGGACGTCTCGGTCATGCAGCCGACCATCACCTTCATCCCCTCGGCGCGGGCGTAGTTCAGCATCTTCCAGGCCTCCCGCATTCCGGTGCACTTCATCAGCTTGATGTTGATTCCTGAATATGCTCCCTTGACCCTCTGCACGTCCCTCAGGCGCTGGATGGCCTCGTCGGCGAATGTCGGCAGCGGACTCCTTTCTGTCAGCCAGGCGTTGTCGTCCAGCATTTCCTTCGGCATCGGCTGCTCGACCATCACAACGCCGTGATCCTTAAGCCAATGGATCATCTCAAGCGCCTTCTCCCTGTCCTTCCAGCCTTGATTGGCGTCCACGGCGAGAGGCAGGTCGGTGATCTCCCGGATGGTCTCGATCATCTCCTTGTCGTTGTCCAGTCCGACCTTGACCTTAAGAATGTTAAACTGTCCGGCGCACTCCTTTGTCTTCTCGCGCACCACGTCCGGAGTGTCGATCCCGATCGTGAAGGTGGTGTCGGGAGCCTTGGCGGCGTTAAGCCCCCAGATCCTGTACCACGGCTGCCCCATCAGCTGACCCACAAGGTCGTGCAGGGCGATGTCCACGGCGGCCTTCGCGGCGGTGTCCCCTTCGTTGATCCCATCCACATAAGTCAGGATGTCATCGATCTGGAACGGGTCGCTGAACTGCCCCAAGTCAACCTTTTTCAGGAAGTTGCAGACGCTCTCCACGGTCTGCCCGAGGTACGGCGGCATGGAGGCCTCGCCGTAGCCGGTGAATCCGTCATATTCAATCTTCACCTGCACGTCCGGCGTGGTGGTCCTTGAATATGTCGCCACGGTGAACGTGTGCCTCAGTTTGAGCTCATACGGCTCGAAACTCAGCCTCATCCTTGCCGAGCCGCCAACTTTGTATGGTTTAGGAATATTACCGCCGCTCTCCTTGCCGGCGCATCCTGTGACGAGTCCCCCCGTCCCGATGAGCAGTCCGCTCCCGGCGGTCACCATCCCCGCCGTCCTAAGAAAATCCCTGCGTTTCATTGTGCGTGAATTTTATATGTGTATAATATTTATCATGATTTTAAATTGTTCCTCCATATTCTCCTTTACAAGAGAAAGTTCGACTTAACATTGTTAAGTTTGACTAAATTATGGTTTGAGTGCTAACGCTTTATAATCAAAGATTTGCCCTGCCGTTTTGATGAATGTGCTAATTGTATTTCGACTAAAGTTCGACTAAAGTTCGACTAAAATCCACCTCTTGCCTTCTGTTAGTCTGATGACTCCATTTTTCTTTAGGGTTGATAGTAAGTTGCCGATTTTACGGCTTTTTTGCTCATCAGTCAAAATGTCGGATAACTTAGACCTAAGTAGTGTGTTCAACTCGCCTCTGGTGGCTCCGCCAAATGAACGTAGATATGAGATGATCATATCCTTGAAGTGGCTGTCATTAAAACTCCTGTTCTTGATGTATTCTGTCTTTAGCTCGTCATTATCAGCGGTTTTTGCTACATATTCAGATAGGAACAACTTTGGATAGCGTCCTTCCACAAGATGAAGCTTCTTTAAACGAGAAGTGGTTTCCTTATCAATTATCTCGTGCTTTTGCACCATATCCAAAGCTATGCAGTCAAATAATGAGAGGTCTTGATTTGCTCTTAACAACCTATAGTACTTCTCATCGAGAATCTTGCCGTAGATTTTTACAACCACCTCTTTCTTTGCTTGATCAATCTGATAATCCGGCATAGGAAAGAATCGCTTCTGTTGTTCCGTGAATACTTTACGTATTCCTCTTCCTATGGTGTCTATCATATTGAAATTGACCATACCTTTGCATAATACATAGTTACGGTAGAACTTCTGCGGGCCGTTTTGTTCAATCGCGTTTTTGACTGATCCAGGCAAAAAGAAACCTCCATTGGCGAATGTTATTGAATCGGGTTCCTCTACCATGGTTATTCGCTCCTGCATTGTGTAGTCCTGATGAGCGATACAATTGTGGAGAACTTCGCGTATGCTATAGTCATCGTATTGCTTGACGATGTCAGGAAACAAAGTCCCCCCAGGCAGAATACGCTGGTTAAGATTCCTGATCTTTGACAGAGCTTCATTGACAGTCAGGATGAAAGGTGTAGAGAAATGTTCGTAGTCAATTTTCTCGTTATGCTCATCAACAAGCACCCAGGTGATGGTAGCCACGGCAGGGCTGATCAAGTGGGTGGATGTCTCTTTGCCTAAGAGTAAGATTGCCGCCCGTGTCAGTTTCCTTTTTATGGCCACACCAGCGTGGCATAGCAATTCCATATCATCCCAAGTCTCAACTTCTTTGGCCAAACGAGGATGAACAGACTTATATTCATTACGTGCCTTTTCCAATGCTTTGGTGTCAAGGTCGTTCAACGTGGCGTTTGGCACAATCTCCGCTGACCAGTCATAAACCGGACTGTTCTCTTCAAGAATGGCATTCAGCCTTTCTTGAGTCAGCTCAACCAAGGAATCCTCTATTCGTTGCCAAGCTTTATTGTGGGCATAGACGGGAAGTTTTGGGCGGTGCTTAGGAATATGTATTCCCCATACTTTCTTGCCAGTGTCATCGGTGACAAATTCTTCCACGTCAAGTCCTTCTGTCGAGAGATTGGCACAGCGTTCTGTCAATCTCAGTGTCGCTTTCTGACGATTATAATTATAAGTGTCGGTTCCGATGATCCTCAAAGAGTTGTCTTGTACACCTATCACAAGATGTCCACCCTCCATATTCGCGATGGCAGAGACATACGAGATGACATCGTCTTTCTCATCTCCACAAAAAGAGTTCTTCAAGTTCTTGAACTCTTTCCATTCGCACCGCGCGTTCTCCTGAGGATATTCGCGAAGAAGATATTGTTGCAGTTCCTGTTCGAGCATATATCTTATTAATCGGAGGGTTGGATTCTCTTTAGTAGCTAAGTCAATGACAATCTGTGATGAATTCCATCATCTGAGGAACCTTGCCGAGGGCGGAGTGGAAGAGTTTCATCTGGTTGCGGGTGCGGACGAGGTTGTGCTCCGGGTACTTGATCTTGTAGTAGGTGTCGCCGCCTATGTAGTCGGCGAAGAACCTTACTGCCTGCATGAATGGGAACAGACAGGCGGCGTATGGCAGATTCTCCCTCTCGATCGGGGAGAGGAACGGCTTTGTCCCTTTCAGATAGCCTCTTGTGAAGGCTTTGAAGATCTCCATGTCGAAATCGACCTTGTCCAGTTCCGGCGAATCCTCGGCCACAGGGTTGGCGGCGGTGCGCAGGAAGTCCCCGAAGTCGGAGAACACATAGCTTGGCATCACGGTGTCCAGATCGATGACGCAGAGGATCTTGCCGTCCTTGTCGAACATCATGTTGTTGACCTTCGTGTCGCAGTGGCATATTCTTTTAGGAAGCTTTCCCTCACGGTGCAGCTGCTCGGCCTTGCACATCTGGACCCCGTATTTGTCGATGTCCTCCAGTATCCTGTGAAGTTCCTGATCTCCTGTCTTGTCATCTGCATGCAGACGTCCGGCCCTGTCCTCTCTGACAGCCTCGACCAACTGCCTGAGTCTCAGCTCCATGTTGTGGAAGTCCGGAATCGTCTCTCCGAGCGTGTCCGGAATGTCGGCAAGCATCGCCTCGAAGTTGCCGAAAGCCTCGCCGGCGTACTCTGAATATTCCGGATTGACGGTCTCGTAGGTGTAGGCGTCATTGATGAACACCGAAACCCTCCAGAACTTGCCGTCTTCCAGGCAATATGTCTTCGGCTTCTCGCTCATCAGCACTTCAACCTTCTCACCTTCAGACCTCAACGGAATGAACCTCAATACCTTGCGGTCGATGTCCTCCGCACCTTCAGCCTCTAATTTTTTACGAATATGTCTGGTCACGGCCTCGATGTTGCCCTGGAGCAGATCCACGTCCGTGAAGATCGCGTTGTTGATCCTCTGCAGCACGTAATCCGGCGCGCCGCCCTCCGTGACAACCTTGTAAGTGTCGTTGATCAGCCCGTTGCCTAAAGGCTTTATCTCCTTGACCTCGCCCTCGATGGCGAAAAGTTCAACTATTTTTTTCAGATCTGTCATAGTTGGTGTCATTTTTAAATATCAATCTCTCAAAGATAACCATTTCAATCAGGAATTTCAAGTCTTGGCCCAATCATTTGATTACGAAAATTGTTATTTTTGCGGTTAGTAAGCGTTAAAAATAAGTCGGTAAAGATTTGACGGTATTTCCGGGGATAGATTTCTATTGGAAGAAGGAGTGTGCCTGTGGTACATGACTGATGATAAAAAGACATATAGACAGAAAAGACAATCAAAGATTACCAAGTTGTTTTTTAAGGATTACTTAACTCCTCATCGCTTGCGGAAAGTGACTTTGCAATGACTTTCGTGCGTGAGAGGTTTTTTATTAGTCATTATGGAACTTTATGAATATGCCCGTCCCGGGCTGATGGCCGGGAAAAAGATACTTTATGTGCACGGGTTCGCGTCCAGCGGGCAGAACGGGAGTGTCAGGACGCTGAGGCTGCTGATGCCGCGGGCTCAGGTGCTGGCGCCGGATCTGCCGGTGGAGCCGTTCGACGCGATGGAGTTGTTGAGGAATATGGTCGTGTCCGAAAAGCCGGATCTGATTGTCGGCTCCTCAATGGGGGCGATGTACGCGGAGATGCTGTACGGCGTGGACAGGATTCTTGTGAACCCGGCGTTTCAGCTGGCGGACACGCTGCTGAAAAACAATGGGCTGGGACGGCAGGAGTTCCATAACCCTCGTCAGGATGGCGAGACATCGTTTCTGGTCACAAAAACCCTTCTGGAACATTTCCGGGAGGTCAGTTCGCATTGCTTCGAAAGGGCTTCGGAGGACCAGGACAAGGTTTTCGGGCTTTACGGAAAGCGCGACACCCTGGTACACACATTCGATCTGTTCTCCGGACATTATCCGCAGGCGGTCAGGTTCGACGGCGAGCACTATCTTAACGACGAGGCGATCCTCCATTCGCTGCTGCCGGTGATCCAATGGATAGATGACAGGCAGAATGGCGTTCAGAGGCCGGTGCTGTTCATCTCGCTGAGCGACAGGATCATCAACCACTCCAGCGGGTTCCACAAGGCTGTGGCCACGCTGGCCGCGGACTATGACATCCACATTGTCGCCGGGGTGCCGTACAACAATCCCGAATTGTGTCAGAAGGTCTTTGGATGGTGCGAGGAGAACCTCGGTGTCCCTGTCTGGAACCGTGTCACGATAACGAACCACAAGAATCTTCTACTGGCCGACTATCTGATCGACGCCGAGCCAGAGACCAACGGCGGCAAGGACTTTATGGGCACGATGGCCCATTTCGGCTCCGACGCCTTCAAGACCTGGGAGGATGTCCTGACCTATTTCGCACGCCTTGGCGGGCAGTAGCCCCGTTCGGGCCGGCGTTGTGTCCCGGCAGACTCGCCGACCGGTCGAAGTGCCGGTCGAAGCGTCTCCTTAGTCCGTGGGGAAGACCACTCCGGCCTGGCGGCGGATCTCGTCAAGGATCTCAGCTGTGACAAGTGATGTCTCAAGGCTGTTGACGGACGATTCAAGGTGTCCGGATTCCAGCACGTCGATGAATTCCCTGAACTCGCAGAGGTACTCGTCCGCGTCCATTGGGACGGAAATGTCGATGGTCTCCGGCCCGGAGGAGCGTCCCGAGGTCGGAGCGCCGCGCCTTGTCATCCCGGCGTGACGGCAGATGTGGATCTGATCCAGCGAGATGATCCCTTTGTCGCAGGAAATCTCTGTGCGAAGGTTGGAGTCCGCTATCTTTGAATATATCACCGAAGCGCTCATCCCGTCATATTCAAAAATCACACTGCCTTGCAGGTCAATGCGTTTCCACTCTTTCCGGTCGAGGCGCACCGGCACCTCGCAGGTTGTCACCTCCGCCTTGATGCCCCTCGGTCTCCCGAAAAGCGCCACCATCGGGAAGACCGTGTATATTCCTATGTCCATCAGCGCCCCGCCGCAGCGTTCCGGATTCAGCGAGCTCGGCACCGGCGAATCCTCCTCCCCGGCGATGATTCTCTTGACAAGGTCGTATTTCGAGGAATACTGGCAGAATGACGCGAAGTAGTGCCGGACGGCTCCCATCCCGGCCAGATGCTTGCGCGCCGCCACGAAGTTGGGACAAAGTGTCGAGATCATCGCCTCCATCAGCATCACCCCGTTGGCTCTCGCCACATCAATCATCTCCTTGACTTCCTTGGCATTGGCTGCCAGAGGCTTCTCACACAGCACATGCTTCCCATGGTTCATGCAGAGTATCGCCAGATCATGATGTGTGCTGTTCGGCGTTCCGATGTAGATCGCATCAATCTCAGGGTCGGACGCCATCTCGTCAATGTCCGTGTACACTTTTGCGATGCCATGCGCTTCGGCGAAGGCCTTGCCGCTTTCCCGCGAGCGTGAGCACACCGCCGCGGCCTCGAATCGAGGCTCCATCACGGCACCTTTGAGAACCCAGTCGCTGATGCGGCCGGTACCGACTATCCCGAATCTTGTCTTTCTCATTTCAGGGCTCCTCTGATCTCAAGATAATCAAGAATCTTCACTCTTGCTGAAGTCTTGTCGGCGGCATTGATTGTCAGTACCTCATAGCCCAGTTTCGGTACGATTCTGGACGTTTTTTCATCCGGTTCAGGCTCGATAAGTATCACTCCGCTTACGGCTTTCTTCAGTCTGTAGGCCGCCTTGATCACCGCCTCGGACGAGAATGTGTCCGCGATCAGGATGATCCTTTCCGCATCGGCGAATTTTTCCTTGCCTATTCTCTTGACCATGAAACCCACGTCCTTTCCGTTCTCGTGAAAGGCAGTGGTGTAGCCGACAAGGCCTTCCGGGACCAGAGACTTGACCAATCCTTCCGGGAACGCGGTCTTCAACGGCTCGTGGAAAAACACGATGACCGGCCTCGGACCAAGTGAATCCGGAAAGAATCCGTTCTCGTCAGCAGGTTTGAAGACCTTGCCGAAAATCTTGTCGCTATGCCTGTAGAAGCTGAGCTCTTCCACGATTATCCTGCTTCCGTTCTCGGCCTTCACCCTTTCCCTCGGGCTGGCTTCCTTGAAAAGATTCAGCCCGACGATCCCGAGAAGAGCCACGAGCAGGGAGGCAATCAGGGACACGATAACTTTTTTCATTGTTCAGCAAATGTTAAATGTTTTACACTATCCGCAAAAATAATTATTTTTGTGGTAATATGCCAAAGTTGAACCCCATATCCCGCATGTCGGAAAGGAATCAGCTCCTTGTGCTCAGCCTCGTGGTCGGAATCGTGGTCGGGCTTGCCGCCGTGCTGCTCAAAACCTTGATCTCGGTGCTCCAGGAGGGCTTGCGTGACGCTTTCGGAGGAGTCCTGGGCGGATCATTGTACTATCTTGCACTGCCTGGAATCGGAATGCTCCTTGCGATGCTGTTCTGCAAGTATGTGATCAAGGACAGTATCGGCCACGGTGTCACCAAGGCTCTTCAGGCGGTCTCAAGGCACGAGTCCAGGATCAAGCCGCACAATATGTGGTCTTCCGTCGCCGCGAGTTCCGTCACCATCGGATTCGGCGGATCCGTCGGAGCGGAGGCCCCGATCGTCTACACGGGAGCCGCCATCGGATCCAACTTCGCCCGCTATATGGGATTGTCCTACAGGAGTATGACAGTGCTGCTGGGCTGTGGCGCCGCGGCTGCCGTGGCTGGCATATTCAAGGCTCCTCTCGCCGGAGTCCTGTTTGTGCTGGAGATCCTGCTGTTCAACATCTCGATGACCTCCATGATGCCACTGCTGCTGTCAACCGTCTCTGCCACAGTGGTATCCTATACGCTTCTTGGCTCTTCCACCCCGTTTGAATGCACCCTTACCCCGTTCGAGCTCAAGAATATTCCTTATTACGTCATTCTTGGTCTTTTCTGCGGGGCATGCTCCATCTATTTCATCCGCACGACCTTGAAGCTCGAGGATCGGATCGGCAAGATGGAGAACGTCTATCTGAAATGGATAATCTGCGCGGTCGGACTCGGAATCCTGATATTCCTTTTCCCTCCGCTTTACGGTGAAGGGTACGAGTCCCTCGGTGTGCTCCTTAACGGGAAGGAACTATCGCTCGACGGTCAGACTCCGCTGGCGTTTCTGGCTCACAGTCCATGGTCTGTGCCTGTCTTTTTCATGTTGATCCTGCTTCTGAAGGTGTTCTCAATGACTTTGACAAACGCCGGCGGTGGAGTGGGAGGAACTTTCGGTCCGACCCTGTTCGTCGGCGCGATCGCGGGATTCGTTGTGGCGAGAACACTCAATATGCTTTTTGACGGGACGTCTGTCATTGTCCCTGAACAGAATTTCGTTTTGGTCGGGATGGCCGGACTGATGGCCGGCGTGATGCAGGCCCCGATGACGGCCATCTTCCTTATCGCCGAGATCTCAGGAGGTTACGACCTGTTCCTGCCTTTGATTCTTACCTCGACCATCGCTTTCGGAACGACCAGGATAGTCGAGAGGTATTCCATCTACACTAAACGTATAGCCCAGAGGGGAGAACTCCTGACCCACGACAGCGACCAGGCCGTGCTGACCTTGCTTAAGGTCTCCGACGTGATCGAGACAGACTTCTCCACGGTGAAGATAGACGACACCCTCGGCCGCCTTGTCGAGGTCGTCTCCGAATCCACCAGAAACATATTCCCTGTTCTGGACTCGGTGGACCGTTTTCAAGGGTTCGTCTCTTTGGAGGACATCCGCAAGGACATGTTCCGGACCGATGAATATGAGACCCTGCACGTCTTCAACTTCATGCGGAGTGCCGAGGAATATGTCTATGAAGACGAGAAGATGGATTCCGTGATGAAGAAGTTTGAGGTCACATCGGCTTGGAACCTTCCGGTGGTGAGGCGTGACAGAACCTACGTCGGGTTCGTCTCCAAGTCGAAGATCTTTTCGGCTTACAGGGACGAGCTTAAGGTCGTCTCTCAGGATTGACGCGTGCGGGCAGTCGCCGTCGAATGTGGGGCGATGTTTTTTACGGCAGGAAATTGCCTGCTTGCGAAAGTTGATTGATTAATAACACTTTATGAATATGAAGAATATCTACATAGACTACATCGCGCGCACCCTTTCCGTGAAGGATTGGCAGGTGGAGAATTGCGTCCACCTTTTCGAGGAAGGAAACACCATTCCGTTCATCAGCCGTTACAGGAAGGAGAAGACCGGGGGGCTGGACGATGTCGCCGTCGCCGAGATCAAGCATTGGAACGATGTGTTCACCGAGATGGAGAAGAGGAAGGATGGCATCCTGTCCACGATTTCCGAACAGGGCAAGTTGACTGACGAACTCCGCTCCAAGATAGAGAACTGTGTGGTGGCCAGTGAGTTGGAGGATCTTTATCTGCCGTACAGACCGAAGAGGAGAACCCGTGCCACGATGGCGAAGGAGAAAGGCCTGGAGCCTTTGGCTGACAAGATGTGGAAGGTTGAGGTCGCTGATCCGGAGGCAGAGGCGAGGAAATATGTCGGAGACAAGGTCGCTTCCGTCGAGGAGGCCCTTGCCGGAGCCCGTGACATCATCGCCGAGCGGCTTTCCGAATCGCAGACTGTCCGTGGGAACCTCAGGCACATATTCAGAACCCGCAGGATCGAGTCGAAGGCCACCAAGGCGGCCTCAGGCAATGCCGAGGCTTCGAAGTACAGGACATATTTCAACTTCTCCATGCCTTTGCAGAGGATTCCGTCGCACAATCTGCTGGCGATTCTCCGTGCGGAAAAGGAAGGTTTTTTGTCTATTGGTCTCGATGCGGACGCGGAGAAATGCGGCAACAAGATCTATTACGATTTCTGCCATGAGCATCGTTATCCGGGAACCAAACTGGCTGACCAGATTCGTCAGGCCGTCGATGATGCCTATAAGCGTTTGCTTGAGCCGTCGCTGACCAACGAGATTGTCAAGGAGGCCAAGGAGAAGGCTGACATCGAATCGATCAACGTGTTCGGGGAGAATCTGACGCAGCTTCTGCTTTCCGCTCCGGTCGGCCAGAAGAGGACAATGGCGATCGACCCTGGTTTCCGCAACGGCTGCAAGATCGTCTGCCTGGACGAGCAGGGCAACCTTCTGCATCACGAGATCATATTCCCGCATCCTCCTCAGAGCGATAAGATCAAGTCGATAATGGCCGTCTCCTCAATGATTGAAGAATATGCCGTCGAGGTGATTGCCATAGGAAACGGAACGGCCTCCCGTGAGACCGAGGAATTCATCAAACGTGTCGGTATTCCGGAGAACGTCAAGGTGTTCACTGTCAGCGAGGACGGAGCTTCTATCTATTCTGCGTCCGAAGTCGCGAGGCAGGAATTCCCGGATGAGGATGTGACCGTCAGGGGAGCGGTGTCAATAGGCCGCCGTCTGATGGATCCGCTGTCGGAGTTGGTCAAGATTGACCCTAAGTCATTGGGTGTCGGACAGTACCAGCACGATGTGGATCAGAATCTGCTTCGTGAGAAACTGGACAACACTGTTGTCATCTGCGTGAACAGCGTCGGTGTGAATCTAAACACCGCCAGCCCTTACCTGTTGAGTTATGTCTCGGGCATCGGTCTGGCTTTGGCTTCCAACATTGTGGACTACCGCTCTTCCATCAAGGGCTTCTCGTCCAGAACCCAGCTTCGGAAAGTTCCGAAACTCGGCCCGAAGGCTTTCGAGCAGTGTGCCGGCTTCCTGCGCATCCAGGACGCCGAGAATCCGCTTGACAATTCCGCCGTGCACCCTGAGTGTTATCACATAGTTGACCGGATGGCTTCCGATCTGGGCGTCAGCACTAAGGAACTGGTGGGTAATGAGGCCTTGATAGGGAAGATTGATCCGTCAGCCTACGTTGAGGGAGAGTTCGGCCTTCCAACGATCAATGATATTCTTAAGGAATTGGCCAAACCTGGCCGCGACCCTCGCCAGGGCGCGCAGGAGTTCAGTTTCGCTGATGACATCCACGAGATTGATGACCTGAAGCCGGGCATGGAACTGCCGGGCATCGTCACGAATGTGACCGCTTTCGGCGCGTTCGTGGACATCGGCATCCACGAGAACGGCCTTATCCATGTCTCCCAGATGCGCGGAAAGAAGGTCAAACTTCATCAGAAAGTCAATGTCAGTGTGCTTGATGTGGATCTGGATCGCAAAAGGATATCCTTGCGTCTTCTGGACTGCATATAGGCTCTTCACTTTTCGTCAACTGTCGCAGGGCCTCCATGCTGCTCTTGGTCACTGATCCTGTCGAAGTGACCCGAACTCCCCACCTGTCACAGAGATCCTCTGATTCGACAAGACTCACCAAAATCATTGTATTCACAGATGAATATTCAAAAAATAACCATCTCCCTGATAATGCTGCTGGCCGCCTCCTCCTTCTCTACTGCACAGCAGATGACCAGCAGCGCCCAAATCCCCGGCCTGAGGCCGTACAACGTGGATCTGGAATATATGTCCCGTCAGGAAAAAGACTCGGTGCGGATGGTTTCCGAACTCTGGAAGGCCTATGTGGAGTCGTTCACATCTTCTTCGGCCGATGATGCCCGCAGGCGTTCGTTCTGGGTCGATGGCTCACCTGACTATCTACAGGAATTCGACGATGGGAATCTCCTCTACGCCTCTTTCCGTGAGAACCGGATTCTTGACATCAGGAAGCTTGGCGACGGAGTCTACGAACTGGTCGCCGCGACATTCAGCAGGCTTCCCGGCGATGAATATGAAAACTGGGTGGAGACGATCTTCCGTGTCCGCGCGGAGGCAGTGGCCTCAGGAGACAATGGCCGTTCCAATCCGTTCAGGCTCGCCAACTGGCTTGACGCGGAGATGCGTTCCCTTAAAAAGATTGATTTTAAGGGACTTGAATATTATTGCTCTCCCGGATGCGAAGTCTCCAGACGGACTGCCCGCAGATTGTCAGCCTTTTTGAGAGGTTTCATTAACGAATATGTCCCGTCATTCCAAGGTCAGGTCCGCTATGTGGTGGCTTCCTCCATAGATCAGTGCGAACGACTGTCCGGAATCTTGTTCAACGTCTATTCCAATCCATTGATGAGTTCGGCGTCCGGAAAGACTTCTGACAAGGCGTTTTACGGACGGATCTTCGGAGATGACATAATTCTGTCGAATTACTATGACGACAGGCATGATGTGGCTCTTCTGCTTTTACGGTCGGCTTGGCCAAATGCCTTGCCTATGGTTCAGGAAGGCATCGCCGCTTACCATGGCGGGTATATGGACCTTTCATATTCAGATCTTAAGACCTCGCTTCGCCTCTACCTTGCCGGGAAGAGAGACCTTGATCTTTCGGATGATGACGATTTTTATGATCTCTCGATTCCTGTCTTCCGGAAGGATGGCGCGACAGTCGCGGTCATTCCTGTCGAGAGCCTGATCGGCGCCGCCATTGTCGAATATGCCCTGACCCAGTACGGCCATGGCAAGGTCCGCTCGCTGCTTGAGTGCGGCCGCTACGCCGACATATTCAAAACGCTTGACATCCCTTCCGCCGACATCAACGACTTCATCCGCGGGATACTTTAGTTTTGGTCAATGAGCCTGTCGAAGTGACAATATAAGAGTCCACTTGAAAAAGTACCATTCGCCACTTTTTACCCCCGTTGGAAGTACCTGTGTGGCACATATTTTTCAAAAAAAAGACTTTTTCAAGTGGACTCATATAATGACGTGAATTGGTCACTTCGATGGTTGGTGAGTCTGGCGAACCACAAGCTCAGCGACCGGTTGGCTCGGTGACAATCAGGTAGTTGTCTTCGTTGTAGGGAGTCTCTATACGTGCGCCGAAGATGTGCGCGTCATCGCCTGATCTGACTTTCAGGCGGACTCTTAACTCATCGCTGGACATCGGAATGTTCTTGGCGGAGACCTCGGAATGTGGGTAGCGCTTCCCGACATCTTTCATGGAAGCCTTGTTAAGAGGAAGGATTTCCTTTACATAAAAGACTTTTCCGAAATCTTTAAGTGGTGCGGTTCGCTGCTCTAATTCGCTGTCAGACAGTGGTTTACCTATCGTGTAAAGATGCGTGAAGCGGGCCAGCTTCACGAGTCCGAACCTTTCGCAGACAGCATTGAACACCCCTGCCTTGGTCAGCGACTTCCCCGGTTCGAAGATTATTCTGGCGAATGTCGAATCCGGGTACACCGCTTTTGCGCCGGCAATCTCTTCTGACATGAATGTCAGCGTTCCGCCATCTTCCCGACAGGTCAATGAATATCCATTTCTCCATTCCCTGTCCAGCAGAATCAACAGCTCCTTGCATTCCCCGCAGCTTGCCACAACGTGGACCTCACGCACCCACTGACCGTTCCAGCCACCTTTGTGATTCTCATCAAGGAATGATTCATAAGTCCTGTCCAATCTTTCCACAACCATAGTGATGTCCGCCATAGGGGAAATCTTGAGCAGTATGAACCTGCTGGTTTCGAACATTTGAGGCAACATCTTCAGCACGTCCGGCGAGCAGTCTTCCAGCAGAAAGACCTTCTTTCCCACGGAGTCCCGTCTTGCCGGGTCCATGAATATGACATCCGGCTTGAAGTCCCCGAGTATCTCCTCAAGGCTGTCCGCTGTCGCCTCACAATTCCTAATGAATATATTCGTGGCTCCCAGAGCCTGGAAGTTGTGCCGTGCCGCCGCTGCCAGTTCCGGATTCATCTCATTGTAAAGCACTTCCTCCGCCACTTCACTGAACGCCCACGAATCAACTCCCAGCCCTCCTGTCAGATCCGCCACCTTGCCGTTTTTCGGTTCGGTCACTTCGGCAAGCTCAGTGACCAAAAAACAATCGGTCGCTGAGCCTGTCCCTTTGGTCGCAGAGCCTGTCCCTTTGGTCGCAGAGCCTGTCGAAGCGACTGATAGTTTACTGATTCTTAAACCATCTCTGCAGGCCGCAGAACCTGTTTCTTCGGTTCCCGAACCTGCCGCTTCTGTCGGTGAACCTGCTTCTTTGGCCCCAGAACCTGCCGCCTCTGTCGGTGAACCTGCTTCTTCGGTCCCAGAACCAGCCGCCTCTGTCGGTGAACCTGCTTCTTCGGTCCCAGAACCTGCCGCCTCTGTCGGTGAACCTGCTTCTTCGGTCCCAGAACCTGCCGCCTCTGTCGGTGAACCTGCTTCTTCGGCCCCAAAACCTGTCACCTCTGTCGGAGAACCTGCGGTGCTTTGATATTGTCGAAGTGTCGAAGCGACAGGTCTTCCATGTTCATTAAAGATTCTTTGAACAATCGAAGCCTTGTACCGCGCCGTGTCAGAAGAACTGCACTGCTCCGTGCATAGCGTCGAAGGATAGACCAGCCTCGAGCACGCCACCCATTCCGGCAGCTTCTTACGAAGTCTCTTTCGTCCCTCGATAGTGTTGACCGCCAGCGACTTCGCATCCAGCCCAGCCAGTCCGGCATCCCCCGGCGACGGCCACTCCCTGCGCGACATCACCAGCCGCACCGTGTCCGCCCCTTCGTTCTCAACTATGAATCTCTCAAAACTGTCCATATTTTGTATATCATTATGATCTGTTATACTTTTTATCTCCCGCCAAATTTGGCTTACTAATCCTTAAAAAAATAACCTGATGATCTTTGAGAATCTGTTTTGATTTGTTTGAAATGTTCTTTGAGGTGAAAAAATCTTCATTTTCTTCCCGCTTCTTCAGTCAGATAGCACCGCTATCTTCTTTGGAAAAAGCAGTCGACCCCGGAGTTTATCACTCTCACATTTTCAGACAAACAAATCAAAACAGTTTCTTAGTAACCCTAAAAAAATAACTTGGTGATCTTCGATTGCCTTTTTCGGTCTATCTGTCTTACCTCATCAGACATGTGTCACCCACACTCCTTCTCCCAAAGAAATCTATCCTCGAAAATACCGCCAAATCTTTCTACCGTATTCCTGCAGCAACGGAGGAGCTTGGGTCAAAGACATCTATCCTCGAAAATACCGCCAAATCTTTCTACCGTATTCCTGCAGCAATGGACGAGCTTGGGTTAAAGACGTCTATCCTCGAAAATACTGCCAAATCTTTACCAACTTATTTTTTAACGCATACTTAACGCATACTTAGGCACGCTCTGTCTGTCCTTTCCTTTGCATTGAAGCTATATGCTTTATAATGGATATTCTCCCCATAAGGTGTCGTGATTTGCAATCTATTATATGTTAATAGATTAGGTGATTGTCTTTAGCGTGATTAGACTAAAGGTGGGTGCGATATTGCTTGATTATCAATTGTTTATCAATCACGCACCGCATCACGCACCGCATCACGCACCACATCACGCGCCACATCACGCACCACATCACGCGCCACAGCGCACACCTAAGCACGCGCTTTGTCGCCGCAACTGTCTCCTCTTTTGAGGCCACATTCCCATTCTATCCGCTTCCATTT
>ENA-ORSK01001185-ORSK01001185.1-human-gut-metagenome-genome-assembly--contig:-NODE-1185-length-22211-cov-5.157023_pt1 | contig 22211 bp, 15 predicted proteins | sample MGYA00242192_ERZ509159 | MGnify/ENA primary metagenome ERZ509159 (study PRJEB26280, sample SAMEA2338663) | human gut metagenome | biome: human gut; feature: human-associated habitat; material: faeces...
TCCGGGGCTTTTTGATTAATTGTTTAACTCGTCCCATTTTAACGGGACACTAATGACACATAAACACAAAATAATAACTATTTGACATATTTTTACCTCACAATTATAAATATTTAAAACATCTCGTATGAAGAAATTATTATTCATTCTCATTGCTCTCATAGGATGTTTTGTCACGCTCGAGGCGCAAGTGCCCTACCAACGCGCCACCGGTACGCAGACAAAGAACCTGAGACAACTGAACCGTGAACAACACTTTGCGAAGAGCAAGAAGTCAGAAAAAAGCCGTGCCGGCGCCAAGTATGCGGGCGAAGTGCCCGACAATGCCATCGAGGTGCCGTTCTCACACGACCTTGGGAAAAACAGCGATGCGGTTGACATTGTGAAACAATACACTTTCATAGATGCCAACAATGACGAAAGAAGCTGGCAGATAGCAAAAGTAAATAACTACAGCGCGTGCATGCCACCAAAGGCTGAAGGCGTGGAGGCAAGCGACGACTGGATGATATCTGTGCCTGTGCACATGACTCCGGGCGACTATGTCGTGGCTTTCGACCTCGGATACATGGGCAGCGGAGCGACCGGCGTGAATGTGGAAGTGAAGCTGGGAACGGCTCCGACGGTGGAAGGAATGACCAAGGAAATCGTCGCTCCTACTTTTTTCACTACAAAAGACCAGACAACTTATGAATACAACTGCAATATAACGGAAGAAGGATATTATTATATTGGTGTGCACAATCTCACCACAAAAGAGATGAACGGCACCGTGAAGCTCTTCAATCTGAGCGTGAGAAGCGGCAGCGTTGAGCCTGTCATTCCGGTGGATCCGCCCGCAGCAGGCGAACTGACATGGGTGCTCGCTCCAAAAGGTGAGCTGAAGGCCGACCTTACCTATACCGCTCCTACAAAGACAAAATCGGGAGCCGACCTCACGGAGATAACCAAGGTGGAGATAACATCGCGCTGGGGCGTTGACAAATTCACCTATGAGAACGTGAAACCGGGTGAGGTGATTGAGATAAAAGACGTGGAAATGTATGCCGGATACAACAACCGCTTCACCGCAGTGGCATACGTCGGAGAGACAGCCGGCGAGGAACTGGAATACACCGACATATACTGCGGACCGGACGCGCCGCTTGCTCCGCAGAACGTGAAGCTCGTGGTGAGCGACGATTTCAAGTCAGCTGTGCTCTCATGGGATCCTGTTGGCGAGACAGGTATGAACGGCGGATATGTGGATCCGACACAAGTGACATACTACATATTCGATGCCTTCGGCTCATACTACGATCCTGCCATCGCAACCACCACCGAGACATCCATCAAAATAGACTATCCGGACCTCAAGGGTCAAGACTTCGTGGCTTATCAGGTGACTGCCGGATATGAAGACAACTACTCCGACTATACCAACTCTTCGATTGTCACGATTGGCGAACCCGACAAAGTGCCTTACGGCGAATCGTTCGCTAACGGCATGTACGACAAAGTATGGCTCGTAGATCCTCAGTCTGACTACAGCAACCAGATGATGGGAACTGTTGACGATGATTATTTCGCGTCGCTCATCGACCCCACCGACCCTGAAGCACCCGCTCCGCTCACATCGCAGGACGGCGACAACGGATTTTTCTACTGGCTGCCTTACGAGAAAGATGTGATGTACGGAATGATATCAACACGCGTCGATATATCAGCCACAGCCAACCCTGCACTCGAGTTCTGGTATCAGGGACAGGGCAGCGCCATCGACGTGCTTGTGTCAAAAGACAACGATCCACTCGAGGTTGTGAAGACCATCGACCTGAAAGAGACGCCTACCACAGACGGATGGACCCTGGCTTCTATGCCGCTCAACGCTTACAAGGACTCCAAGGCAATTCAGTTTGAGCTGCGTCTGCGCGCCATCCACAACGACGACAACAACACATGGAGCGTGCCAATAGACAACATACGCATACGCGACGTTGTTGACAAGGATCTGCGCCTCGTTTCAATAGATGCTCCTGAAAGCGTGAAAGTAGGCGAGAAAATGACTCTGAAGGCACGCATAGAGAACATAGGCAACGACATAACAGCAGGAACAGTGGAATGGACTGTGAACGGCAAGAAGGTGGGAACATCCGAAATACCGGCTATGAAGACCAACGCTTTTGCCGACGTAGAATTTGAGTATGACGTACCTATAAACTCTTCGGAGTCGCTCCAGGTGAAAGCCGCAACCGTACTCGAAGGCGACGGATGCGAAACCAACAACGCAGCGGAGAAGACAGTCAGCGTGAAGCTGAACGACTATCCTACAGTGACCGACCTCACATACGCTCTGTCTGAATCAGGTTCTACCGTAAACCTCTCATGGTCGGCACCGTCGCTCGATGGACTCACCGACGCAAAGACCGTGAACGAAGACTTCGAGAGCCCCGACTACACACCTATGTCTATCACGGGAGCAGGCAAATGGACCGTTTACGACGGCGACAAACTTGACACATACAACATTTTCCGCGAGACAAACAACCCGTATCAGACACAGCCTATGGCATTCCAGCTATTCAACCGCACCGTAGCCGGAGTACCTGACATGTACTGGGCCGACGCTCAACCGCACAGCGGAGAGACATTTATGATGGCTCCGAGCTGCTCATACGATTACAACGACAACTGGCTCATCTCTCCTGAACTCTCCGGCAACGCACAGACAGTGTCGTTCTGGGCAAAGAGCTGCATGATAACATGGGGTGAGACATTCGAAGTGCTTTACTCTACCACAGGCAACAACCCTGAAGACTTCACACAGACTGTCGATGTGGAGAACTTCCCGGCAGACGGAATCATACCTGAAACATGGACCGAATATAAGGTCGCTCTACCCGAAGGCGCAAAGCATTTCGCTATACGTCACAGAACATACGACACACTCGCGCTGCTGATAGACGACGTAACATTCGAAAGCGCGCCCGATGTTCCTGAAGACATAGCACTCGTCGGCTACCACGTATTCCGCGACGGCGTGCAACTGACCGGCGAACCTGTCACCGAGACAACCTACAGCGACAATCCTCTGGCAGGAAGCAACGCAACCGACGGACAGGAATTCACATATACCGTCGTACCGGTTTACAACTACGGTCCGGCTCCTGTGAGCAACGCCGTGACAGTATCTGTAAGCACCGGCATAAGCAACATAGACAGCGACGAAAGCGCAGCCAAGAGCACATACTACAACATCAACGGTATGAGAGTGAACGAAAGCAACCTCACTCCAGGCATATACGTGAAAGTGACAAACGGACAATCTAAGAAGATCGTTGTGAAATAACATAATGACATCACAATAATTGTCCTACCGGATATGTTTAAGCGGGATATTGTCTTAAAGACAGTGTCCCGCTTATTCTATGTTTAACTGATAGATTGCGGTGCCTTCTCGTCCGCAGAATAAAACTTATCCTATATAAAACTGAACTTTCCCAACCGCTATTTAAACCAAGTCTGTAATTTTATATCCAAATAAATTCTTATTATTGCCGGACTTTTATACTGCAATCTTTGTCTAAAACACGACACGCTACGCATATACACAATTACGAATATTAGAACGGAACAAATACGGAATAAATTTTATAAACAATTAAAACCACATATAATAAACGTCTTCCATTTAATAACCATATACCCACCCCACGCAAAAACGCAGCACGCAGCTTTTTCCTTTTGCCCAAGACACACATCTTTATGGACAGCGGAGAGCTTGAAGATAATTTTAAAATTTTTATACTTATTATCTTTTATTCTGATATTTATACATACTTTTGCATCATATATAAGATAAAAACAAGAATACACACATCGTATCATAGAAAAAACATAGAACACAACAGACTTTTATTATGAAAAAAAGTACCGGAAAATACACCAGAGAAGCCACCGAGCACAACAAACGCACGGGAATGTCAACACTCAACATAGGTGCCGGCGTAAGATTCCACTTCTGATTACGCACCTAAACCACGCACCTGCGGCACTTATCGGCGCACTTATCCACAAATTCATAAACAATAAACAAAAATGTTAGGAACATTTATTTTCATAGAATTCATTATAATTCTTGTATTCATTGCCGTTATCGTGATGCAGATAATCCTGTTTTTCAAGATATGGAAAATGACCGACGACGTGGCCGAACTGAAGAATTTCCTGTTAATGAGATTCTCGAAACACGGCAGGACAAACGCGGCATCAGCATCCACAAGATACAGACTGGCGACATACAAGCCGAGAAACCTGAAAGTGATTGTCATGGAGAAGGAGGGCGAACACGTGTATAAATGTATGTCGGTTGACGGAAAGAGCCTTTACTACTTCAACGAGGAGAACCTGCAATATGAGGATAACGGCGACAATGAATCAGCACCGGAAACTGAAAACAACGGCAACGTGAAGACACCATCTGACGACGACGCAAACGAACCACAGCCCTGATGCTTGCGTTCACATAACAAGAATAAAGACCGAAAAAACATTTCCACGCTCACTGTTTAATAATTGTGGAAAAACAGAAAAAAGGGATTGGCCCAACAGCCACATCCCTTTTTTTTATTCACGCTCATTAGTAACTCAAAAACCAGTTTATAAAAAATATCTATATACTTTATTTTAGATAACATTAATGAGGGTTTTATCCAATTATCATTTCTTCTACTTTTTGCTTTGCATTTTCTAAAATATCTTTACCTTCTTTCTGTAATTCTTTTACCTTATTACGAATATTAGAAATATAATCAACTATCTCTTGTTGTTCTTCTATTGGAATAATAGGAATATTTAGCATTTGGAGATCTGCAGGATACACATGTGGTTGAGCAGCTCCTGTTTGTAATCTATAAATTGCATTCTGTTGAAGTTTTAATACTTCAAATAAATATTTTGTAAGATAAGTAGATTCATCTTTAGAAAAAATTACGGAACAATCGGTAGCATATATTGGATAATCATGATACCAAACATATCCTGCATAAGCTCCTGACGCACTAACAGTAATAACATTACCTTCATAATTTGATTTGTTGTGTTTATATGGACTAGTTTGTCCACCAGCAATAACAGGAATATCCCCACTTTCAATCTCTGAACTAGATAATGCATTACCTTTAACTATATGAGCTATTGACCGAAGGTATATATTCTTATATTTTATGCTTGAAACATTTTTTCCGAAATATAATATAAATGTTGGATCAATTCTATTTTCTTCTATTTTACTAAATGTACTAAAAAAAATACGATTTTTCAAATCTCTATTTATATTAGGCATAGCTATACCTAATTTTTTTAAAAGATAAACATCAATATTATTTAAAAGTTGTTGAGCTTCATTTTCCTTTACTTGTTTTTGGGCATATGCTTCATTTATATAATTAACAATATTACTTTGTATACTTAAATTTGGTAATGGAATTTCTAATGATTGATACTCTTCTGCATTTATATTAGGCTGTGCACTAGGGCGTTGAATGGCTTTTACCCATTCCTTATAGGAATTTAATTGCGTATATATAAAAAGGTAATCTGGTAATATTTTCTTAGAATCTACAATAAAGCGAATTAAGTAACCTGCATATAAACACATATATGGAAGTTGTTTATGTATATATGCTTTACCAACTGTTGCTCCACTTCGTGCAATTAAAATATCATTCTCATTAAGTATATATTTTTTTTCCACATTAGAGGCTGTTACTCCTAATTCATCAACAGAAATCAAGCCATTTTCATCAATATCCGTGATTCTTATATATCTTGGTTGTATTCTATTTTCTCGAGGAACTCCGGCTTCATTTGCCCCATATTGTGGTTTTTCCAAAAGTAAACTTTTGAGTTTTACAACTGGATATAAAGAATACTGAACTCTTTTATTATAAAGAACCATTTTAGGATCTAACCTTCCTCTTAATTCTGATCTATTTACAATAAAAACATTCTTTTTATCTATTTCTTCAGATATTTGATATATCATAATTATTCTGTTATAAGTCCATAATTATTTCTCAAAATCTCAATAATATTTTCCATAATGACTTTACTGAGTGAAATACTTCTACATGTATCATCATATTCATGGTAAGTATCATTTTGAATATCAGATTTTACGGGATTACTATTTTTTCGTTTTACAATTACTACTTTTTTATCAAGAGCTCTAGCCCATCCCATTTCATACAAAACATTTGCATTATTGTCTGTTATATCTGCAAAAACTATTTTGGCTTGCTTAATTTTATTTATTATATCTTGAATCTGATCTCCCGTTGCTCCTTTGTTACACATTATTGGAAATAAAGATATTTGAATATTAAATTTTGATGCAATTTTTTTAATTACATCATCGTAAATTTTATTATATTCTTCTATTATCTTATCGTTTTTTTCAAAATATGGCATAGCAACAAATACTTCAATTTTCTGAGATATTAATTTATCAAAAATCTTAATGATGCTTTCTGCCTTTACCTCTTCTATCTCAAATATATGGTTACTTAATATCCAATTTTTAAAAGCATTATATATATCAATTCCTTGTATGTGATACCAAAGAAAAGATGTTAATAATCCAAAACTGTCATTTGCTTTTAAACAAGGAGTTTCTTTGTATAATATATTTACAGCCTGTAAAGAGATTATTGTCTGATTTATAGCCTCAGACTCATTCATTCCATTATCTAATAGTCTTGTAAATATATCATTAAAATATGTCCTATAATTATCTCCTATTACATGTTCAAAACCAGAAAATAATACTTTAGGATTAATTTTATTCATTAATTGTCTAGTTAGAATAGCTTGTCTTCCTCCAAAAATATTTTCTAGTTCTTCGTCTGGAAAATTCTCTTTATCATCAATTAGTACTTTTAAATTTTGCTCAGAAGTTAAAGGTATTGTTTTTGTATTTATATTATAAAAGAATACTTTTACTGCTTTATCGAAATTTTTTGTTTCCTCACTCTCTATTTTCCCATTTGAATCAAAATATTCTGTACCTAATAGCACACAAAATGGAATAACCATTCTTTTAACATTTTCACTTTGAGATTTCTCTGCAGCATTAAGTCGATGATTTCCATCTATTCTATGGAAAGGTTTTTCTATACTATCATTTACAATCAATTTTACAATTTTTATAGGCTTAGCACTAAAATCATTATTATCATTTACAGTCCTAACAGAAATATAATCACCATTAATAGCAGATTTATATTTTTTCCCATTTTGAATAGCTATTAATGGATTAGCTTGTTTTGAATCAAATCTATGTTTAAATTTATAGCTTAATATTACTTCAGGAAAAAATAAGAACTCCTGTGTTTCCAGAAAATCAGAAATATCAGTACGATCAAGTAAAGGTCTTTGGTACGAATAATCAGCTTCTGAAAATTCAGCTAAATCTTTTATATTTGCAAATCCTCGAATACAAAGTTGTCCATTTAAAGAATTATCTAATATACCTTGAATAACCATAATATATATTTTTATAATGATTTTATGAATTTTCTTAATTCTTCTCCTATAACATCTAATTCATTTATGGATGTCTTCTTTCCTGTTGAATCGTAACCTATATTTTCTGCAATAGCCATAAAAATTGGATAATCTGATAGTTCTTTCTGTTTCGCCTGTTGATATTCATCAATTAAAAGACTTTTTAATTCATCAACTTTATTTTCATATTCAACAAGCAAATCAGCATTCCATGTTTTATAATCTTCTGTTTGTTTAGCAGTTGTAATAGAAATTCTTTGCTTATTTTTTATCTCTTCAGCTTTTTGTTTTTGTTTTTGTTTTATCTCTTTTTCCCAAGTTTGGCGTTGAGACAAATATTTATTATCTTTAAGTAGTCTATCTTCAATTTTTTTCTTCGTATTTACAAGTGAATCAGACTCTTGCTTTGTCCATTTCTTTAAGAATAATACAGAACTCTTAACTCCAGCTCCGTTTGCCATAAATGCAGTTTGTGGCATACTTATGACAGCGACAATACGAAACCAATCTTCTATTTGAGTCCTGACATATTGCATCGTGCTGTTTGTTAATATACCATCAGGAAGAACGATGGCGAGATAACCTCCTTCTTTTAGAAAGTTATAATCTTGCTCAATGAAAAGTACTTCGGTATTTTGTCTATCTCTATCTTTTTTTGAATGTGAAATAACAGCTAACCAATCTTCTTCTTTTTTTCCTAATTGATAAGTTTTTAAATATGCCTGTTCACTTTGACGGATAGTACTTCCAAATGGTGGATTCGTAATAATAAAATCAAATGTTCCATATTTAAAACCATGATTATTTGTTTTTGCCATAATGGTTTCATCCGATAAAAGTCCATCTGAAGTAATGACATTTGTATGACCGTCGTCATGAATAATCATATTCATTTTTGCTGCACGTGAAATTTGTTCACTGATCTCTATGCCATATAGATTTTTCTCGGCAAAATCATGCCAATACGTAAACCAATGTTTATATTGCCTTGTATCTGTTTTATAGTTAGGATAAAGCTCTGTTGCCTTATTTCTGACTTTATTTAATGCATAAAGCAGAAAACCTCCACTTCCACACGAGGTATCTAAAACTTTTGAATTTTCTTCTATAGGGAGCACATCAACTATAAATTTAACTATTTCTCTTGGCGTGAAATACTGTCCAAAATTACCTCTGAAAAATGAACCCATGAATGTTTCAAAAGCCCGACCTTTACTGTCTAAGTCTGTTTCTCCTAAATTTACACTTTCAAGATATCCTACAACAGTTCGTATCTTACTTGGTGTTAATCTTATATTATCGCGAAATACTTCTTTATCTTTCTGTCTGCCTTCTTCATATAAAGCTATTATACGTCTATATAAATTATCATTCTCGATAAGTCTTCTTTTATCTGCATTTTTTCTTCGTCTTTTGAAACTGTTATTATTTGAAAATCATAAGGTTCACCCATCCTTCTTGGTTTGCGTTCGTCCCATATTTTACAAAAAATAAGTTTATCCAATTCATCAAATGCTTCTGATGGATTTAATTGTCCACCTGCCCAAAGAGCCTCGTGAGCTTGTTTGAATCTTTTTGTGAGGTCTGCTTGGTCAATAATAGAAAGATCAAAAAAACGTTGTTTACCTGATTCTTCAGGTAAATATTCAGCTCCATAGACATATTTATATGATGCCACATTTTTTACTCCAAATTGGGGTATATCTGGCATTTGATTTCTTGTATTTTGATTTTTGTCTACTTCAAAATAGTCAGACTTGATACCAGATGTAACCCATACATATTTTACATCACGTGGAAGAGCAAAAGCATAACTGTATGCTTGTTCTATAGCCTGCTGATATTCTGCTTCACTTACTTCCTGACGTTTACATTCAACCAGTATATGAGGAATCATACACATATCATCATCATATACAATAATATCTGCCTCTTTTATTTCCCGCCCCATTGTGACAGGAACAAATTGTCTTATTCGGTTAACAGGATAATTATAGTCAAGTATCAATCTTAGAAATGTTTCTGCTTGTACTTTCTCTTCTGGCTTATTATAATTACGCTCTTTATTTTGAAATACATAAGTAATACGTGACATATCTTCATTAAAAGATATGAAATTTTTTTCTATTCCAATTTTAATATAGTCTTTCATATATTATGATGTTTATTACATTTTTATACTTAAAATATTACTTAATAAATGTTATTGGGTCTAATTTGCAAATATATTATTTTTATTTGATATATAAATATTGTTTAAAACTTTATCACAAGTTATTTATTCTCAATAATACATAATATTGAATTTAACTAGTAAAGCATGAAATAATATCAATCCTATTTTACTTTTACATCTTTCTTATAAAAGAATTTTTTTATAATAATCCCCAAATTCTCCACAAAACACTCCTTCAACCATGTTAAAAACCACCGGAAAACCCGAAACTACACCTTTCCACCCATACTTAAACAATAACTGTATAAAACCCGTTGAAAAGTGTTGATAACCACGTGGAAAACCATACTAATAACTCCGGGGATATCAACAGCCGAAACCGCAGCCACTTTTATTTGTGGATATTCACACAGTTATTAAATTTTTTTCCATAAGTTTTCCATAATTATTTACCCGAAAAATTTATAAACTTATTAACTTTGCACAATGTAACACACTTTGTTGATAAACGCCATATATGGCTGAAATTCAGCAAATACTTATTAAGAAAAGCTGTTGATAATGCGTGGCTCTAATGTTGACATCAAAATATGCAAGTAAAACACAGAAAAGTTCTGAACATATAAACGGCATATCATCATAATCATATTTTTTATTTTTAAAATAAGAAATAAATATATAATGATATATGATTGTGGAGAATGAGGGATAACATGAGCCGAAAGGATAACGTGCTGAAGCAAAGGTAACAATGTAAATAGGTAAAACTAAATATTTATGGTGAAAAACGAATGGATTGAAAAAGGCTATGCCGACGAACCGGTGGAGGAAGGCATTGACCTGAAAAAAGAAATAAGACGACTGTGCAAGGAGAAGAACGCCGTGCTGCTCGCCCATTATTACACTCCGGGCGAGGTGCAGGAGTGTGCCGACTTCATAGGCGACTCGCTCGCGCTGGCACGTCAGGCTGCCAAGACCGACGCCGACATAATAGTAATGTGCGGCGTGCACTTCATGGCTGAGACCTGCAAACTGCTCAGTCCGGAGAAGAAAGTGCTCACGCCCGACCTTAATGCCGGATGCTCGCTGGCCGACTCTTGCAAGGCTGAAGACCTGAAGAAGTTCAAGGAGGAGCACCCGGGCTACAAGGTGGTGAGCTATGTCAACACCACCGCTGCCGTGAAAGCGCTGACCGATGTGGTGGTGACGAGCGGCAACGCAAAGAAGGTTGTGGACTCGTTTCCGAAGGATGAGAAACTCATATTCGGTCCTGACTACAATCTCGGATCGTACATCAACTCTGTCACCGGACGCGACATGCTGCTCTGGAACGGCGGATGCCACGTGCACGAGAAGTTCTCGGTGGCCGAGATAGTGAAGCTCAAGAAGGAGCATCCGGGCGCTGTCGTGATGGCGCACCTGGAGTGCAAGGGTCCTGTACTGGCCATAGCCGACGTGAAGGGCTCAACGGCCGTGATGCTGAAATATGCAATGGAGCACGACGACAAGGAGTACATAGTAGCCACGGAGGCAGGCATACTGCACGAGTTGCAGCGCAGCTGTCCGGACAAGAAGTTCTATCCCGTTCCGCCGGAAGTGAGCGAGGGCTCCGTGGGATGCTCGTGCAACGAGTGCGAGTTCATGAAGTTGAACACCCTGCGCAAGATATACAACACTCTGAAATATGAGTGGCCGGAGGTTAATGTGGATGCCGACATAGCGCGCGAGGCCGTTAAGCCGATAGAGCGCATGCTGGAGTTGAGCTGAAAATAAATATGGTCGTACGTATGGTTTTTCCATTTATATATAGTTATTTTATGGTGGATAAATTATACGTACGATTTTATAACCTTTTGAATATAATATTCTTATACCATTTAAGAGCACTTCAAGTAAGCTGCATTTATTGAAACGCTTTTTCAAGCAAAACGGTATTATCTTCAATTCTGTGCGGAATAGGTGTTTTGCAGGTAAAAATTCACCATCGGTCTTGGCCGTGTATTTATTATTGAATAACATGACAAAAGATTTTTTCAATCCTTTAAAGAAACCGTTTACTAAAGATCCGTTTCTCTTGCTTCTGATGATACTGACAGGCATCGTGATAATAGGAATAGCGTATTATTGTGAATCCATATTGCTTATAGTGTTGCTTTCTCTGTTTGTATTCATTGCGTCAGTTCTTATTTATTGTTTTTGCAAAAAACAGTAGTTGTAAGAATTGTCATAAGAAGAAATAATTGAAAACAATATGGAATAACAAATTTAAAGTATAGAATAATACATTTAATATGTCATCAATGCTTCTTCGATTTTACGGGGAAGCTTTTTTTGTGTTGTAATAAAGGCTATTTTGAGTGCTAAAAAAGCCTGTTTTGGGTGGTGAAATAGTCTGTTTCGCAAGCTAATAAAGCCCGTTCTGTAAGATGAAATGGTATTTTTTGCAAGCTGTATGTCAAGAAAAGGCGGATTGAAAGAGAATTTACAGCGTTCGGAAACTGTTGTCGGGAGTTTTTGACGGCAAAAAAGCAGAAATGGGGACTGGCGGAAGTAGGATATTCAAAAAAATTCGGTCATTTAACAATATTTAGTTGCGAATAATTTGCAGATGCGAAATTTTCGCATTAAATTTGCGAATGAAAACAAATAAGTGATGGAAACAATAGAAAATATAAAGCAGGCAGGACTGAGAATGACACCGCAGCGCAAGACTGTTTATGAAGCGATGATGGAGCTGCGTCATGCGGGCATAGACGAGATAATAAAGAAAGTGCAATCGATGGACAGCGAGATGACGGTTTCAACAATATATCGTATACTCGACTCTTTCTGTGCGGCCAACCTGCTGTCGCTCGTATTCAATCCTGACATAGGCAAGAGCTATTATGACATCACGGTGAAGGAACACCACCATGTGTTCAAGGGCCAGAAGATAATGGACTATATGGACGACGGACTGACGGCTCTTATAAGACAGTATCTGAAAGAAAAAAATTTCGCACCAGAAGATATCGAAAAGGTACAGGTGCAGATAATAATGAATGAATCAAAATCTAACCCCTAAAATTTAAAAGAAATGAGAAGTATCACAACATTTGATTTGCAGTACGCACATAGATTTTATGGCTTCCAGGGCGAAGCGCAGTATCTTCACGGTCATACAGGAACTCTGACCATCGAAGTGGAGGACACAGTGGAGAAAGGTGTCAACATGGTTTATCCGTGCAACGAGATACAGAAGGTGGCATGGGACGTGCTGAAGAATTTCGACCATTCGCTGATACTCCGCGAGGACGATCCGCTGTTGCCGGCAGTGCTCGACGTGTACGAGAAGCAGGGCATACGCAACGGTCATCCGCAGAACAAGATGAAGGGCGAGGCCTTCAAGACAGAGTTGGCTACGGCTTATCCGGATGCACGTCTGGTGGTTACTAAGGAGACAATGACCGTCGAGGGCATGATAAAGATTGTCTACGATCTGCTCAAAGACAAGCTGAACATAGCCAAGATAACATTCACGAGCGGAGTAAATGCAGGTTCGGCCGAGTTCGATACGAAGAACAACATCGACCGCTGTCCTCTCTGTGGCGTTGCCCTCAACGAAGAAGGTGTTTGCCCGAAGTGTGGCTACAGAAAGAATTGATGCGCGTATTATGAAACAGTGGCGGTAAAGCCGCTGACCGCAGAAGTATGATTGAAGAACGGACGGAAAGTTGCAGGATGGCTTTCCGTCTGTTTTTTGTTTGTATATAATAAATGTGGATGATGTGGAAAATATTTAAAAATTTGGTTTTCCTTATTGCTTTTGCACTCACCTTTCGCTATCTTTGCATAAGATAGGATTCGGTTCGGCAAAGCCAAATCCGGAAAACAAATGTTTTTCCTCTTGGTCTCTGCGCTCACCTTTCACTATCTTTGCAAAATATACGGATGATGTCATACTTGTGAGAGTATGGCTGATTGCTTCCTGAATCTGTTAATAAACTACCTGATTTCTCATAAAAGTAACATCTGAAGGTGTTTTACTTATATAGATGACTGTATTGTTTCAAAGGATTATCCATCATCAAAATAATTCACGATCATGAGAAAATTTATACTTTGTATGTTTCTTACGGTTTCATGTGCTGTGGTAGCCATGGCGGATGAAAAAACAGACCTAGTGAGATATGTGAATACTCTCCAAGGAACAAATTCCAATTTCACCATAACCCACGGCAATACATATCCTTCCGTGACGCTTCCCTTTGGTATGCACTCATGGTCGGCACAGACCGGAGTTAACGGCGACGGATGGAAGTATCAGTATGACAGAGATTCCATACGCGCGTTCCAGCAGGCCCATCAGTGCAGCTCCTGGACCAACGACTATTTTGTTTACAGTCTTATGCCGGTGTCGGGCACACTGAAGGTTGACCAGTATGGGAGAGCTGCAAGGTTCAGTCACAAGAACGAGACGGCGAAACCTCATTATTACAGTGTACTTTTCGACAACGGCACAAAAGCCGAGATATCTCCTGTGGAAAGAGGCGCCCATCTGCGTTTCTCATTCCCAAAAGGCGAGAAGGCTTTTGTGGTGCTCGACGGTTATACGGGCATGTCTTCAGTGAACATCGATCCTAAGGCGCGCAGAATAACCGGATACGTGAGAAACGGCCGCCTGCTCCACCCCGGCTCACGCAATTATTTCGTGATAGAATTCGACAAACCGTTTGTCTCTTTCGGCACATGGGACAACATTACGGGAGAGATTTTCTCCGGAAGACTGTCTGACGAAGGCAAGGGTAAGGGCGCTTATATAGAATTTGCGAAAGGCACAAGGGTGCAGATAAAGACTGCATCGTCGTATATAAGTCCTGCACAGGCCGACCTGAATCTCACAAGAGAGCTTTCCGGATTCAAATCGTTCGACGAGACAAAGCAGGCGGCATGGAGAATATGGAACAAACATCTGTCGCGCATTCTGGTGGAGGACGACAACGAGGACAATAAAGCCACATTCTATTCGTGCTTCTTCAGGGCAAGCATATTCTCCAGAAAGTATTATGAGCTCGATGCCGAAGGCAAACCTTATTATAGAAGTCCTAACGACAACAAGATATATTCGGGCTACTATTACACGGACACGGGCTTCTGGGACACGTTCAGGGCGCAGTTCCCTTTGACCTGCATACTCCATCCTACTATGCAGGGACGTTACATGAACGCCATGCTCGACTGTCAGAAACAGTTCGGGTGGCTGCCCTCATGGTCATTCCCTTTCGAACAGGGAGGAATGATAGGCAACCACGCCATATCACTCTTTGCCGATGCATGGGCCAAAGGTCTGCGCACGTTCAAGCCGGAGGATGTTCTGAAAGCCTATCTCCACGAAGTGACAAACGACGGGCCGGGTAATCCGGCCAACGGCAGAAAGGGCTGGAAAGAATATTTCACGTTGGGCTACATTCCTTATCCTGATGTGAGAGAAGCCACGGCAAAGACTCTGGAATACACCTATGACGACTGGTGCGCATACGAACTGGCAAGAGTTACTGGAAACAGTTATTACGAGGAGATATTCAAAAAACAGATATACAATTATAAAAACGTGTTCGATGCTTCCACCGGATTCATGAGATGACGCCATAAGGACGGCACATGGGTTGAGAATTTCGATCCGGCCGAATGGGGCGGTCCGTTCACCGAGGGTTGCGCATGGCATTACCTGTGGTCGGTGTTCCACGATCCGGCAGGTTTGGTATCGCTCCTCGGAGGCGACAAGGCCTTCGTTGCCAAGATGGACTCCGTATTCACCGTTTCCAACGAGTTTAAGGTCGGCACATACGGTTTTGCCATACATGAGATGACAGAGATGAAGGTGGCAAACATGGGACAGTATGCCCACGGCAACCAGCCAATACAACACATGGTGTATCTGTACAACTACGCAGGCGCTCCATGGAAGTCGCAGCAGAAGGCCAGAGAGGTGATGACACGTCTTTACAATTCTACAGAAAACGGTTATCCGGGCGATGAAGACCAGGGACAGACTTCGTCGTGGTATGTGCTGAGCGCGCTCGGATTCTATAGCGTATGTCCCGGAACCGACCAGTATGTTCTGGGAAGTCCTCTTTTCAAGAAGGTGACAGTGACGATGGAGGACGGTCGGAAATTCGTCATAGAGGCAGAAGGCAACAGCAAGGATGCCGTATATATACAGGAAGCTGCGCTGAACGGAAAGCCTCATACAAGAAACTATCTGACGTATAAGGAGATTGTGGACGGCGGAGTGTTCCGTCTCAAGATGTCCGACAAACCTAATACATCAAGAGGTACGGACATATCGGACAGGCCTTATTCTGTTTCGACAGCGGATAAATGATGAAAAAAAAGACGGAAAGCCATACTGTGACTTTCCGTCTTTTTATTAATGTTTTTGTGAATATTAGATGTTATTGAACTGTTCCACCAGTTCGCGACAGTTTTTCACGTGTTTTCTGTACCGCAGCCACGCAATGACGCATGCTAAGGCGGTGAATGTCATGCCTGCCGTTATGATGAGCTGTGCCGTGTCCGGATTGTCCGCCCGGGCATAAAGCCGTGTGAAGATGTAGGCAAGCATGACAACCGACGGAAAGAAAGCTGCCAGCAACATACGGTTGTAGAATTTGCGGTAGCCTGCAATCTTTTCCGTGACCGTCCGCACATCGTCGTTCAGCAGATTGTCCATGCCCAGCTTACGGTTCATCCATACGGTAGCAAACAGGTCGGCCACAGCCCACAACGACACCAGTATGCCGAACAGTATGGGCCAATCTGTGATAATGCAAATCATTATAACTACCGGTACTGTCGTGATGTCGAGCATCATTCTGTATCTTATTTCACGGTTTACGGCTCCTGCCGGCTGCTTGCGCATCGCCCTGAAAACCCTTTCGTTCAGCTTATGCTGCGCTTCCATTTCTTCCTTAAAAACCTCATAGTCTTTTCTCAGTGCCTGAAGTTCTTTTTCAATATTCTTTTCCATACGACTTTTTTACTTGTTAGACATTTTCTTGAGCAGCTCCTTAATGCGTACCAGTTTGAACGACACATTCTTGACCGATATTCCCAGTATGGCACCTATCTCGTCGTAGCTCAGGCCTTCAAGCCACAACAGGATGACGCTTCTGTCCACCAGTCCCAACGCATTGATTCGCTTATAGAGTTGTTTCACCTGCAGGTTCTTTTCCATTTTGTGGTCCGTGTCCGTACTGATGCCTAAGTCCAGCCGTTCGTGTTCACGCTTCTTGCGGTTGCTGAAGTTTATGCAATAGTTCAGACTTACACGGTAAATCCATGTTCTTATGTCGCTTTTCCCTTCAAAAGCATCGAAGCCTTTCCACAGACGTATCAGTATTTCCTGATAAAGATCGTCCACCTCGTCCGTATTGTTCGAGAACATATAGCAGACCGTGTATATCGTACGTTCGTGCTTTTGAATGATAGCAGTAAACTGTTCTTCTTTCGTGTTCATCATTTACTTTTTACACATTAGACCACCATGTGTGGTAAAAACTATACGGGCGTGGCATATTTTTATTGTTTTCTTTCGTAGAAGTCGTATGTATGTCCATTCCTTTTGCTTCCCGCTGTGGTTAAACAAAATGAAATAAATACTTCGGCAGTGTTTTAAACTTCGAATACAATTAAAGTTATTCACTGTCGTTTAACTGAATGTGTCTGAATGTGAAATGTATTCTTCTTTCGTATTGACTTTCCTTCAGTTTGTCCATAAACTGTATATATTCCTTTATAGCTTCGGTTTGTGGTTGTATGCTTTTTACAAAGGTTTCATAATTGTCCCAGCTCCCCCAGACGTATCTGGCAAATTCGGATATGCCATACATCTTTTCATCATTTGGACGGTCGAAAGATATAAGGTCAATAATAAGTTCTGTTTTATGTCTGTCTACATATTTAAGGAATAAATAGTTTATTTCCTGAACTCTTTCTTTTGTATTGCTGTTGGATATCAGGTATCCTTCGTTTTCCAATTCAGAATAGTCTTTTATATTCAGTGCTTCCCAATAATATTTATAAATATCATGGAGTTTCACGTCTTCGGCTATTGCTTTTTTGTAATGTTTAAATCTTATATCTCTTAGTTCTCTTTTCTTCAAAAAATAGTTTTTATTTTTATTTTCGTATGAATATAAGAAAGATGAAACAAATCTTGACGGACTGTTTTCCATCATTGTATCTTTAATAAAAGTTCTAAATGTTATTATGTTGTCGAAAAATTTTTTATCATTGATTTTAGAAATCAAATTATATTCGTTTATGAAATTCTCAGGAACGAAGTTTCCCATATAAAACATAAGGCGTATGAGTTTTCTGTACTCAATCTGATTTTTAGGTTCATAATACTCAAGTTGTCTTGTCAGTGATTTGGCTTTTGAATCTAATATAGGATTGATTTTTCTAATAATTTCGTTGTAATCCATATTCCACAACGAGTTGAATTCTTCTGCCGGATAGTCTTCTTCCATAAGTGTATCATAGAAATATCTCTCTATTGCAAATACGTTGTTTATTGATTTTGTATTTTTTGTATAATCATATTCAGGGAAAAGTCGTTTCACAATTTTCATTATGTTTCTTTTCTGATTCTCATCATAATTGAACTGATATTTCCATACAGCGTTAAGATCTATTTTGTCATTATACATACTGTCTTTATTATTGTCTTTATCTTGTGAATAAAGAATCAATTTTTCTCCTCTATCTGCAAGTATTCTTTTGTGATTTTTTGCCAGAAAATTATAAACAGGCTGGTATTTCATTTTTAAAATAAGCAGGTTCATAAGATCCGTGAGGTCTATGTTTCCATGCAGATATTTGTATGTGGAACGAAACATGTTAGTGAAGTGTTTCACGTCACGTATGTTGGTTAGTTCATCTGCGAAAAATCCTGTGATACGATATTGTGGTGTGAGTATTTTTTTAAGTTCCTCTTTTTCTTCTACGAATGTTGAACACAGTTCGTAGAGTTGCTCATAGAGTTTTTCCTTGTCAAAGTTAGGCAGGATGTATTCCACTTGGAATATTTTCTCGAGAAATATTCCGGGAGAATAAATACTGAGATTTTTAATGGCTTGTACCAGATAATTATGATCGTATGCCGCAACGAATCGTAAGTTAGGAAAATTGGCACTGTTGCGTATTATCTTCAGAACTTCCATTATTTCTTTTGATTCGAGTCTGTCCAGATCGTCGATGAATATGACGATAGGTTGTTTTATATTCAATAAAGTTTCTTCAAGTTTCTTTCTGCGGAATTCCAGTGTTTGTTTATGCCATTTTTTCAGAATGCGCGACAGAATGTTCAGTGTTTCCATCTCCGAACCGTCGAGCAGTTCGGCGTAAGCCATGAGGTCTTCGGACAAAGATGTATTGTATATTCTCAGACTTTTGTTAAGTTCTGTAAAGAAAGCCTGTGTCAGATTTGTGTCTGTTCCGTATATCCACGGTGAGAAATCAATGATTATAGCTTTGTTTTCCATCTGTTTTTTCATCATGTTTATGAATGATGTTTTTCCAAAGCCCCATGGAGCAACAATGCCCAATGTGAATGCGCCTGAGGATATGTTTGTGTCAAGAAGTTTGTTTGCCATGCTTTCCGCAAACTGTGCATGTCCAAAACAATCATATTTTTTGTTGTCGATTGGATTGTCTATGATAAAAGCGTTGTTGGGATTTGGCGTATATACAGGTTTGTGAGGAATAATTCTCAGAACCGTAACGCCGACGCAATAGAACGGAACGACATCTATGTAGCACAGAAAGTCGGAAGCGAACATTTCTGTAAAAATCCATGTTTGATTGACAAATCTGTAGTATGCCCATATCATTATGACAAGAATCATCATAAATATTTTTCCTGCGGAAATGTGTTCGTGTCGTTTCCATTCTGCATGCAGACGTAATGATATAAACAGTATGATAAAGATTATGAGCAGACGGCTGACGGTGGTGTCCTGAAATGTTGAAAGAAAAGGCCCTACAATATATCCGGATAACTTCCTTTCAAAAAATTGATGGAAGAGGCAATAGAATACAAACAGGACGGCCCACATTCTGTTTTCGTTTTCTATTGATTCGTACATCTCTTTGATGAAACTCTTGTATTTTCTTTCTTTTTCTTCGTTTTTTCCCATTTCTTTGTATTATTGATTAAGTATAACTGATTTGTGTTATGCTTTTCATATATTCGTGGTTTGCATCACAGTTCAAAGGTATAGAATTTTTATAATAGAATATGTTTGTTTAATGAGAAAATGGTACGATAAGATAACATAATATAACGTGAGTTCGACGAATTTTCAAGGACTTACAATTCATCGAGCTCACGTTAAAACACCATTTCTCGTTTAACCCAAATCGGTCATTAGACCGCACATATTTTTATCTGTTTTGTACATTCATGCTTTCAGTCGTCTTTTTGTTTTCTATTAGCGTCTTTTTGCCGACTTTTTTTTGACAAAGTCCGCTATTCCTGCTAAAAATCTGACGAAAATACGCTCAATATAAAGCAAAAATACTGACTAAATCCTAATAACCGATTTGGGTTTAATATCTTCTGAGCCCGACATTGCGCTTTCTTTGGCCTGTTAGTAAACATACGGACACGAAAAAAGCCGTATTCTTGCACCGGAGTGCACAGAATACAGCTTTAGGTGATTTAATGAAGCTATTGCTTCGGTTTTCTTCCGACGGCTTGACAAACTCGCGTTCTTGGGCCGTCCTGATTATGTATGTTTTAAAAACACTGTAATTTATTATCTTAATCTCTGAGTTCAGAATTTGAATGTGATGTATGCTCTGAGCGAAGAGGTGGTGTATTTCTCCTTTATGTCCTCCATGTCTTCGCTTCCTGCCATGATGCTCGAATACTTACCGTTGCCGAAACGTCCTTCGATGCCGATACCTATGGCCTTCCATGATATTTCGCCTCCGTAGGTGAAGAACGATACATAGCTGCCGTTCACGTCACCGTCGAGCACGAGCATTGAGTATGAAGGTATGAAACGGAAGTAAGCCGACACTCTCATGTCGCCCACGGGATTGACCGATGCGAGCGCTCCTATCAGCGCGCCGACGTCGCACTGGTGCATTCCTGATATTAATGCTTCGCCTTCGAAATAGTCGCCGTAGTCGCTTTCCGGATCTTCGTAGTCCTCGAATTTTATGTAGTTCACGTCAGCACCGAGGTCTATTCCGAATTTAAGTTTTCCCCACAGCGGTTTCTTGTGCAGGAATATCGTGCGTCCGCTTTCCAGGAAGAAACCTATGTTGCTCTTCATCTTATCGCCGTAGGTAGGTGCCAGGGTCTGTTTCACATATCCTATCGTCATGAACTTCTTGCGTCCCCATGTTGAGCTTTCCTTTTTCTCGCTCTTCGCATTCTCTGTAAGTTCCTTTACTACGTTCTCCAGTGAGTCGATGCGATGCTGTATGCTGTCGTTCGACTGTGCGCTCATTTGTCCGCATAACGCCATGGCGCATACCATTAATAATAGCTTTCTCATATGTCTCATTGGTTTTGTTTAATCAAACTTTCTGTCATGTTTTTCTTATTCATTTACTTTCTGGAATCTGTAAGTCACGGTGATGGTGTATTCCGAATTACCTTCCAACACGCCATGACCCTCCAGCTTTAATTCCATCTCGTTCATCGAGATGGTGTTCATCGTTATCGTGTCTATCATGTCTCCGAACATGGTGCACAGCATTTTGTTGCCGTCCATGGAGAATTGTTCTGAGTACGGGAGGTCAAACACCGATCCAAGTTCCGGTGACTCGTATATTGTAAAAGTGGTGGATCCGTCGAATCCTATCTTCATGTAATTATCGTCGGTGTCCGATGTTATGTCCTTGTCTATGGTGTCCTTGTACGGATCGCTTCCGTCGAGCGGAATGTAGTCAGCCTCAGCGGTGATGTGGGTCGTCTCCCATTGGCCTTGCAGATAGGTATAGACAGAGCTTACTTCTCCTGTATCGTCATCGTCTTCTGTGCTGGCGAGCTCGTATCTCTCGAATGTTATCACCTGCGTGAATTCCGTTTTCCCTTCCTCGTCTGTTCCGTTGTCGATGAGCGTTAGTGTCATCTTGTCGTCAGACACCATGGTTACAGTGACATAGGTGGTGAAGTCGCCATAGAACATCGGACATGACAGCTTGTTGCCGGACAGTCTGAATAGTGCTGATATCGGCAGCTCGGGCATGCTTCCGTCTGTGGAACCGGACTCGTACATGGTGCACATTCTTTTGCGGTCGAACCCTATCACACCATAGTCCTCGTCGTTTTTCGAGGTGATGTCGCGGTCAACGTAATCGCTGTAGGGCTCACCTCCGTAAGAAGGAACGAAATATTCTTTCTCCATGATGTGAGTTGTGACCCATTTGCCTTGCAGATAATTAGGGACTGTCGTGAAATGCTGAAAATAGTTTTCGACTTTCCTAACGA
>ENA-ORSK01001187-ORSK01001187.1-human-gut-metagenome-genome-assembly--contig:-NODE-1187-length-22189-cov-3.552273_pt1 | contig 22189 bp, 16 predicted proteins | sample MGYA00242192_ERZ509159 | MGnify/ENA primary metagenome ERZ509159 (study PRJEB26280, sample SAMEA2338663) | human gut metagenome | biome: human gut; feature: human-associated habitat; material: faeces...
CAACGGTAGGCCTTATGCCGAGTGGCCCAAGGCAGGTATTGCATTTGGTGGAAGAGGTTGAAGAAAATGGCTTTACGGGAAAGCAGGCGCTTGTCCGGCATATAGTTGGCATATCCCAATACGATTTGTACGCCGTCGTGGAAATGTTCGGCCATAGTGGAAAGCCAATGAGGAGAACACGGATGGCTGTCCGGCTCGGTCAGCAGCAGCCATTCGTATTGGGCGGCCTTGATACCGATGGTCAGCGACAGGCGTTTATGGCTGATATGGCGTGCACCGGACGGGGTGAAGGTATGATGCAGGTTGGCGTATTTCAGTTCCAGGGTTTTCAGTACGTCTTCCGTGTCGTCGGTCGATGCGTCATTCACCACGATAACTTCGAAACGCTCGTATTCCTGTTCCAGTATCCGGGGAAGGTTGCGGCGTAACGCGTCGGCTTGGTTGTGTGTGGCGATGACGACGGAAATGGCCTCTTTCGGACGGCTGTCCGAGGTTTGTGTCTCCGTTTCTTGCTGTCTTACCATGCGTGCCGTCCGTTTATAGGAACGGGCGGTACAGAAATGTGCTGCCCACGTCAGTGCGAAACCGGCGTAGGCAGCATTTTCGGGGAACGCTTCCGGGCGTTTCGTTGTGTGACCGGCGGAGATTTTCCGTGCGGTTACATTTTTTTCCGGAGGTGTTCGTATGAGAAACGAACGAAAAGAGGAAATCCTGTCCCTCGTCGAGGGCGCTATGATGATAGCACTCGCTACCGCCCTCAGCTTTGTCAAGATCGTGAAATTCCCGTGGGGCGGAGCCATTACCCTGCTGTCCATGCTCCCCATCGTGCTGTACAGCATCCGGCGCGGCGTCGTGAAGGGGCTGGCAGTGTCCTTCACATATGCCGTCCTGCAGATGATGCTGGATATCGCCGAGGTCGCCGGCTGGGGCCCGACGCCCGCCTCGCTGCCTGCTGCTGGATTATCTCGTCCCCTTCACGCTGATCGGGCTGGCGGGACTCTTCCGCGAGCGGGAACTGCCCGGCTGGGTCGGCGGTGCGGCTTTCGCCCTGTCCCTGCGGCTTCTGTCGCACTACTTCAGCGGCGTGTTCATTTTCGCGTCCACCGGACTGGTCATGAACATCAATATCTCCAACCCCTACCTGTACAGCCTTGCGTACAACGCCGCCTACATGGTGCCCGAAATCGCCTTTACCTGCGTTGCCTGCTTTGTGCTGTTCAAGATCCCCTCGACACGCAGGCTGCTTACCGAAAAAATGCCTGCCTGACAACGCTTTTCGCAAAAAAAGAAGCATCCCCGTCCGGGGGTGCTTCCTTTTTTTATTCCGTTTCACGCGGATGCGTCGGGTTCGCGCGCTCTCTCTGCGTCTTACGCCCTGCACGCCTCGGCAAAGGCGGTGAAGAGGCGCGCTGCGTGGTCGTCATCCGGACAGCCGCAGTATATTTCCGGGTGGAACTGCACCGCCAGCAGGAACCGGTGGCGCGGGTCATGGAACGCCTCGATGTAGCCGTCCTCCGACACGCCGTCCGTCACCAGTCCCGGGGCAAGCTGCTTTACGTTCTGGTGATGGAAGGAATTTACATATATCTCGCTTTTCCCGCAGATGGCATACAGCGGGGAGGTGGTGGCATGCATCATGTAGGCCTGGTTGAAGCGGGAGAAGTTAATCGCCCCACGACCTTCACGTACATGAATATAAGAAGCCTGTGACAGCGCATTCAGCAGTTTGTGGGTGGAGTGGGTGGCGAAAACGGTAGGACCGTTGTGATCGCCAGGTTCGCCGCGCATGGCATAGTGATCGGCATAGATCGGGTTGAAACGTGCATAGCCGTACCAGGCTTCGTCAAAGTGCAGACGATCGGAGGTTTTTTCCAGCAGATCCTGCGCTTCTTTAGCGTTATAACACACGCCGTCATAGGTGCAGTTGGTCACCACGCAGTAAGACGGTTTTTGCCCGGCTTTGTCTTTGGTCAGCGGGCTTTCACTGATTTTCTTCTGCAAGGTTTCAGGTTGCATTTCCTGCGGATAGATTGGCCCGATAATGCCGTAGCGGTTGCGGCTTGGCACCATATAGACCGGTTTCGCGCCTGTCAGCATCAAACCTTGTTCGATGGATTTATGGCAGTTACGGTCAACGACCACGACATCGTTATCGGTCATGCAAGCCTGCATGATGGTGCGGTTAGAGCCGGAAGTACCGACGACTACCGACCAGGAGCGATCGGCACCAAATACGCGTGCGGCATATTTTTCGCTTTCGCCAAATGCGCCAGTATGGTCAAGCAAAGAACCGAGGGAAGTTCGTTCGATGCCCATGTCGGTGCGGAACAGATTTTCACCATAGTAGTCATGGTAGAAACGTCCGGCGGGTGTTTTGGTAAAACCAACGCCGCCCTGGTGGCCTGGCGCTGCCCAGGAATATTCATGGATGTCACTATATTTCATCAGCGCGCTGAACAGTGGCGGCAACAGCTGCTGGCGGTAGCGGGTCATCGCGGCAACGGCGCGTCCGGCGATAAAGTCGGCGGTATCTTCCAGAATCCAGGCGAATTCATCGACAAGCTCCAGCAGGTCGCGATCCATTGCGGCGAGGGCTTTTTCCCGATCGCCCAACAGGAAGACCGGCACGTTTTGTTGGCGCTCATGAAGCTTACCGATCAATTGTCTGACGTTTTGATGTTCGTCCGGATGTTCCATTTGATAGCTGAACATCAGGCAGTCAATGGCTTCGTTTGAAGAGAGAATGGCAAAACCATCATCAAAGGAGGTGGATTTAATCACGGTAACATTTTGCTGGCTTAAAGCATCTGCCAGACGCTCAACGGCGTTACCGACCCAGGTGTCTTGATGGAGAAACTCGCTTTCAACAATTAATACTTTCATCATTGCTTACCCGGTTATGAAGGAATCTTCGTTGCGGGCAAGTATCTTCCGGCCTTTTCGGGCTGTAAAGCGCGTGAAAAACAAACATTTTTGAAATATTTAGTTTTATAAACAATACGTTATGTGATTATTTTAAATTATTTTCACTGCTTATTATCGACGGCTAAACTATTTTTTTGGCTGATACTGATATCGTCTTTAGCCGGGAAACGTCTGGCGGCGCTGTTGGCTAAGTTTGCGGTATTGTTGCGGCGACATGCCGACATATTTGCCGAACGTGCTGTAAAAACGACTACTTGAACGAAAGCCTGCCGTCAGGGCAATATCGAGAATACTTTTATCGGTATCGCTCAGTAACGCGCGAACGTGGTTGATGCGCATCGCGGTAATGTACTGTTTCATCGTCAATTGCATGACCCGCTGGAATATCCCCATTGCATAGTTGGCGTTAAGTTTGACGTGCTCAGCCACATCGTTGATGGTCAGCGCCTGATCATAGTTTTCGGCAATAAAGCCCAGCATCTGGCTAACATAAAATTGCGCATGGCGCGAGACGCTGTTTTTGTGTGTGCGCGAGGTTTTATTGACCAGAATCGGTTCCCAGCCAGAGAGGCTAAATCGCTTGAGCATCAGGCCAATTTCATCAATGGCGAGCTGGCGAATTTGCTCGTTCGGACTGTTTAATTCCTGCTGCCAGCGGCGCACTTCAAACGGGCTAAGTTGCTGTGTGGCCAGTGATTTGATCACCATGCCGTGAGTGACGTGGTTAATCAGGTCTTTATCCAGCGGCCAGGAGAGAAACAGATGCATCGGCAGATTAAAAATCGCCATGCTCTGACAGGTTCCGGTATCTGTTAGTTGGTGCGGTGTACAGGCCCAGAACAGCGTGATATGACCCTGATTGATATTCACTTTTTCATTGTTGATCAGGTATTCCACATCGCCATCGAAAGGCACATTCACTTCGACCTGACCATGCCAGTGGCTGGTGGGCATGATATGCGGTGCGCGAAACTCAATCTCCATCCGCTGGTATTCCGAATACAGCGACAGCGGGCTGCGGGTCTGTTTTTCGTCGCTGCTGCACATAAACGTATCTGTATTCATGGATGGCTCTCTTTCCTGGAATATCAGAATTATGGCAGGAGTGAGGGAGGATGACTGCGAGTGGGAGCACGGTTTTCACCCTCTTCCCAGAGGGGCGAGGGGACTCTCCGAGTATCATGAGGCCGAAAACTCTGCTTTTCAGGTAATTTATTCCCATAAACTCAGATTTACTGCTGCTTCACGCAGGATCTGAGTTTATGGGAATGCTCAACCTGGAAGCCGGAGGTTTTCTGCAGATTCGCCTGCCATGATGAAGTTATTCAAGCAAGCCAGGAGATCTGCATGATGTCTGCACCCAAAATTACATTTATCGGCGCTGGTTCGACGATTTTCGTTAAAAATATTCTTGGTGATGTGTTCCATCGCGAGGCGCTGAAAACGGCGCATATTGCCCTGATGGACATTGACCCCACCCGCCTGGAAGAGTCGCATATTGTGGTGCGTAAGCTGATGGATTCAGCAGGGGCCAGCGGCAAAATCACCTGCCACACCCAACAGAAAGAAGCCTTAGAGGATGCCGATTTTGTCGTGGTGGCATTTCAGATTGGCGGTTATGAACCTTGCACGGTGACTGATTTCGAGGTCTGTAAGCGGCATGGTCTGGAACAAACCATTGCCGATACGTTGGGGCCGGGCGGTATTATGCGCGCGCTACGTACCATTCCGCATCTGTGGCAAATTTGCGAGGACATGACGGAAGTCTGCCCCGATGCCACCATGCTCAACTATGTTAACCCAATGGCGATGAATACCTGGGCGATGTATGCCCGCTATCCGCATATCAAACAGGTCGGGCTGTGCCATTCGGTGCAGGGAACGGCGGAAGAGTTGGCGCGTGACCTCAATATCGACCCAGCTACGCTGCGTTACCGTTGCGCAGGTATCAACCATATGGCGTTTTACCTGGAGCTGGAGCGCAAAACCGCCGACGGCAGTTATGTGAATCTCTACCCGGAACTGCTGGCGGCTTATGAAGCAGGGCAGGCACCGAAGCCGAATATTCATGGCAATACTCGCTGCCAGAATATTGTGCGCTACGAAATGTTCAAAAAGCTGGGCTATTTCGTCACGGAATCGTCAGAACATTTTGCTGAGTACACACCGTGGTTTATTAAGCCAGGTCGTGAGGATTTGATTGAGCGTTATAAAGTACCGCTGGATGAGTACCCGAAACGCTGCGTCGAGCAGCTGGCGAACTGGCATAAAGAGCTGGAGGAGTATAAAAAAGCCTCCCGGATTGATATTAAACCGTCACGGGAATATGCCAGCACAATCATGAACGCTATCTGGACTGGCGAGCCGAGTGTGATTTACGGCAACGTCCGTAACGATGGTTTGATTGATAACCTGCCACAAGGATGTTGCGTGGAAGTAGCCTGTCTGGTTGATGCTAATGGCATTCAGCCGACCAAAGTCGGTACGCTACCTTCGCATCTGGCCGCCCTGATGCAAACCAACATCAACGTACAGACGCTGCTGACCGAAGCTATTCTTACGGAAAATCGCGACCGTGTTTACCACGCCGCGATGATGGACCCGCATACTGCCGCCGTGCTGGGCATTGACGAAATATATGCTCTTGTTGACGACCTGATTGCCGCCCACGGCGACTGGCTGCCAGGCTGGTTGCACCGTTAAAACGCGACTAAACGCTACTGCGCCGGGGGATTTATTCCGGCGCACACCTCTGACGATACCAATAACAGAAGGCGGGCGTTGGTAACAGCGACCCGATACCCTATGAGCATTTCAATGACTACAAAACTCAGTTATGGATTTGGAGCGTTCGGGAAGGATTTTGCGATCGGCATTGTGTATATGTACCTCATGTATTACTACACCGATGTCGTCGGGCTGTCTGTGGGTTTGGTCGGTACTTTGTTTCTGGTGGCGAGGATCTGGGATGCTATTAACGATCCGATTATGGGATGGATTGTAAATGCTACGCGATCGCGATGGGGTAAGTTCAAACCCTGGATCCTGATCGGTACGTTGGCAAACTCTGTAATCTTATTTCTCCTCTTTAGTGCGCATCTGTTTGAAGGTACTACTCAGATTGTCTTTGTTTGCGTGACCTACATCCTCTGGGGCATGACTTACACCATTATGGATATTCCCTTCTGGTCGCTGGTTCCAACCATCACGCTCGATAAACGTGAGCGCGAACAACTGGTTCCTTATCCGCGTTTTTTTGCCAGTCTGGCAGGCTTTGTTACGGCAGGTGTGACGCTACCATTTGTTAATTATGTCGGCGGTGGCGATCGGGGATTTGGCTTTCAGATGTTCACTCTGGTACTGATCGCCTTTTTTATTGTTTCAACCATCATCACTCTGCGCAATGTGCATGAAGTCTTTTCGTCAGACAATCAACCGTCTGCTGAAGGAAGCCATCTGACACTTAAAGCCATCGTTGCGCTAATTTATAAAAACGATCAGCTTTCATGCCTCTTGGGTATGGCTCTTGCTTATAATGTAGCCAGCAACATTATTACCGGCTTTGCTATCTATTATTTCTCATATGTTATCGGTGATGCGGATTTGTTCCCCTATTATCTGTCGTATGCGGGAGCTGCTAACCTGGTGACGTTAGTATTCTTCCCACGCTTAGTTAAATCATTATCCCGACGCATTTTATGGGCCGGAGCATCTATTCTTCCGGTGTTAAGCTGTGGTGTTCTCCTGTTAATGGCATTAATGAGCTATCACAACGTCGTCCTCATTGTGATTGCGGGTATTTTGCTGAATGTGGGAACGGCGCTTTTCTGGGTATTACAGGTCATCATGGTGGCAGATACCGTTGATTACGGTGAATATAAACTGCACGTACGCTGTGAAAGTATCGCTTACTCCGTGCAGACTATGGTGGTGAAGGGCGGTTCAGCCTTTGCGGCTTTTTTCATTGCGGTTGTGTTAGGGATGATTGGCTATGTACCGAATGTTGAACAGTCTACGCAAGCCCTATTAGGTATGCAGTTTATTATGATTGCTCTACCAACTCTGTTTTTCATGGTAACGCTGATTCTCTACTTCCGTTTCTATCGCCTCAATGGTGACACGCTGCGCAGGATCCAGATCCATCTGCTGGATAAATATCGCAAAGTACCGCCCGAGCCTGTTCATGCTGATATTCCGGTCGGTGCAGTGAGTGATGTGAAAGCCTGACGTGGACAATAGCTAACGAAAATGGCCTGATGCGATATGTTTATCAGGCCACGTCTTAATGTAATGCTTTGGATTTGCAAATTTTGTAGACCGGATAAGGAATTCACGCCGCATCCGGCATCAACAAAGCGCAAGTTGTTATCCGGTTATCAAGCCAAAGCGCCGTAGCTGGCGGCAATGAAAGCGAGCGAGGAATATCACCGTCGTTAATGCGCCAAGCAGCGCGCAGAACATATCGGATTGCGTGTCCCACTGGTCGCCCTGGGTGCCGAGAAAATCATCCGCTCCCTGACCCATTGCCAGCGCTGCCCACCACTCGATTAATTCATACATCGCGCTTATCGCCAGCGCCACGCAGCAGACCAGGAACGCCACCATTTTACGTCCGCGCACGTACATCCCGCGAACGAGAATTTCTCGTGCCACCAGTGCAGGCACCAGCCCCTGGAAAAAGTGCCCCAGCTTGTCATACGGATTACGACTCAACCCCAGCCATTCCTGCACCTCAAAACCAACGGGGACTTTCGCGTAGGTGTATTGTCCGCCGACCATCAGGATGATGGCGTGAAGGAAAATGAGCGTATAGAGCAGCGGCGTTAACGGATAACGTCTGGCGGTGGCAAGCAGTAGCTGCACGACAATAATCACCGGTGTCCCTTCCATCAGCCAGGTGAGTTTGTCATGGGCCGAAATGCCGGTATAAATCAGGATTAACGTTAGCGTCAGTGCGCTGGTGTTAAGAATTAACGGCTTGAGTGTGCGGGTCATGGTGAGTTCGCAAATCAGGGAAAATACTGACTATTCACCAGCAAGCGTGAAATTACAATCGCAAAAGAGGTGGCCCAGGGGGATCACCTGGCAGCATGCTGCCAGGCGCTGGGCCGAAGAGGTTACTTAGTGCAGTTCGCGCACTGTTTGTTGACGATTTGCTGGAAGAAGTCGTTACCTTTGTCATCGACCAGGATAAACGCCGGGAAATCTTCTACTTCGATTTTCCAGATAGCTTCCATACCCAGCTCCGGATAAGCGACGCACTCCAGATGCTTGATGCTCTGCTGCGCCAGTACCGCCGCCGGACCGCCGATGCTACCGAGGTAGAAGCCGCCGTGTTTATGACACGCGTCGGTAACCTGCTGACTGCGGTTACCTTTCGCCAGCATGATCATGCTGCCGCCGTGGGATTGCAGCAGATCCACGTAGGAGTCCATACGGCCTGCGGTGGTTGGGCCAAGTGAACCTGATGGATAACCGGCAGGGGTTTTCGCCGGACCCGCGTAGTAGATCGGGTGATCTTTGATGTACTGCGGAAGTTCTTTACCGGCGTCAATCAGCTCTTTCAGCTTGGCGTGTGCAATATCTCGGCCCACGATAATGGTGCCGGTGAGCGACAAACGAGTGGATACCGGGTATTGCGAAAGCTGGGCGAGGATCTCTTTCATCGGGCGGTTAAGGTCAACTTTCACCGCTTCGCCTTCACCGGCCTGGCGCAGTTCTTGTGGAATGTACTGGCCTGGGTTGTGTTCCAGTTTTTCGATCCAGATACCTTCGCGGTTGATTTTCGCTTTAATGTTACGGTCAGCGGAGCAGGAGACGCCCATGCCGACCGGGCAGGATGCGCCGTGACGTGGCAGACGGATAACGCGAATGTCGTGCGCGAAGTATTTACCGCCAAACTGCGCGCCAAGACCGAGTTTCTGGGCCTCTTCCAGCAGTTCCTGTTCCAGCTGGACATCGCGGAACGCCTGACCATGTTCGTTCCCTTCCGTCGGCAGTTCATCGTAATAGTGAGCGCTTGCTAACTTGACGGTTTTCAGGTTGGTTTCCGCAGACGTACCGCCAATCACAAACGCGATATGGTACGGCGGGCAGGCTGCAGTACCGAGGGTACGCATTTTCTCGACGAGGAAGTTTTTCAGTTTGCCGGGAGTCAGCAGGGCTTTGGTTTCCTGGTAGAGATACGTTTTGTTGGCAGAGCCGCCGCCTTTCGCAACGCAAAGGAATTTGTACTCATCGCCATCTACCGCGTACAGGTCGATTTGCGCAGGCAGGTTAGTGCCGGTGTTGACCTCTTTGTACATGTCCAGCGCCGCATTCTGTGAATAGCGCAGGTTATCTTCGATATAGGTGTTATAGACGCCTTTCGACAGCGTTTCTTCATCACCGCCGCCGGTCCACACGCGCTGGCCTTTTTTACCGACGATGATCGCGGTGCCGGTATCCTGGCAGGTCGGCAGCACGCCTTTGGCGGCGATTTCGGAGTTTCTTAAGAATTGCAGCGCCACGTACTTGTCGTTTTCGCTGGCTTCTGGATCGTGAAGAATAGCCGCAACCTGTTTCTGGTGTGCCGGGCGGAGCATAAAAGAAGCGTCGTGAAAGGCTTGCTGCGCCAGCAGGGTCAGGGCTTCTGGTTCCACTTTCAGGATGGTTTCGCCGTCGAAGTCGGCAACGCTAACGTAATCGGAAGTGAGTAGATAGTATTCGGTATTGTCTTTCCCCATCGGGAAAGGTGCCTGGTAGATAAAGGGTTTGTTTGACATAGCTTCCAGCCTGTAACTCTGTATTTGTTATTCGAAAATGGCGTGCCGCGTAGTCACGGGCGGCACGCAAAGTGCATTTATAAGAACCCGTACATCGCGGCGAAGATCCAGCCGAAGACGCACGATACGCTCACACCAATCAACCCCGGCAGAATAAAGCTGTGGTTGATGACGAAGCGACCGATGTGGGTGGTGCCGGAACGGTCAAACTGAATCGCTGCCAGATCGCTCGGATAAGTCGGCAGGATGTAATAACCGTAGCAAGCCGGTGCTGAAGCCACGATGTATGCCGGATCAACGCCGATCGCCAGCGCGACCGGAACAATCGCCGCCAGCGCCGCAGCCTGAGAGTTTACAAACTTGGAAACCAGCAGCAGAACAATGGCATAGGCCCACGGATACTCTTTCACCATTTCACCCAGTACGCCCTGAATTTCAGACATATGCGCACCGAACATGGTTTCTGCCATCCATGCGATACCGTACACCGCCACGATGGCGATCATACCGGAACGGAAGACTTCGTTTTTTGAGATAGACGCGGGATTGGTTTTGGTCAGGATAATAATCAGCGCCCCGGTCAGCAGCATAAACATCTGAATAACCAGCACCATCGACAGCGGTTTGCCGCCGAAGGATGGACGCAGGTCCGAATCAGCACCAAGAAGTGCGACTACAGCGATTGCCCCGAGGAAAATCCACATCGCCAGCCAGTTGCTTTTCGGCAGTTTTTTATCCAGCAGCGTCGCGGTATCACCGTAAACATACTCACGGTTTTCCGGTACGGAGATGAATTTCTGGAACTCTTCGTCTTTATCCAGATCTTTACCGCGGAACCAGCTGAAGATACCGATCGCCAGGATACCGATTAACGTCGATGGAATGGTGATTGCCAGCAGATCGAGGAACTCAAGATGGCGGCCATCAAAGGTGACATTACCCAGCATCGCAACCAGAGACACGACCGCAACCGATACCGGACTGGCGATAATCCCCATCTGTGCACCGATAGAACTTGCCGCCATCGGACGTTCCGGACGGATGTTGTTCTTAATGGCGACGTCGTAGATGATCGGCAGAATGGTGTAAACCACATGACCCGTACCGCAAAGAATGGTCAGTGTACAGGTCACAAACGGCGCGACAATTGAGACATATTTCGGGTTGCGGCGCAGCAGCTTCTCGGCAATTTGCAGCATGACATCAAGACCGCCCGAAGCTTGCAAGGTCGCCGATGCCGCCACCACCGCAATGATAACCAGCATGACATCAACTGGTGGTTTACCTGGCTGAAGGTGGAAGACGAAGACCAGAATGACCAGACCGATACCGCCTAATAAACCCAGCGCGATACCACCCTTTCTGGCACCATAAAACAGACATATCAGTATTATGATAAGTTGGATAGTAAATAACATGTGTGAACCCTCGCGATAATCCTATTTAAATTTTTGCTGAATAGATCACAGTCACGTTCTGTTTTGTATGAACTGTTTTCAGAGCCTGACTAAATATCCGTTTGGTCGTTACCGGCTTTAGCAAATACCTCACAGTGAATATTGGCTGATTAAAGCAGCGGCAAATTTATGCACTGTGATAAGCGGCTTTTTCAGAGAGAAAGACTCTCTGGCGATGGGTTTATAGTTTGTACTGCGCAGATGTTAATGTTTTGTTTGCTGTTATCTTATTGATATTTATCGGTCTATTTTTTGTTCTCAGGGCAGATGTCATTAGGTTTATAGATTAATCTGATCTACCCATTTGTGGGTAAAAATACACATAATGCGGGTGACATAATAGTTAATTAACTTTTGTTAGCGTTTTGAAATTAAAAACACCGTTCACCTGAAGAGATATTAATTTTTAGCGATGATGGAGGGATAATTATATTTGATCTGGCACAAGTTTTACTGATGAAGGATGTAACTTGTGCCAGGGGTATTTTGCATTACGGTAATAATTATTACTTACAGATAACCAGCGATCCGTTATTGGCAATATTGTTTCAGTAGTGAGTAGTGTTCTGCCTGAATACGGTAACGGTAAACCGGACGCCCCGTGACGCCATAATGGATACTGGTGAACAAGATGTGGCAGTTGACCAGCCAGATGAGGTATTTACGGCAGGAAACACGCGAGATGTTAACCTCGTTAGCCAGCTCGTCGGTTGAAAACTCATAGTCCTGATGCGCGTCAATCCACTGGCACAGCGTGCGTAACGTCTGCGGCGTTAAGCCTTTTGGCAAGCGACGAGGATCCTGTTCGTTGGAGCTGCTGCCGTGGATTAGCTGATCAAGCTCGGCCTGGTCATAATACTGATGTTTTTCCAGCGCCATTTTCTTTTGCCGCCAGCCGGTGAGCGCCTCTTCAAAGCGGGAAGCCTGGAAGGGTTTGATCAGGTAATCCACGACACCGTAATGCAGCGAATCTTTAATGGTTGCCGCATCGGCTGCGGAGGAGATGACAATCACATCACTTTTGCAACGCGCGTTATGCAGGACAGGCAGTAAATCGAGCCCGTTCTCTTTTTGCATATAGATATCGAGCAATATCAGGTCGATAGGCGTATCGCTATTGAAGATAATCTCTTTGGCTTTCTCCAGCGTCGAGGCTGTTCCACAGCATTGAAAGCCTGGGATTTGTGCTACGTATCGGCGATTCAGCTCCGCGACCATTGCGTCGTCATCGATAATTAATACATTGATCATCTGTTCGACCTCTCCCCGTCCCAGGGTATCTGGACAAAAAATTGTGTGAAAATCCCGGGTTCCGATTCCACGGCGATGCTGCCGCCGAGATTTTCTACCTGTTGTTTGACAAGTGCTAAACCGACGCCTCGCTCGCTTCCTTTTGTCGAGACACCTTTGTCAAAAATGTGATCGATTTTGTCGGGTGCGATTCCCGGTCCATCATCGTTAACTTCGCAGTGCAGCCAGCCGTGACGGTAGTGCAATGTTACGCTAATTTCGCCACCGGGTTCCGGCCCTAATGCTTCCAGCGCGTTTTCTATCAGATTTCCCAATGTGGTAATCAGCGTCGCGACCTGGTCCTCACTGCCGCTGTCTGGCAGCAGGCTTTCACTGTTTAAAATCAGCGTATGGCCTAAATCGGTCGCGCGGTTAATCTTGCTGATTAAAAAACCAGCGATAACCGGAGATTTGATCTTACCCAGCAGAGAGCCAATCTCTTCCTGATAGTTATTGGCTGTTTTGAGAATGTAATCTTCCAACTGCTTATAACTCTTCAGATGCAATAATCCGAGAATCACATGCAATTTATTCATAAATTCGTGGGATCGTTCACGAAGTGCATCAGCATAGTTGACCAGACCGTCGAGTCGCTGCATCAGTTTACGAACTTCAGTTTTGTCCCTGAAGGTTGAAATGGCACCGATGATAACGCCATTACTGCGCACCGGAACGGTGTTGATCAGTAATAGCCGGTCTTTAATCGTAATCTCTTCGTCGCGGCGCGGCGTACCGTCGCGTAACACTTCCGAGACATCTACCACCTGTGACCATGAGTGGCTTAGCGTCGACAGTTTCTCATCGTCCTGCGACTTACGGTAATTCAGCAATTCTTGTGCGGCATCGTTGATCAGCGTGACCTCGCCGCGATCGTCCACGGCAACGACGCCTTCTTTGATAGACTGCAACATGGCCTGGCGCTGCTCAAACAGCGTGGAGATTTCGTAGGGTTCCAGGCCGAAAAGGATTTTTTTCAGTACCTTAACCAGAATGCAGGTGCCAATCAGTCCGACCAGCATGCCAAATAATACCGACCAGATAATGCTCCAGCGACTGTCATTGATTTGTTGGGTCACGCGGCTTAACTCAAGGCCGATCGCCACCACGCCAATTTGTTTATGATTTTCATCGTAGATGGGGGTAAATACGCGTAAAGCCTGCGCCAGAAAACCGCGATTGATAGCGACATTTTCTTTGCCATTCAGCGCTTTAAGGATGTCATCACCTTTAAATGGCTGACCAATACGCTGGGCTTCAGGATGCGAGTAGCGAAGACTTTGCATATCGGTAACGACAATAAACAGCAGATCGTTGCGTTTGCGCACGGCTTCCGCGATGGCCTGGATTCCGCTCTCCTGCGGTTTTTTCTGCAAGCCCTGACGGATTTCCGGCGAGTCGGCGAGGGTACGCGCCACTGCCAGTGCCTTGTTGGCCAGCCCGTCTCGCGTCATATCACTGATTTGCGAGAAGTAAATCAGATGCACCACCAATAGCACCGAGAACAGTACCGCGCTGACCATTAAGATCACTGTGGTACTCAATTTCATCGGACGTTTGCGTAACATGCGGTAGGGCAATGAATGTCTCATCAGCTTCCTTGTGTGACAAATTTCTTAAGCATTATCTCTGATGAGGCGGGTAATTCAAAGGGAGTAAGAATGATTGGCTATACAGGGGAAGAGACTCTGGCAACGGAAACTGCCAGTGCTGTATGAAGATTCCAGGGCTATGCTTATAGCGATAATCATACTGATGAGAGAGGGAAAGTCATGGATCAGGCGCTACTGGACGAGGGTTATCGCTGTTATACCGGCGAAAAGATCGATGTCTATTTCAACACTGCGATATGTCAGCATTCTGGCAATTGCGTACGTGGCAACGGCAAGTTATTTAATCTCAAACGAAAGCCGTGGATCATGCCGGATGAAGTCGACGTCGTCACTGTGGTTAAAGTGATTGATACGTGCCCGAGCGGCGCGCTGAAATACCGTCATAAATAAGCGAGGGTAAAATGGAAATACGCGAAGGCCACAATAAATTTTACATTAATGACGAACAAGGCAAGCAAATCGCTGAAATTGTTTTTGTGCCGACCGGAGAGAATTTAGCGATTATCGAACATACCGATGTCGATGAAAGCCTGAAAGGGCAAGGGATTGGTAAACAGCTGGTTGCGAAAGTCGTGGAAAAAATGCGTCGGGAAAAACGAAAAATTATCCCACTATGCCCATTTGCGAAACACGAATTTGATAAAACGCGGGAGTATGATGATATTCGCAGTTGATGGGAGAGTACAGATTCACGATATTTTTCATGCTCTCCGCGGTGTGATGCAGGAGAGCATCTGAAAGGTAGGGGGATGCACAAAGAATGGGCAGAGAGCGCGTTTTTTTGTCCCAAGTCATCCCCTTTACTGAGCAAAAAAAAGAATATCTCCTATATGAGAATCATCAATCGGGGTTAATAAGTTTTGCGTCCCCTGAGCGTTCAATATTGATAGGAGTCATATTATGGAAGGTAAAAACAAGTTCAATACTTATGTTGTTTCTTTTGATTATCCATCATCTTATTCCTCAGTGTTCTTAAGATTAAGATCATTGATGTATGATATGAATTTCTCCTCTATCGTGGCTGATGAATATGGGATACCACGACAATTGAATGAAAACTCCTTCGCAATAACGACATCGTTAGCCGCAAGTGAAATCGAAGATTTAATCAGGCTCAAATGCTTAGACTTACCGGATATTGATTTTGACCTCAACATTATGACAGTTGATGACTATTTCCGTCAGTTTTACAAGTAGCCAGGAAGGATAAGAAGAACATAAAAAATGGCACTATTCTCTAAAATATTAATTTTTTATGTGATTGGTGTGAACATATCCTTTGTCATTATCTGGTTTATCTCACATGAGAAAACACATATTCGTTTACTTAGTGCATTCCTAGTCGGAATAACCTGGCCAATGAGTCTGCCTGTGGCATTACTTTTTTCTCTCTTTTAGGAGCTGTAGTTGAGTGGATCCGCTGGTTATCGTGAAACGAAGCGTCTCTCCTCAAAACTGGATTTGCGGAACGATGAACGAAGCAGTCGCCTGACTGCTTCGTTCATTAAAGAAAAGAGAAATTTATTTCTGTGGGCGCATCGCCGGGAAGAGAATAACGTCACGAATAGTATGACTGTTTGTAAACAGCATAATCATTCGGTCGATGCCAATACCCAGACCAGCGGTTGGCGGCAGACCATATTCCAGCGCAGTCACGTAATCTTCGTCATAGAACATGGCTTCGTCGTCACCTGCAGCTTTAGCGTTAACCTGTTCCTGGAAACGTTCAGCCTGATCTTCTGCGTCGTTTAATTCGCTAAAACCATTACCGATTTCACGACCACCGATGAAGAATTCAAAACGGTCGGTGATTTCCGGGTTAACATCATTACGGCGCGCCAGCGGGGACACTTCTGCCGGATATTCCGTAATAAAGGTTGGCTGAATCAGATGTGCTTCTGCCACTTCATCAAAGATCTCCGTGACAATACGTCCCAGCCCCCAGCTTTTCTCTACCGTAATTCCGATAGATTCAGCTAATGCTTTAGCAGCATCAAAATTATCCAGGTCGGCCATATCGGTTTCTGGACGATATTTTTTGATTGCTTCGCGCATGGTGAGTTTTTCAAACGGTTTGCCGAAATCAAACACATGCTCGCCATAAGTGACTTTAGTGGTACCCAGAACCTCTTGTGCCAGGGTGCGGAACAGTGACTCTGTCAGTTCAATCAAATCGTGGTAATCCGCATACGCCATGTAGAGTTCCATCATTGTGAACTCAGGATTATGGCGAACAGAAATACCTTCATTACGGAAGTTACGGTTGATTTCGAATACCCGTTCAAAACCGCCTACAACCAGACGTTTCAGATACAGCTCCGGCGCGATACGCAGATACATATCTAAATCCAGAGCATTATGATGGGTAATAAATGGGCGAGCAGATGCCCCACCTGGAATTACCTGCATCATCGGGGTTTCTACTTCCATAAAGCCGCGCGCGACCATGAACTGACGGATAGCGGCCAGAATTTTTGAACGGACAACAAACGTTTGACGGGATTTATCGTTAGCGATGAGGTCCAGATAACGTTGACGATAACGGACTTCCTGATCCTGCAGACCATGGAATTTATCTGGTAAAGGACGTAGTGCTTTTGTCAGCAGGCGCAACTCAGTACAGTGAATGGAAAGCTCACCCGTTTGCGTCTTAAACAGCGTACCGCGGGCACCGATAATGTCACCCAGATCCCATTTTTTAAACTGATCGTTATAAACACCTTCTGGCAGGCTATCTCGTGCGACGTACAGTTGAATACGGCCACCGACATCCTGCAACGTTACAAAGGAGGCTTTCCCCATGATACGACGGGTCATCATTCGGCCAGCAACCGAGACTTCAATGTTTAAGGATTCCAGTTCCTGGTTATCCTTCGCATCAAACTCTTCGTGCAACTGGTCAGAGGTATGGTCGCGGCGAAAATCATTGGGAAACGCCACACCTTGCTGACGTAGTGCCGCCAGTTTTTCGCGGCGATTTCTCAGTTCATCGTTAAAATCAATAGCCTCATTGGCTCCCCGTGTTTCTTGTTCAGACATTTTGGTTCCTCTAAATCCAGCTTTCAATTTAGCGTAGATAAAGAGACAGATCGGTACACTGTATTATCTGCCTCGACTATTAGTAACTCAGTTTATCTTATCGAAACTAACGCTTACCTCAAGTTGATATCACTAATAAATAACCATCAAAATGGTTTAAATGACTTATTAATCTCGATTTGTTAGTGTTATAAACTGAAAGTTAATTTATTCATAACCAATTGTTTTTACGACAGTTAATCGTTGCTCTCCTGTATCATATTCGTCGGCGTGCTAAACAGAAAACGGGTAGCAAAGGCCAATACGACGATGATCGCGACACAAGCCAACGTCCACTCTCCCATCTGAGAAAAGAATCGCTGGTAAGCTGCAATTGCCATACCGCTAATTTGCGACTCTGTCGTCTGCTGTGCCACGACGCCTGCCAGCCAGTTGGCGACCGCGCCTGTTGCCAGCATATAAATCCCGGTTAATACGCCAGACATTTTCAGACGCGTGATTTGCGCAATCGCCACCGGGTCAATAAAGAGTTCGGCAAAGCCCATTAGCGCCAGCCCGGATATCATCACGCCCATTGACGCTTGACCGTCAGCCGCTGCATGTCGGGCATCAAATGCCAACAACATAAAGCCACAAGCCATCAGCAGTAAGCCAAAGGCAAACTTCAGCCAGACGCGCAATGTTGAGTTGCCGCGGCTTTCTGGCGACGCCAGCCAGGCCAGTACAACCCCAGCGAGCATCACCGCAATTGCATTCACCGACTGGAATAGTGCTGTAGGTACTTCAATATTGAATGCCTGACGATTCACAAAGCGATCGATAAACAAGCTGATGGTACTGCCGCCCTGTTGTGCCAGTACCCAGAACAATGTCCCGACAAACATCAACAATACAATTTGCCAAAGAGCACGGCGATGTTCGGGGAATTTGATCATCATGCGGGCAATGATTTGTGCGGCAATGAGGCAAACGATCGCCAGCAAATATCCGGACCAGTCGTTCTCCAGCAGCAGAGTAAAAAATACTGGGGCTAAACAGAGCATCACCACTAACCAGCTCCATACTGGTAAGGCAAATTTGACACTAGTGAGCGCTTTTTTATCCATACTACGTGTGGACTGGAAATGACTATGACCGCTTAAGAAAATCAACAAACCGATAAACATGCCGCCACCCGCAAGGGCAAAGCCAACATGCCATCCATACCACTGAGCAGCCAGGCCGCAGGCGATTGGGGCTGCGATAGAACCGATATTGCCCGCAGCATACAGCAGCGAAAAACCGCCATCACGTCGATGATCGTTCTCGTCGTAGAGCTCGCCAAGCAAACAGCTGATGTTTGATTTGAATAAACCGTAGCCACAAATAATGATTGCCAGCGCCAGATACAGGCTAAAGGTTGAATTTGTATCAATACCCAGCACCACATGGCCAAGGGTCATTAACAGCGCGCCGGCAATCACTGCAGTGCGGTTGCCGAGCAGGCGGTCGGCAAGCCAGCCGCCGAGAATAGGGGTAACGTAAACCAGAGAAGCATATGCGCTGAACAGGCTGATGGCATGGTTATCATCAAAACCAAGCTGATGGGTGAGATAGAGAATGAGTAAGGCACGCATGCCGTAAAAACTGAAGTACTCCCAGATTTGGATCGCCACGATATAGTATATCGCGCGCGGCTGTGAGGGTGTTTTCATGTGTTCTCCTTATGAGCAAAAAAGGGAAGTGGCAAGCCACTTCCCTTGTACGAGCTAATTATTTTTTGCTTTCTTCTTTCAATACCTTAACGGTATAGCGGCCATCAGCCTGACGGTATGCACCGTGAATATCGGTTTCAAAGCCCGGATAGTGAGCGCCGATTTCACACAGCATCTGCAGGAACTCCAGAACCGGACGGCTTTCTTCGGTGATCATTTCACCCGGCATTACCAGAGGAACTCCCGGCGGGTACGGAAGGATCATATTGGCGTTAATACGACCTACCATTTCGTCGAGGTAAACTTCTTCGGTCATACCGTGCAGCTCTTTCTGGAATGCAGCATACGGAGTCATTACCATCGTCGGCAGCACTTCAAATGCGCGATACATCAGATCCGGCAGATTGTGGTGAACAATCAGTTTGTGGATATTCTGAGCCAGTTCCTGAATACGCATGTTTTCATAGAATTCAGGATCTTCACGATACAGAGACGGCAGCATGTTTTTCACACGCAGGTTCAGGTCGAACGCACGTTTAAAGTCAGTCAGAGCACGCAGCAGGCTCAGTGCTTTGGTCTTATCGATACCGATGCTGAACAGGAACAGCAGGTTATACGGACCGGTTTTCTCAACAACGATGCCATGTTCGTCGAGGTATTTCGCCACGATGCTGGCCGGAATACCAAAGTCGCTCATGGTGCCGTCTTTTTCCATCCCCGGAGTCAGCAGGGTGACTTTGATCGGGTCAAGATACATGTGCTCGTTATCGATGTTTTTGAAGCCGTGCCAGGTGCTGTCAGAACGCAGCGGCCAGCATTCAGTCGTATCGATATGATCCGGCTGCCATACATCAAAGAACCAGCCATCAGATTCCGTTCTCAGACGTTTGATCTCTTTACGGAATTTGATCGCACGTTCAATGGAACCGTTGATCAGACGCTTACCTGCATTGCCTTTCATCATCGCCGCAGCGGTTTCAGTGGACGCCACGATACCGTAGTGCGGAGAAGTGGTGGTGTGCATCATGTAGGCTTCGTTAAAGGTTTCTTCGTTTACGTCACCTTTAACGTGGATCATGGAAGCCTGAGAGAACGCCGCCAGCAGTTTGTGAGTGGACTGGGTTTCGTAAATCACTTTCCCTTCTACACGGCCACCGCTCATACCGCATTTACCTTCGTAAATCGGTGAGAAGTTGGTGTAAGGCACCCACGCGGAGTCAAAGTGGATGGATTTCACATCCAGTGTTTTCTTGATGAAGTCGGTGTTGTACAGCAGACCATCATAGGTAGAGTTGGTAATTACAGCATGTACCGGCCAGGTTGCGTTTGGTGTTTCTTTCACGCGCTTAGCAATGGTAGCGTGCTGGAATTCACTCTGTGGGATACCACCAAGAATACCGTAAGCGTTACGGGTCGGGCGGAAATAGATTGGCGTAACATCGCTCATCATCATCAGGTGGGTCAGCGATTTGTGGCAGTTACGGTCAATCAGAATGGTGCTGCCTGCTGGAGCAGAGTACATACCAACAATTTTGTTCGCAGTGGAAGTACCGTTGGTCACCATGTAGCTGCGGTCTGCGTTAAAGACGCGAGCGATATACTGTTCTGCTTCTTTGTGTGGACCACTGTGATCCAGCAGAGAACCCAGTTCAGATACTGAAATGGAAATATCAGATTTCATGGTATTCGGACCAAAGAAATCATAGAACAGGCTACCTACCGGGCTTTTCTGGAATGCAGTACCGCCCATGTGACCAGGAGTACAGAAAGTATATTTACCTTCACGAACATATTTAAACAGTGCTTTAGTCAGCGGAGGCAGAATAGTGTTGATATATTCGTCAGTGGTCTGCTTGATCTTATTAGCAATATCTTCAGCAGCACCCAGCGCATATTCAAAGAAGCTAATCTGTAAACGCAGGTCATTCAGGCTTACATCGAGAGTGGAATACGTATTAGCGAACGCGTACAACGGCAGGTTCTCGTTCATTTTGCTAATTTCTTCGCACAGCTCGAGATTATATTTATCCCAGTCAAAAATAACGCCGCACAGACGCGCATTGTTTTCGATCAGTTTTAATAAGTCGTCACGGTCGTTCGGGTAAACAATCTGGAAGTTCAGACGTTCAAGCGCGCGATGAAGTTCACGGATGGGTTCTTCTTTAAAATAAACCCCCATGTGATTCAATATTGCAATAACGTTCATAGTCATATCTCCAGGTAAAAAAGGCCCCTCCCAACACATGGGACAAAATGAAAGGAGGAGCCTCGGAAAATACTTTTAATTAATGTGCGTTAGACGCGGTGTGGTTATCCATTGAGTGGCTCTGGCGCTCGTGCATTTTGCGAGCGTAGAACATCAGGATAATCAGGCTGACGATGAAGGTACCTGCCAGCTCGAAGGAGCTTGCGCCCATCAGCGCGATGAAGCAGAACACGCAACCCAGTACAGAGCAGATCAGGCTGACAAAGTTGCGGATGTTAACGCCTTCAAAACGAATCAGGTCAACGCAAGAGTAGAAATACGGCAGCATAGTCAGCAGTACTGCGATACCGGTCAGTTCACCGAACAGGTCAGATGCTTTACCACCGGCAGAGTTCATCAGAGTGATAAGGATCATCAGGGCAGTCATTTTCACTGCAGCCAGCAGCAGACCTTTTTTCGGAATACCGTTGCTGTCGACTTCACCATAAACTTTCGGGAAGTTACCGTCGTTAGCGGCACGTACACCTGCCTGGCCTACCAACATCATCCAGGAGCCCAGAGAAGTCAGGCACGCAAAGGCGGTGAATGCAGAAACCAGCGGCGCAGCCCAGTTACCGAGGATAGTTGAAGCACTGATTGCAAACGGAGCACCGGAAGCCGCCATTACAGAAGACGGATACATACCGGAAAGCACCTGAGTCGCAGCGATGTAAACAATACCTGCTAAACCAGTACCCAGCATGGTTGCCAGCGGAACGGTACGTTTCGGGTTTTTAACCATACCAGTACTTACAGCTGCGGATTCAACACCCACGAAGGCCCACAGGCAGAGCAGAATACTTTTAATGATCGCATGACCATCAGTGGTATCCGCAGTATTCCAGTTAGCTGCATAAGTTGCCGCATCAAACCAATGCCAGCCAACAATAGCAGTCATCACCACAGGAATAAGAACCAGCACCAGACCAATAGTGGTTAAACGGCTTACCCAAGTACCGCCGAGCATATTTACAAAGGTAAATACCCAGACGATAGCAATACAGGCGATACCCGCCGGAACAGGATCATTTAATACTGGGAAGAAGGTGGAAAGATAAGATACAGCGGTAATACCAATCGCCAGGTTACCAATCCAGTTAGCGGTGATGATGCCAACTTACTGATTTAGTGTATGATGGTGTTTTTGAGGTGCTCCAGTGGCTTC
>ENA-ORSK01001207-ORSK01001207.1-human-gut-metagenome-genome-assembly--contig:-NODE-1207-length-21818-cov-6.472361_pt1 | contig 21818 bp, 17 predicted proteins | sample MGYA00242192_ERZ509159 | MGnify/ENA primary metagenome ERZ509159 (study PRJEB26280, sample SAMEA2338663) | human gut metagenome | biome: human gut; feature: human-associated habitat; material: faeces...
GCCTGAGCTGCCTCCGGAGCGGTACTGCGCCCTGCTGGAAAAGCAGGAAGATTTGCTGTGGAATCAGATCTTTGTGAGGAGCTACATATACTACCTGTTTGAACCGAATAAACCGAAATACCTGCGGTTGTTACTAGACATTCCCCCGGCCCACCCATTGCAGGACAGCAGCGTGGCCGCTTACCAGCATGTAACAGCGGCAGCTGTAAGCTACCAGCGCCGCCAGTATACCGCCCTTTTAAAAAAGATATTAGAACAGATGCAAAAATAGAAAAGAGCAGCAAAACAAAAATAGCGTTTGCTGCTTGTTATTTTACTGCCAATATTCCGGCAGTTCCACTCGCCGCCCTTTACGGCGATAGTCAGTTTTTTTGCGCATAATGCGCGGGCAGAGCTTGACCCCCTGCCACAGGGTTCTGTGGGCACGAGCGGCAGCGCGCTGCACCTTTTTGGACTGCTTGTCCAGTGGGATATAGTTTGCTTTCATGTTGTCCTCTCCTTTTGGCATGCCGTTTTCCATGTGGCAATGCCATCATAGCCATAATATCTTGGCTCTATCTTTGCCTACGACCTGCTTTTTTTCTGGAAGTGTGCAGTACCTACAAATAGGCTTTGCAGCGGTATGTCAGCGCTGCAATAAAGCGTTTTGTTTCCGGCGTCATGGACGCTCCGAACCAGCTGCACTGTTGATCTTGCCAAAGAGCGGATTCGACTCGCCTTTGCCCGGGCCCAGAAGGCCGTAGTCGACTTGCACCGGCGCACCCGCGAGGGCATCCTGACGACACGCCTGAATGGCAAAACACCTGGCCGCAAATCAATCATAAAAAATCTGCCCCTTGTAAGAAGCAGATCAAAAATACAGTCGGGATTTTGATTCTATTCATGCAAACCGTACTGCGCCCGGCCGGAGACACAGCAGCCATCCGTTAGGGCAGGAACATGCGTCTCTTTTTGTTTGCTTCCACCTAGGCTATAGGGACGACAATTCTGAAAGTTAAAAGAAAATGGATCATTTTACAGGTTACAGGAGATATTGTAAAATAATGTCATAATATCCTTCCGCATTTTAACACGCTTTACTGTTGTTTTTGTGTTCCAGCTCCAGTAAAAACTTATACAGCGGCATAACATCAATGGTTACTCCGTCCTCCTGGATGGTCTCTTCCTCCTCATAGGTTACGATGATAAACCGCGTGCCCTCTTGCGAATTCTTCGCCAATTTTTTCAAATTGCCAACCTCGCGGGCGCGGGCCTCCCCTTCAATGGAGTAGGCCGCCTGCACAGCCAGGCAGACCGATGGCACATAGAAATCAATATCGATGTTTGTCTTGGCGGATTTCAGGTAGTACACATCATCCGGGTAGGCGCGGGCCAACGCAACAGCCACCATGTTTTCCAACTGTACAGACTCTTTCCTATCCAGAAACAGGCTTAAAATTCCGTTATCAGAGAAATAGAACTTCGGATAGCTCTCCTTTTCTATGAGGTTCGCGTAGTAGTTCTGCAAATGAAACAGCAGATAGGCATCCTCCGCATAGCGGATATAGTCGGCGATCGTATCCTTTGCCAGGGAAACATTGACAGCATGCAGTGTCTTTTGCAGTTTGGAGTAGGAAATTTCATTGCGAACAGACTCCGCTATTTTTTTTACCAAAATTTTCACAGCATAGTCGTTGCGAATCTTGTTCCGGGTAATGATATCCCCCAGCAAGACTTTTTGATAAACGCCGGAAATATACTCGCGCTTTGCTTTGTATAGCAGCGATTCCGGCAGGCCGCCGTATTGCAGATATTGCGCGCAGGCCGCACGGATTTTCCCATTTGTTTTGGTGCCAAGCATTGCCGGCTCGTTGTGTGGTATCTCGCAGGCGGTCAGATACTCACCGAATGTATAGGGGGTAATGTGTTTGGCAAAAAAGCGACCGCCCAATGTTGTCTCTATCTCGCGGCTCAGCATCCTGGCGTTGCTGCCCGTGATGTAGATATGCTCCTTGGAGTCTGCCATGCGGCGGGCAAACTTCTCCCAGCCATCGATGTTCTGCACTTCGTCCAGAAAAAAATAGCCTTTCTTGTCACTCAGCTCACTCTGCACTGACAAAATATCGTTGAAGTCTGCAACGGTGAATTCGGAAAGGCGCTCATCCTCAAAGTTGATGTAGATGATCTGGTCCCAGTCCACGCCGGAAGCAACGAGATCCAGCACAATTTTATACAGCAGCGTGGATTTTCCGGCACGGCGCAGGCCGACTAGCACATAATTTCCGTTTTCCTCAAATTCGTAGTTGCGCGGCACGATTTGAAAGTTGCGGATAAATTCATGCTGGTCATAGATAACGGATTTTAAGAGGGTATGGTTCATATCGAGCACCTCCAAAAGAATAGCCAACATTTTACAGATATAGTATATCACTCGTCATTAAAATTGTCGAGTATATTTTACAAACTAGTAATTGTGTTGTCAATTATATTTTAACATTCCTGCAATTTTGACCATTTCCCCTCAAAATAAAACGCATGGCAATCTGGTTTTTTTGTTGGGGCCTGACATGTGTCAAGTGCGGCACAAGCTGCAACAGATAAGGAAGATAGGTTATCCATCCATGGTGTTATCCTCCCTCAATTTATACTTTATACACAAGTTTTTTGTATTATACTGGAAGTTTTATACACCGAGGAATACAACACTTCGTGTTTAAGGATAATAATTCCTTGACTTTTGGCCGCATGGCCATATATAGGTAAAATGCGAATCATCGCTTAACTTCCTGCAGCCGCCAAATTTATGGTCATCATAGACTTTCAGGCTCTCAGCAATAAGGGTCTCTCCTTATTGCGCAAGGACAGTCTGAGCGTTCTCTTTATGCTGATTTTAAATCATGTCATCGGCTGATCCGGCATTGTATTGGCAATGCCGATTGCTTTTGCCACATATACCAAAGAAGCAGGAACCACGAACGGTTCCTGCTTCTTTTCTTTTTATTTCAAAAATGCGACAATGTTTTATAGAATGTTGCATTTTTATTTACACATAATATATCGGACGATGGAAGCATTCCTTAACCCCTGAAAAGAAAATATTTTAAATTTTCTTTTCGGTTATACTTTTGCTGGCATAGAACGCAATGCTGCCTCATATTCCTCCAGAGAATATTTTCTTAAAATTTGTTCTTTTGTCAATCCAAGATCCATCATATTTTGAATTGCATCGAGTCTTTCTTCGCGTTTGCCTTCAAGTCTGCCTTTTGCTTTTCCACGAGCTTCCCCACGGGCTTCGCCACGAGCTTCGCCTAGTTCCAGCAATTCCTCCGACCGTAATTTTAAAATCTTGCCACCCATAACATCACCCAATCCTTTCTTAATGGTATTGTTTTTTGGAATGATATAATCTGCAATCTGTTCAATCAGAACAATCATATCCATATAAAGATGTGATTTATTTTCTTTTTCAGCTGTTTCTTCAAGTCTTCGGTTAATTTCACGGAAATCAGCTAACAATTGTTGTAACTTTCTGGTATCCGTCCCGTTGTGCTTCAAAAAGTGCTCATACCGTAAAATATGATACGGTAGCAAAATCAGTAGCCGTTTCTCAAAAATGCGGTCAACGGTATACTTTTTTGCCTGTAAAATTGGAACACGGTAGCGCACTTTTTGTCCATCCGCAAACTTCACGACCGCTTCGTGATAGTCCGGGAGATCGCGGTGGTTACGGATATAGAGAACGCAGGACTGTGGAAATTCAATTTCCCAGATTTCGTCATTTTCATAAGAAGCGTGCTCAATCGCAATCGAAATATCATACTCGAACATTCGTATAACCATCGTTTTGTCTTTCGAGGACTGGCATTCCAGATGATAAATGTGATTGCCAATCCGGATAATAGAATCTGTAATCACAGTGCCATATTTTTCATAATGTTCGTTCCGCAGCTGTTCAAAATGTTCTTCTTCACTGTAAGAAGTGTGGAATACTTCATTGATCAGAGGAATCAGAAGCTGTGGCATTTTCTGAGCAATTGTTCGGAAAACATCATCAAAAATGGTGCTGTGATCGGCTGTTTCATCGTTGGCATCTGGCAGTGAAGCTGTCAGAATGTCAGATTTCTCCATGTGGTATCCTGCCTTTCTTTTAGTATATATCATAAACGTCTGTTTTTACAATATGAAATAATAAGAAACAGTTCTGCTATGACACGTTTATGAAATTTTAATTCCAATTGTGATATATGAGCGAAATGCTCCCCATGATTGCTACGTGCTGCCTTTTTGGTAACAACGGCCTGGCATCAGATTTGGAATATAGATATTTATTGAAAACAGAATAACGCATTTTATGATTAAAGTCAAACATTTTATGAAAGAGAACGCTTTGTTGAACGCTTTGTACATGGTATCGCAACAAAGCATTCCCCGAACGTTTTACAGATTAATATTCAGATAGACAAGATCCTTTTCGTCTTGTTCAATTCCAAGGTAACGTTTCGTGATATGAAACGAAGAATGGTTAAAAACATTCATTAAAAGTGCTGGCTGGACGCCTTCCTTCCATGCATAATAGCCAAAGGTTTTCCGGAGAGAATGACAGCTGATTGCCTCCTCACTGGTTGTATGTGAGGCATCTTCTTTAATAATGCGGTAAGCCTGTGAACGGCTGAGCGGTTTATAAGGGTTTGTCCGTTTGGAGAAAACATATTCCTCCGGATCGGGGGTTCTTTCCATAAAATATAGATACAGGGCATTTTTCGCGTTCTGGTTTATCGCAATATAATTTCTTTTTCCTGTTTTATGTTCCCATACCAAAAGATGATCCCGAAAACAGTTCTTTTTAAAATCATAGACACTTCTCCAGCGAAGATTTAATAGATCGCTGATTCTCAGTGCAGTGTTTAATCCCAATACAACTAAAGTATAATTTCGCAGATGCGGTTTTACCTGCTTGTAGTATGAACTGAAATTCTGCAGTTCCTGTCGGTTTCGGATCGGTTGTGTTGTTCCCATAAAAATTACTCCTTTCAAGCCAAAAATAAAGTGCTTTTGTGATATAAAATGCAACATTCTATAAAAGAATGTTGCATTTTTATTTCTATATTTTACTCAAACACGATCCTATTTATACTACTTACTTTTTATGGTATCTTCAAACGCTTTCCGCACATCATCATTATGGCTTGTGATAATAAGGACTGCATACTGCCCTTTCGTAAAAACCAACCCATCCTGAATCCGGCTGACCTGCTTCGGTTCATAGGACTGCAGCAAATTATACCGATCCTGCTGATGCTTTGTCAGGCTTTCTTTTGCCTCATCCACATCTGCCTTATCTTTCACGGCAATCACTACAATTTCATCTGCTTTGTGTCCATCCGAAGAATAGCTTACAAAATAACTGTCCACTTTTTTATAGTCCATGTCAGAAATATGGGAAAACTTATCTTCTGCATCTTTTTCTGCGCTGCTGGCATTAAGCATCTCCGGCAGATCCGGATCCGCTGCTTCCATCGCCGTGCGCAGGTCATACATACTGACAGAACCGGACGTGTTTTTCTTCGCACCACATCCCACACACATCACCAGCATGGTCAGAACCAGCAGAAGTTTCCAACCCGTTTTTTGTTTTTTCATCTGTTATCTGGCCTCCACAGTTTCTTCTGTACTGAACGTTGCCCCATTTTGTGCCGCATTATCCATGGTCATATCCTTATTTCCGATATCAGCACTTGCGCCATCCATCATCATGCCATCTCCGTTTGCAGGTTCCAGTCCCTGAAATGCTTTCTGGACAGCCTTGTCGATTTTTTTCTGTTCTTTTTCGCTGATATTCTGGCTTGTATTGTCCGTGTTATATCCCGGCATGGTAACATTAAACAAATATCCTTTTCCATCCGGATCCTGAATCCAGTTGTAAGTTCCCAGACTGTATGGCATATCCTTATAGTTTCCGGACATCAGGAAATTGTCAATGGAAGAAGCTATGGCATTTGCCACCTGCGCTTTTTCCTCTGTAATATCCTCTTTAAACGCAACCATGACCCCGCCAAGCTTTTTGTCCATAGCAGCACGCAATGCTTTCGGCAGATCATATATACTGTCCACGGTTTTCTTATTCTGGTATGCCATATTGTACTTTAATGAGTTAGCTGCCGGGAAGTAATCGCGATCCCAGCTCTGGGACTGTCCATACATGGCATCCGTCACATTAAAGTTCGCATAATTTCCATTTCCTGCATCGGAATAAATATCGGTAATGTACCAATCTCCGTCAATTTTTACCACATCCCAGCTATGGAATTTTTCTGTATTATGTTCCACTTTACATTCAATTCCCATCATCTGCATGAACATGCGGAATGTCGTTGCATAACCGACGCATACGGCATTGTGGTATTTTAACACACCGTATGGATTATCACAGTCTTCCTGTGTACTCGGAATAACGGTCAGTGCCCCGGAATCCTGCTGGAGCTTTTTGGTCATCCAGTCATACACCGCCTTTTCCTTTTCAAAATCAGACATGCTGTCCGTAATCTTCATATCTTTGATCGCTTTTTTTGCCATATCAAGGGTTTCTTTTTCTTTGTCTGTCAGCTTTGAAGTATCGCCGGATTTGTAGGCATCCGAAATATTTGTGGTAGGTTTGATCTCATAATTATCTGCGATCTTTACGTAATCCTCGGTAGTCTCAGGATTTTCTTCCTTTTTCTGCTCTGCAATATAGGATTTTAAAGTCACCAGATTAAACGCAGAAATCGTGGTACTTCCCACAACGCCTGCTGCAAGAATCACCGCTACAATCCCTTTCCATGCACCGCCTTTTTTCTTTTCTTTTTGCTCCGGCTGCACCGGATTACTTTTTACGCTTTCATAAGTTTCCATATGTATTTACCTCATATTTTAATTGATGTATTTTTTCTACTGCACCTTTATTATAGCAGTTTCATATCCAAAAAAGGCTATCTTTAAAGAAACTTAAATAAATATTAAGATCCGTCTGTACGAAAAAAGGACATCCACCGCGAATGTCCTTTTCTCCCATATGGTATCATCCTTATATTACATCTTCCTCAATATGCTCCCTGCCCTGTGCAATGATTGACCGGACGTGGTCATCTGCCAGGGAATAAAAAACAGATTTTCCCTCCCTGCGGCATTTGACTAACTTATTCTGTTTTAAAATCCGAAGCTGGTGGGAAATTGCAGACTGTGTCATTGACAATGCCGCTGCAAGATCACAGACACACACCTCTGCTTCAAACAGGACAAACAGGATGCGGATACGGGTGGAATCTCCAAACACTTTAAATAATTCTGCAAGATCATACAGTTCCGTTTCTTCCGGCATCGTGTCATTCACGATCTTTAGCAGATCCGGATGTACCTGATTTTCACTACAGCATTCAATCTTTTCTTTTTCCATGAAGTTCCTCCTCTCCACCGGAACATTTCCGGCAGAATTATACCCTATAATTTTTTTACAAAAAGTGCACGGATTGCATTCAGCACAGCAATCACCATAACACCGACATCTGCAAAAATTCCCATCCACATATTTGCAATACCTATCGTTACCAAAAACAGGCAGAGCAGTTTAATCCCGATTGCAAAACAGATATTTTCATATACAATCCGCAGGCACTTTCTTGCGATACGGATTGCTTTCGCAATCTTGAGCGGATCATCATCCATCAGTACCACATCTGCTGCCTCAATCGCCGCATCCGATCCAAGTGCTCCCATAGCGATTCCAACATCAACACGGGAAAGCACAGGTGCATCATTGATGCCATCCCCGACAAAGGCAACGGTACTCTTTTCTTCCCTGGTCTGCAACAGTTTTTCCACTTCGGAAACTTTATCTGCCGGAAGCAGCTGGGAATGTACTTCCGTGATTCCAACCTCCCCTGCTACCTGCTGTGCTACACGGTCATCATCACCCGTCAGCATTACCAGCCGGTGCACACCGGAATTTTTTAGTGCCTGCATGGCAGCCGCCGCATTCGGCTTAATCATATCTGAAATCAGTATATGACCGGCATAGACACCATCGACTGCCAGATGTACGATTGTACCGGTACAGCTGCAGTTGCGGTACGCAATTTTTTCTTTTTTCATGAGTTTGTCATTTCCTGCTGCAACCCTGTGTCCGTCTACCGTTGCGATCACACCGTGTCCACCGATTTCCTGTACATCTGTGACCCGGTCCACATCCAGTTTCCTGCCATAGGCTTTCTGCAGGCTGACACTGATCGGATGTGTGCTGTGGCACTCTGCCAGTGCCGCGTATTCCAGCAGCTGTTCTTCCTCCTTCGTATATACCGGATGTCCGGACACAACCGGACAGCTGCCGGATGCACAGTTTGTTCCATGAATTCCGCAGACTTCAAATACCCCCTGCGTAATGGTTCCTGTCTTGTCAAAGACAACCGTGCGCGTTCCCGCAAGTGCTTCCAGATAGTTGGAACCCTTTACCAGAACACCCTCTGCACTGGCACCTCCGATTCCTGCAAAAAAGCTGAGTGGAATACTGATGACCAGCGCACACGGGCAGCTGATAACCAGAAATGTCAGTGCACGGTAAATCCAGATGCCCCAGTCTGCCGGAAGCCCCATAAACAGCATGCGGACAAGCGGTGGCAATATTGCCAGTGCCAGCGCGCCGTAGCAGACTGCCGGTGTATAATAATGTGCAAATCTGGAAATAAAATTCTCGGAACGTGATTTCTTGGAACTTGCATTCTCCACCAGATCAAGAATCTTAGAAACCGTAGACTCTCCAAACTCTTTTGTGGTGCGGATCTTTAACAGTCCGGAAATATTGATACATCCACTGATGATTTCCTCTCCCACAGCGACTTCCCGCGGAACACTCTCTCCCGTCAGTGCACTGGTATTCAGGGAAGAATGTCCTTCCACAACCACACCGTCGATTGGAACTTTTTCACCAGGCTGTACAATAATCACCGTGCCGATCTCCACCTCATCCGGATCTACTTTTTCCATCTGACCGTCTGTTTCAATATTTGCATAATCCGGCCGGATATCCATCAGATCACTGATATTCCGGCGGCTCTTACCGACTGCATAACTCTGGAACAGCTCTCCGATCTGATAAAACAGCATAACTGCAACGCCCTCTTTGTAATCACCGAGGGCGATCGCTCCGATGGTTGCCACTGCCATCAGAAAATTTTCATCAAACATCTGCCTGTTACAGATTCCTTTCCAGGCTTTCCGCAGAATATCATAACCGATCACAAAATACGGAACCAGATAGAAAAGAAACTCCAGCCACTTTGGTATGGAAACAACGCTTCCTGCAATCCCGATGATAACCAGAAGCACTGCTGCCACAATAATTCGTTTCAATACTTTTTTCTGCTTTTTATTCATGGTGCCCTCCAATCTGACTGATACCTATGGAAAAAGCCGGATTTAAAGAAAGATCTCACAATCATCTTCCACTTTCTTACAGTTCTTTAACACATCCTGCATAACCGCTTTTGCATCTGCACCCTCTTCAAATTCTACGTTCATCTTCAGTGTCATGAAATTTACAGTTGCATCCTTTACTCCGGTAGTAGCTTTTGCAGCTTCCTCCATTTTATTTGCACAGTTTGCACAATCCACATCAATTTTGTAAGTTTTCTTCATCGTCGGTTTCCTCCATACTTTCCTTTTTTATTTTATCATTCTTTCATATGAGCATTTGTTCATATGTTTGATTCTATTATAGCGTAAAGTTCGTAAATGTCAATATATTTTTAATACGCTGGGATTGTTTCGGAATTGAATTTTCCAGACCATTTTTTAACAAACAGATTTGCATGTGTTTTTTAAAAAAATCAAGTATTCTATCACTTTCCAAATTGATAGTGGACATATAGAAAATAAAAGATTGATTATGTCCCACTTGCATCGTGTGTTGGGACATATATGATATATTTTTCCAACTATGTCCCACTTATCACCGCCATCGGGACATATTCATATACTTTCTTGATATATGTCCCTCATCTCTATTCTTTTGGGACATATCACATACTTTTTTCACATATGTCCCACTTTCTTTTAGGTTCGGGACATATCTCATAACTTTTTTCACATATGTCCCATTTAAACATCTTCCCCGTATTCACCGTCTGTTTCCGGTTCTTCATAATCATCTGAGCCATCATAAATGTCCTGCATCAATGGTTCTTTTACTATCTTTTTCTTTCCGATAAGCACTGCCGCTACGGCTGCGGTAATCGGTACGGTCAGCACAACCCCAAGAGTTCCCGAAAGTCCCTGCATGATTTCTGTTCCGATTACATAAGAATTGATCAGCTGATTATAACTCAGATTGTATGCATAATTGACAACGAGCGTAGACAACGAACCACCGACATAGGCAAAAATCAGTGTATTTGCCATGGTTCCCATCATATCGCGCCCCACACGGATTCCCGACACAAACAACTCTTTTGTCCCCAGCTGCGGACTGCGTTCGTGCAGTTCCTGAATCGTGGATGCAATTGACATGCCAACATCCATGGTTGCCCCAAGTGCGGCTATAATGATTCCCGAAAACAGAAGCTGTCCTATTTTTATGTGTGTATTCTGTGCCACATAATTCAACGTTTCGATATCAGACACATTATACCCGGTAATGCCTGCGGCTTTTCCAAACACAACTGCGGCTACGGCTGCCCCACAACCACACCGCTGACCGTTCCCACCACTGCAGATACCGTCTTTTTAGAGACTCCGCCCAAAAGCCACAGGGTCAGCAATGTCGAGAGAATGACAACAACAATGGTAATACCGATCGGTGAAATACCCCGGTACATCAGCGGAAACATCAGATAAACAATACACACACCGGTAAATGCCAGACTTGCAATGGCTTTGACTCCTTTTTTCCCACCTATAATACATATCACCAGACAGAAAAAAAGTACAAACAGATAAATTGCCATAGTACGGTCTTTGCTGTATACCGTAACGACAGCATTATCATCTGTGGAACTGACAATGACAATTACGCGCGAACCAACTTCACAGTTCTCCATGCCAAACAAGGAACCGCTTGGATTGACGGCATCAAGCTCTTCCCCTGCATATGCTCCGGATTTAACCTGTACGCGCACCTCCTGTGTCCCGTATCGGTTTCCATCTTCTGCCAGATTATCTTTCGTGATCTTTGTCACGACTGCTTTCTCATAGCTTTGCCCTTCCGTGGAAATCAGGGATACTTTTTCGAACTGGTTTCCTTTGACTAATAACAGTAGGAACCCCACCAGACAAAGGGTTCCCACTAAAACTTTTTTCCAGTTTTTCTTCATTATTATTTAGCTGCTTTCTTTACTGCTTTCTTTGTAACAGTAATCGTAATTGTTTTTCCTGCTGCCTGATACTGGCTGGTTGCTGCTGCCTTCACCGTAATTGTAACCTTTCCGGCCTTTTTTACGGTAACTTTTCCGTTCTTATCAATAGTTGCAATCTTTTTGTCGGAAGAGGTATAGGTAAGCGGTGTTTTTGCTTTTGCATTTAAGGAAAAGGCTTTGTCTCCTACGGTTTTTTTGTAAGAGTTCTTCGCCTGAATGGTCTGCTTTACCGCATCTTTTACGATCGTATATGTAGTAGATCCCTGTAACTGTTTTCTGGTCGTTGCATCATAAGTTGTTACAGAAAACTTTTTGTCCGTTACTTTTACGACGGAATAGGTTGGTGTCCAGGTCTGGCTTCTCTCAGAAATGAAGTCCTGTTTGGAAGCAATCAGGTTATAGAATTTTGAACCTGTTGCAGAGTTTGCCTCTAAATATACGGTTCCTTCCGGATTGGTAACGGTTCCGCCAACGGTCTTGTTTACGATTTCATAGCAGTTATTCTGTGCCTGATAATCACTGTCTTTTTCAGCTTCCTCTACAGATTTGTATCCATAAGTGCTGTAAGAAGTATGATCCTTTCCATCCCCCTCAAGCTGGAAGGTTCTGGAATAGGTATGATCATGTCCCTGCATCACCACATCAATCTTATACTTATCCATCAGTGGAGTAAGCTGTGTACGAAGCACCATACCATCGGAATCGGAATGGTCGTAACCACTGCCGTAAATATCCTGATGGAATACCACAATACGCCATTTGGCATCTTTATTCTCATTGATTGCTTTTTTCATGACATTCTCATGCGTTGCACAGTTATAGTTGTTTGTATCAAGAACAATGAACAGGACATTTCCATAACGATAATAGTAATCGGTTCCTGCCTTTGTCTTTCCCTGTACATAATTGGTATCGGTATCGGAAAAAGCATTTGGATTATTAAAATGCAGGCTGTACTGATTCGAAACACTGTCGTGGTTACCAATGGTCGTTGCTACCGGAAGGGAAGTCAGTGCCTCTGCCCCAAGATATCCTGCATATTCCCGCTCGTTGCTTCCGTAGTTCACCTGATCTCCTGCGGACACAAGAAAACTTACATCGGAATGATCCTCGAGTGCTTCATTTAATACGTTGTTCCAGTTATAGCTGTCATTTCTTGCTGCAAGATTTTTTTCCGGTGCAGAAGTTACAACATTTCCTGCATTTTCCATCTTTTCACTCTCACTGCTGGTCTGGCCTTTGGAAGCCCCGATCTGCGGATCTCCGACATACAGAAAAGAAAATTCATCAAATGCCTGTGTGGTATAGTTTTGTGTATCCTGCCACTTTCCATCCTGAAATACCTGATAATAATAGCTGGTATTTTCTTTGAGACCGCTTACGGTTACTTTATTGGAAAAATATTTCGTGGTATCTATGGTCACAGCTTCGGTCTGCGCTCCGGTGAACTCTGTCGCACCATCCATATTCTGTCTGGTAGAGATTCTCACCTTTGGAGTCTCAGCCGTTTTGCTGTACCATGCATAATTTAATTTTGTCTCATCCGCACCCGGAGTCAGTGATACATGTTCATACTCACTGCTATAAGCAGCCCAGTTCTTTTTCCAGTTGCTCCAGTCTGTAGACTCCCGGGAAGCATCATTCCAGTGTTCCGTTGCTGCTGCAATCTTTGTCGGGATACCAGTGGCAAACATTCCTGCCAATACAGCGGTGGAGAGAACTCCTGCTGTAAGTTTCATCACATTTTTTCTCATAATTCTTTTGTTCTCCTTGTGAAATCTGTAAGATTTATTACAGAATTTATAATAAACGGGTTATGTAAGATGTACTATCCGGTTTCTGTAATCCTTTTGTAAAAACAAAAAGAGTGGATGCTTTGGGACATCCACTCCACATGACGGCCTATGCCATGCCGTTTACGGTTTTATATTTATAGAGCATCTCCGCGTGGTTTTGTTCTTCCACCTGGATATCTGCCAGAAGTTTGCGCACATCGGAATCCCCGAATGCAAACACATCGGTATTATACGTTCCGGACACCATTTTTTCAGAACCAATGCTGTCTGTAGCAAGGAAATTATCGTTTTTCTTATCTTCCGGATTGGTCATGGAATCATATGTTGCCTTTGGCTCATACATCTTTCCATCCCTGTCATTGACGTTGCAGGACGGGACACTGCCTTTCATGACCTGTTCCAGAGACTCCACATGCTTTTGCTCCTTTTTTTCCAGATCGGCAAACAAATCCCGAAGCACCGGGTCCTTTGCTTCCTGTCCGTAACGTTTGTACTTCTCCACGCAGGAAAGTTCCTGTGTGTGCAGATCCTCAATTGTAGCCATCTCTTTTTCTGTTAAAACCATGGTTTATACCTCTTTCTTTCCATAAGATAATCTTGTTGATTGCAGAACATGAACACTCCGCAACCTTCTCCTCTAGTATCTGTAAAAAAATACAACACATACCTGGTAAAATTTCGTCAAAAAGGGTTGAAACTTCTCACAACAGATTGTATAATTTCGTTTGTATTTTATACAATGTTTACAAAAAGGTGGATTATTTTATGGAAGAACGAGAAAAATTAAAATCCCGTCTGGGATTCATTCTCCTGTCAGCCGGATGTGCGATCGGAATCGGAAACGTATGGAAATTTCCATACACTGCCGGACAGGGCGGAGGCGGTGCCTTTGTGCTGTTTTATCTGTTGTTTCTGATTATTCTCGGACTCCCGATCATGACGATGGAATTTGCGGTTGGGCGTGCCAGCCAGAAAAGTCCGGTCAAAGCCTACCATGCACTGGAAAAACCCGGACAGAAATGGCATATCCACGGGATTATCACATTGATCGGCTGCTATCTTCTTATGATGTTTTATACAACGGTCACCGGCTGGATGCTTCATTATTTTTATATGACGGTCACCGGACAGTTTCAGGGACTGGATGCCGACGGTGTATCCGGACAGTTTACCACAATGCTGAGCAAACCTCTGACCATGGGCTTCTGGATGGTGGTAGTTGTTTGCGCCGGCGTATTTGTCTGCTCCCGTGGACTGCAGAACGGTCTGGAAAAAGTAACAAAGGTCATGATGACTTCTTTGCTTATCATCATGATCATTCTGGCGGTCAACAGCTTTTTTATGGATGGGGCAAAAGAAGGCCTTGCCTTTTATCTGATCCCGGACTTTGAACGGATGAAACAGATCGGTATTGCAAAAACCATTACGGGTGCCATGAACCAGGCATTTTTCACGTTAAGCCTTGGAATCGGCGCGATGGCAATTTTGGGAAGTTATATCGGAAAGGAACGCTCTCTGCTTGGTGAATCGGTAAATATTGCCATTCTGGATACATTTGTTGCTATCACCTCCGGACTTATCATTTTTCCGGCATGCTTTACGTTCCATGTTGACCAGACTTCCGGACCAAGCCTGATTTTTATCACCCTGCCGAATATTTTTAACCATATTCCGCTTGGCAGACTCTGGGGAAGCCTGTTCTTTTTGTTTATGTTTTTTGCAGCGTTTTCCACAATCCTGGCAGTATTTGAGAACATCATCTCCTGCGGTATGGAACTGACCGGATGCAGCCGCCAGAAATCCTGTGCCGTTAATCTGGTACTGATCATTGTACTCTCCCTGCCATGTGTACTCGGATACAATGTATGGAACTGGAAAGGTTTTTCAATCTTTGGCGGGTCTGTGCTTGACCTGGAAGATTTTCTGGTAAGCAACCTGTTCCTGCCTCTCGGTTCCCTGGTATATCTGCTGTTTTGCACAAGCCGCTACGGCTGGGGCTGGAAAAACTACACAACCGAAGCCAATACCGGAAAAGGATTAAAAATTAAAAACTGGATGCGCGGCTACATTACCTATATTCTGCCGCTGATTGTGCTTTTTATCTTTGGATTTGGCATTTATGATAAATTTTTTACAAACTAAGGAGGATTTCTTATGTATCACGCAAATGAATCACGTTACGAAACCATGAAATACCACCGCTGCGGCGACAGCGGACTGATGCTGCCGGAAGTATCTTTGGGCTTCTGGCACAATTTCGGAGATACCGGTGTGTATGAAAATATGAGACAGATGTGCTTTACGGCATTTGACCACGGGATCACACATTTTGATCTGGCAAACAACTATGGACCGCAGCCGGGCAGTGCGGAGGAAAATCTCGGGAAGATCCTTCGGGAAGAGCTTTCTTCCTACCGCGATGAACTGATCATCAGTTCCAAAGCCGGTTTTGACATGTGGCCGGGACCTTATGGAAACTGGGGCAGCCGCAAGTACCTGATTGCCAGCCTTGACCAGAGCTTAAAACGGCTCGGTCTGGACTATGTGGATATTTTCTATCACCACCGCATGGATCCGGATACGCCGCTGGAAGAAACCATGGGTGCACTCGACCAGATCGTGCGAAGCGGAAAAGCACTGTATGTCGGTCTGTCCAACTACGACGGGGAAACCATGAAACGCGCAGCTGCCATCTTAGAAGATCTGCACTGCCCATTTATTATCAACCAGAATTCCTACAATATCTTTAACCGTACCATTGAAGAAAACGGTTTAAAACAGGCCGCAGCAGATGGGAAGAAAGGAATTATTTCTTTCAGCCCGCTCGCGCAGGGTATGCTGACCGACCGCTATCTAAACGGTATTCCAAAAGACAGCCGTGTCAACACGGACGGACGTTTCCTGCATGCGGATCAGTTTGATGAAAAACGGATGGCAAGTATCCGGAGCCTGAATGAGATTGCGGCTGCCCGTGGTGAAAGCCTCGCACAGATGGCACTCAAATGGGTGATCCGGGACGGTGTGGTTACTTCCGTTCTGATCGGAGCTTCCCGCCCGGCACAGATTCTTGAAAATCTGAAAGTGTTAAACTCTGCTCCATTTACGGAGGAGGAACTGAAAAAAATTGATCAGTGTGCACTTTCTCTCTAGGTAAAACAAAAACCCCGGATATTTATTTCCGGGGTTTTGTCTTTTCCTGCATCTGCTACTTGACTTTGACTTTTAATTTTAAAACTTTGGTCTTTCCATTGTTTAAGGTTACTGTCACGCGAATGGACGCAGTTCCTTTTTTGTTCGATTTTATGGTACCCTTCTTGTTTACAGATGCAATTTTTTTGTTATTGCTCTGATAAGAAATGCTTTTTACATTGTCCATATTTAAGGTGGCTGCCAGAGAAACCTTCTTTTGTTTTCCCTTCTTCACCTGAACGGTTTTATTCTTCAATGTAACCGTTTTTAATATTTTCGTTGTGACCTGATCCATATCTTTCTGATCCATAAGGACGTAATTCTTATTGGAATCTGCTGAAAAATTCACATTTCCGGCTTTTGTAACCGTATAACTCTTGTCGTTTACAAGGACATAGGCACCTGTCTTTTGATCTTTTGCGCACACATACAGCTTGTTTCCGGTCTGTATGTCTGCTGTATTTACAGTCAGTGTATAGCTTATGTTGCCAGCCGGATCGGTGACCCGGATCGTCACATCTGTGTGTTTTCCATTATTTTCTTCCATGGTTTGTTTTATCAGATCAGCGGTCACCGTTGTTTTGATGGCTTTATTTTCCCGGGTTCCGGTAACGGTCACGGTTGGTATATTTTGTCCGGCCGCGTTTCCATCGGACGGTGTTTCTGTACCAGCTGTATTTCCGTTAGACGGTGTTTCTGCATCGGTTTTATTTCCGTTGGATGGTGTTCCCCCTCCGGCAGTATCACCACCCGAAGTATTTCCGCCACCGGAACTTCCTCCGGAAGATGAGCCACCTCCGGTCGTTCCACTTCCTCCGGAAGATGAGCCGCCTCCGGTTGTTCCACTTCCTCCGGAAGATGAGCCGCCTTCGGTTGTTCCACCGCCTCCGGTGGATGAGCCGCCTCCGGTTGTTCCATCGCCTCCGGAAGATGAGCCGCCTCCGGTTGTTCCACTTCCTCCGGTGGAACTGTCCTCTTTGATTGTAACGGTCACGGCTTCACTTGTCACTGTTTCGTAATAAGTCTGTCCATCCTTATCATCCGGCTCATATACTGCCTTAAACTGATAAGAACCGCCACGTTTTAAGCCTGATACAACCGTATCGGCTTCCCCATATACGAGTTTTTCCTGTGCCTTTATTATGGTTCCGTCCTGATAAAAAGAAATCGAACCAAGCGGAATACTGCCATTTCGGACTCCATCTACCTTTGCATACAGATGTACGGAATTACCGTTTTCTGTCTCTGCCGTAAGGCGAATCGATGGTTTCGCCGCTGTAATGGTAAAGGTTCCGACTTTTTCCTCTATCACATCGTACTGGTTTCCAGTTACTTTAAACCACACCTCATAGCTGCCCGGCTGCACCGGAACAACATTTTTCCCATCCTGCCGATAGAAAACTTCAGGCTTTACCTGCGAATCTACCGTCTTTCCGTTGTCCTTTCGGACTACATTTACCGTGGAAACAAAGCAGCTCTGTTTCAGCCCTGTGTATGCAGCTGTCTGCTGGATGGTATCATACTGCATCTTTACGGCAATTGGATTTACCGTCACGGTTTCGTTTGCCTGGGAAGGAAGTGCCCTGTAGTTTTCATTCGTTGCTCCTGCATAAGAAACTGTAATTGCATTTTCTCCCATATGAAATCCGTTTGCCTCTGAAACCGGAATCTTTATGGCTGCCTCTCCGTTTTGAAGTGTGATGCCGGATACTTCATAAGGGGTCTGGTTAATGTATACCGAAAAACCAGCAGACGGCACGTTCTTTCCCTGTAAGCTGCTATCTGTATAGACCGTCTGCACGGTAAGATTCAGTTCATCCTGCATGGACACGGCCGTTGGTAATCCATTTATCGTAGTGGTTGTTTCCTTTGAAGTAGCCGTCGAACCAGATGTATCCGGATCTTTGTTTACAATCAGAACTACCTTCTGCTCAATTTGTTCACCTGCTGAAAATGGACGGATTGTGATATGGTAGGTTCCCGGTTTTACCGTAGAACTATTAGCCGTGCGATAGCACATTAGTGTGATCGCATTCTCCTCTATTCCCGTTTCGAACATCAAATTAAAATCCGGAATACAAATAAAACTACCTTCATCATTCGTAACCGTCTCTGAAGAAAGTGTTTTCCCATTAAATGTCACTTCATATTGTAACGGAACATAGATTAACTCTTTATATGTCTCATCTGTTTCATCCGGCCAGCTCACGTCTGCCAGATATGACTTTCTACCTCCAGAAATCTCTGAAACCGTTGTGGTAATTACCGGATTATTTATGGTCATATTTTTTACCGCAACCGGTCCATCCCCTGACAACTCACTGGTTTTCCAGATTTCTCCATTTCCAGACGATGTCCGTTCCAGTGTCATCCCTGCCTGTCCGTCTGTCGGTGTAAAAGAAACCGCCGTATCCGCAGCCCTTCCAAGTTCCAGATAGGTGTGATTATACTCCGCAATTCCAGATTTTCCATTTCTTCCATTCAGGGTTTCAAATGTAAGTGCACCCGTAATGGTATCTGTAACATTCAGCTTCTGTTCTTTTCCTAAGATCAGTCGGTTTCCTGCTGAATCCGCACTCACAATCGAATGTACCTGTGGAGTTTCCATCTGGGAAAGATCAATCGCACTTGCCCCTTCCAGCCTGACCGTACAGCTGTCCAACGCTGCCGGTGCAAATGTTCCACCGCCCTTTACTGTGAGGTTTCCTACTTTGCTTATACCTGGAATTCCGGTATAGGACTGGTCGGTATCTATGGTCAGAAATGTCTTCCCTGCGTGATTTTCAGATACTCCGTACACCTGTTTTGTTTCGGAACCGGTAAGTGAAATTTCCACATCGCCGGAAACCGTATATTGTCCATCCGCTGCCGGTGGATCCGGCTCCTGCGTGGAAAACCAGTCATCCTGATTTACATATGGTTCAATGGCACCGGATGCATAGATTTCCCCATTTTGCGTACCGGAAACGTGCGCAAGCACGATCTGTGTCTTACCGTCATATGTTCCGTTCATGGAACCGGCATAAATATTCCCAAGATTAGTGCCACCACCTGTAATCAGAATCTGTGCCTCTGATCCCGGATGATCCCCCATATTCTTTCCATTCTCATAAAGGGATCCGCCAAAGATATCTACATAGCGGAATCCGCTGTCGCACGTAACATTCTCAAGAACAAGTTTATGCCCATTTGCAAAAATTGCATCGTGCAGACGATTGGAAAACCGCAGCGTAATGTTTTTAAATGTCACATCCGTATTCAGGATAAATCCCCCCTTACGGTTGGAAAAAGTATTTCCATTTCCGTTGACGGTCACGCTTTTATCAAAAATAAACGGTTCCGCAGCCTCGGCATTTAAAAAAGCACCACTTCCCAAAATTGAGATTTCATCCCCATTGCCGGCAGCCGCATAGGCATCCTCAAATAAATTGTAGGGATTTCCATAGCTTCCATCTCCAGAATGGGTAGAATTTCCATCTTTAAATTCCGTATAGATCGTTCTTGCCGCTGTCTGCACAGCCTCCTGCGCCTTTACCGGCACGACAGGCTGCACGGTAATACACATGGTGAGCACGATAAAAAATGCCCATAGACGTTTTGCTACATTGTCTGGTTTCATCTGATTGTTCTTTTTCATCCATTTCTCCTGATAATAAGAACAGGGGGATGGGTCAAAAACTCATTCCCCTGTCACTTCATTGATAGTCTCTACCATCATCCTAACATGGTTTCCTATCATCGTCAACAAATTTATGACCTGTTTTTATACCTATATCATCTGCTGATTTTATATTTTATTATTTCTATCTGTTCTATCTGTGTGATATCAATCTTCTGATTGAAAATATAACGAGCCCCACAATATTTCATTTCACTTGCAGATGCATAGCCATCTCCAAGCTCTTCAAGATCTGTACCATCCATGAAAGGATGTTTCTTTTTTTCAGTTCCTTTTCTGTCATCGGTAAGAGGTAACTCTCCTATGGAATATTGCTTTCCGTCTTTTGTTGTTGCAACTACATGATAAAAACACCCTTTTTCTCTCCAGTCATTGACGGGACAAATACTAACCGTATAAGGTGTAATTTCAACAGGGATTGTTTTTTTTGTTTTCTTAACATCCGCTTTTAACATCTTCTCCTTCATTGGAACAACTTTTCCCTTAACCAAAACATTTTTTAATGGCGTATTTGAATTATCCGGTGATTGAAATCCCTTATATACTTTCGGATTTTTCCACGCAGTATCATCGGAATAAAAGCCGCACACATTGATCTGAATACCATCACCTGTATCTATTACATCCACCTTACTGGTAGTATCTAACCCACCTAACCAATAATTTGTTCCTTCCAAAGATTTTACGTTCGGAAGGAAGACCTTTGCACGCATAACCTTCGTATTTGAAGCAACCTGAATTGATGATATGATTATCTTTTGCTCTTTTCTGCCATCATCTTCTCTACTGTTTGATTTTGCATCAGAATTTTTTCCACACGCACACAGACAATATAGCATTGTAAAAATTAATAAGTACAGACTGATTTTCTTCATTCATAATCCTCCAATTTCTTTTTCTTTAAAACACTAAGGATTAATATGCTTCCTATCACTATAATTCCAATGCCAGCCACATATTTCATCGAACTTCTGCTCTGTACTCCAGCTCCTGTACTTACCTCAGAATCTTCAATATAAGTATCTGAAATCTCCGCTACAGACTCAAATGAATAGACACCGCTTTCCACATTTTGAGTTTCCGGAATTTTCTCCATAACCGGATACTGATACCCTAACGAAATCCAGATACGTGCTGTTTCATCATCCATCCCAAGTGCAACCGGCTGTCTCATTCCCGGTTGACTTCCCACCAGTACTACTCTCGTACAGTCCGATAATGCCTCTCGTTTTTCCAGAAGTATATCATAGTAAGGTTCCACTGTATGTTCTGCTGTCTCTGTAATCATCCATTTTCCGGCATGATTTTTTACTTCTTCCTGCTCTGCTTTTGTCAATACGGACTTTGCTTCTTCACTCAAAGGAAGTCCTTTGGCTACGGTAAACATTCCATATGTCTTTTCCATTTTAAAAGGAATGACCCATACATAATTTGCACTTTCCAGAGCACTTGTGAGTTTTTTCGTATCTGCCGTCTGCAATTTTATAAGATTACAATCCACATATACTTTTAATGCCTTGTCATAATCGATGGTTGCATCCGGCTCTTCTTTTTTCATTTCATCCTGTAAATTACTGATTTCTGTCCAATCGTTGCTCGTTATTAACTGATCCTGATCTGAAACCGGTATTTCCGCGGCATAGACAGCAGAACCTGCTATCGTAAAAATTGTAATCATCATAAGCATTATTTTTAAAATATTTTTCATAGCCATCCCCCTCTCTTGTGTATACTATACTTAGGCGTTTGCGAAACGCCACAGACCGCATAAATACGGCATTTTTTGTTACCAAA
>ENA-ORSK01001216-ORSK01001216.1-human-gut-metagenome-genome-assembly--contig:-NODE-1216-length-21680-cov-5.834960_pt1 | contig 21680 bp, 16 predicted proteins | sample MGYA00242192_ERZ509159 | MGnify/ENA primary metagenome ERZ509159 (study PRJEB26280, sample SAMEA2338663) | human gut metagenome | biome: human gut; feature: human-associated habitat; material: faeces...
AAGAACTCTTGACACACAGCTCGCTTTGTTTTGAATTCGTCGAACTCACGTTATTTAACTTCCTTAGTAGTGCCTTTTGAAACAGTTTTCTTTGCAATTTCGTTTCCAACATCTAACCCCTTAATTATTGTTAGATGTTGCTTTGCAATATTAAGATCTTTCTGGAAACTGTTCTCCGGTGTGTTGGACTAAGCCATTGCTGATTCCATCGTGTCGTCGTCATAGGTTAAAGTCCATTTCATTCATGCCACAAATATAGCATAATTTTCTTTGAGTGCTTCCTGTCGTGCCGAATGTTTTCCGTCATGGTCCACCTATACTCATCTGCCTCGTTTCCTGCATATTGTTGCGTATCGGGCCTGAGTCGTAGGATGCGAAGTAACCGATCTTGGACGTGATACGCTGCCTGTATAGATGCGCCTGGTGCTGTTAGCTGATCACAATATTCACCGTCGTCAGAGGCCGGCAGCTGGTTATACTCGTCTCATTTCAGCTTGCGCCCATGTGCTTTTCTATCTGATAAACATAAAAAAGAGGCCGTTACAAACAGCCTCTTTAATTAATGGATGACCTTAAGTTTAACTTTCTAATACAACAGGCATCATGACTATACTAAATCTCGTCAATTACGTAAGCTTTTAGGCTGAACACTTATATTATTAATATAATATACATCAGGCAAGATTTTTGTTAAAGTAAGATGAACTTCATGCGAATCAAACAATTCTCTACCGTGTTTATCTGCAAGTTCCTGTATATCATATTTTCTGTCGAATTTGTCCCCTTCAAAGTAGAATACAACTCCATTGATTCTTCTTGTATAATATCCGTTTAAAGGCACGACATACGTATACTTTTCTTTTTTGAATTGGACTACAAAGCCGTATGAGTATATCGCAACCCAACAAAATAGATATAACGAAATTGCTATTTTTATACATATACCTATATTAATTTTCTTTTTTGCCGCATAAAAGGCTATCAGCCATAATACCGCTATACAGATTATACAAGCTAAACCTATTAAAAGGATAAGATAATAATCTATAACTAAAAAGAAATAGTGGAACCAGAATACTAGCAACATTAAAACGGTAATGACAGTGTAAAGCTTGTCACTTTCTTTCTTTATCTTTACTTTCATTGCATATAATACTTGATATAACTCCTGTTCTCAATTTAGATTTGGTTTCTTCTTTTACATAAGCTCCAGCCGTTTTCATTGATTCAGATCAGGCAACATCCACTTTATGTGTGTCACTATTTATCATAGCCCATTTTCCCGGCCTTAAGATTTTTTTAGTTTTGCTAACCTAATGTGAGTTCAACGAATTGTAAGTTCTTGCAAATTAGATGATTAGTGAAAATTGTTGTCTCTTTATGGTATTGAAAATCAAAGGAATACAAACAATAATCACTATGATTACTGAGAACAAAGTTACGAAATATTGCTGGAATAATCGAAGAAAATCAGCAGATTAACGCAATAGAAATTGAGATTTAAGCAGTTAGAAGAATTTCACGGCAGTTGGGCAGAGGGCTGAAAAGTGTTCCACAGCAGATTGGAGAAAGAGAACGGTTTCCTATTCGTTACCCGTCAGAAATGCAGATTTAACAGTCTCCGTTTTATTTGCGCCGTTCTGCGTAGGTTTGCTTGTCAAGGTTTAACTCGTTGATTTATAGTTTTGCACTCAAAAAATTACGAGTATGACAAGGAGCACATTTCGCGTGCTGTTCTATGCGAACGGCAGCAAGGAGAAGAATGGAATTGTCCCTATCATGGGACGGGTTACAATCAACGGGACGGTAGCGCAGTTCAGTTGCAAGCGGAGCATCTCAAAGGTACTTTGGGACGCAAAGGGCAACCGTGCCAAAGGCAAGAGCGTGGAAGCGAGGGAGACGAACCTTGCGCTTGACAACATCAAGGCGCAAATCATCAAGCACTACCAGCGCATATCCGACCGTGAGGCGTATGTCACGGCGGAAATGGTGCGCAACGCCTATCAGGGCATCGGCTGCGAGTATGAAACGATACTCGGCGCATTCGACAAGGAGAACGCCAAGTTCCTGAAACGTGTCGGCAAAGACCGCTGCATGGGGTCTTACCGTGTGATGGTGCGTTCAAGGAACTATGTGGCGGCGTTCATTAAGTCGTTCTACAAGCGCAACGACATGTCCATGTTGGAACTTACCCCCGACTTCATCAAGGAGTTCTCCGTATTCCTCACAACGGAGCAAGGGTTGAAGAACGCTTCCGTATGGCTGGCTTGCATGTGGGTCAAGACGGTCGTTTCACGGGCGCATTACAACGGGCAGATACCGAGAAATCCATTTGCGCAGTTCCGTATCACGCCCAACGTGAAGGAAAGGGAGTATCTTACGGAGGGGGAAATCCGGCAGCTTATCGGGCATGAGTTTTCCGATGCCACGCTTGCTTTCACCCGAGACCTGTTCATCTTTGCCTGTTTCACTGCACTCAGTTTCGCAGACATCAGGGAACTGACCACGGACGAGATTATGGACGTGAACGGCGAGAAGTGGATTATTTCCAAGCGACACAAGACGGGCGTTCCGTACCAAGTGAAGCTGCTGGACATCCCGTTGCAGATAATCGGAAAGTACAGACCGTTCCAAAAGGACAATTCAGTTTTCGGCGAAATCAACTATTGGAATGTTTGCAAGAAGCTGAAAAAAGTCATCAGCGAGTGTGGCATAAACAAGCAAATCAGCTTTCATTGCAGCCGCCATACGTTCGGCACATTAGCCCTCAGCAAAGGCATGCCGATTGAGAGCGTGAGCCGTGTTTTGGGACACACAAACATCAAGACTACACAGATTTACGCAAAGATAACCACACAGAAGCTGGGTAACGATTTGACGGCTTTCGGTAACCAACTGAACCAGACTTTCGGCAACATCAAAGTGGCAGGGATATGAAACGGACAACAATCATGATGAACGGGTACGGCAGGGTTGCCGTACCGTCCGATGCCGCCAACGTGTGGATGAGTGAAATGGAGTTGGTAACGCTGTTCGGTGTAATCGCTCCGACACTCCGTGCCACCATCCGAGCCGTGTACAAAAGCGAAGTGTTACAACCTTACGATGTTGAAAAGCGTATGAGGCTGCCCAACGGCTATTATGTGGATGTGTATGCCTTGCCAATGGTCGTGTCACTTGCTTTCCGCATCAACACACCCAATGCCGCAAGGGTGCGCAATGCCCTGTTGGGAAGGCTGTGCTTGCGAAAAGAAAGGCAAGTTTTGTTGGTTTCTATGGGGAGTAATCCCTTATGCAGATGCTAAATTGTACTCGTTGGTAACTTTTACAGCCTGTTTATTAGCTGTTTAACCTGACATAATGGCATCAATAAACCTATAAACCAGCATATCCATTTACCTACGAATATCTGCGATATCCCATTTGCCCGAAGAAGTGCGATTTTGCTTCTTCGGGCTTTTTTCTTTTCGCCTTTGGATAACTGATATTTCCTATTATGCTGTATTTTCTTGTCTGTCAGTTTCTTTTGCGCCGTTCTGCATAGTTTTACTTATCAAGGTTTTAGCCGTCCTGCCGTAGCTTTGCACCCATGTTCAATCCGCTTGCCGACAAGGTGTCGGCGGCACTAAAACCTGTATTTGAGATATGGAAAAGAAAGAAGAATTCATTAGAGTAGGCACAACGCTCTACAAGATTGTGAACCAGCCACGCATTGACGGCGGCTATGTGAGAAAGCGCATCGCATGGAACTCCGAGACCCTGCGGCAGGACTACGGCAAGGATTACATGGCAAGTGTCCCGAAGTATGACGGCTTCTGCACCGTACCCGACCATGTGGGCTACCAGCCCGTTGTCGGCAAGTTCCTCAACCTCTACGAGCCGATAAACCACCAGCCGCAGGAGGGCGACTTTCCCTGCATCCGCTCGTTGGTGGAACACATCTTCGGCGAACAGTACGAGTTGGGCATGGACTACTTGCAGCTGCTCTACCTCTATCCCGTTCAGAAACTCCCCATCCTCCTGCTCGTGTCCGAAGAACGGAATACGGGCAAAAGTACGTTCCTGAACTTCCTGAAAGCCGTATTCCAAAACAACGTGACGTTCAATACCAACGAGGACTTCCGCAGCCAGTTCAATTCCGACTGGGCTGGCAAGCTGCTCATCATGGTGGACGAGGTATTGCTCAACCGCCGTGAGGACAGCGAGCGTTTGAAGAATCTCAGTACCACGCTTTCCTACAAGGTAGAGGCGAAAGGAAAAGACCGTGACGAGATAGGCTTCTTCGCAAAGTTCGTGTTGTGTTCCAACAACGAGCATCTGCCCGTCATCATTGACATTGGCGAGACACGCTATTGGGTGCGGAAAATTGTGCCGCTCAAGAATGACGATACAGACTTCCTGCAAAAGCTGAAAGCGGAAATCCCAGCTTTTCTCCATTTCCTGCAACACAGGCAACTCTCCACCGAGAAAGAAAGCCGCATGTGGTTCAACCCGAAGCAGCTGGAAACAGATGCCTTGCGGAAGATTATCCGAAGCAACCGCAACCGTTTGGAGATAGAGATGGCGGAACTGCTGCTCGACATCATGGCAAGCACGGGTGTCAGTTCTGTTTCTTTTTGCCTCAATGACATTATCCCGTTGCTTGTCTGCTCGCAAGTCAAGGTGGAGAAGTCGCAGGTTCGGAAAGTGGTGCAGGAATGCTGGAAGCTGGCTCCTGTATCCAATTCGCTTTCTTACACCACCTACCAATACGATTACAACCACGAATGTCACTATTCACCTGTCAGACGGATTGGACGCTACTATACGGTAAGCAAAGTGCAGTTGGAAACACTCTGATATTTTGATGAAATGATGAAAGTATATGTAAACATAAAAAATAACAGCGACTTACATGCTCATCAAACCCTCAACAAAAGTATTTGGCTGATGAAAAGAGAAAGCGGATGCAGCCTCACACATCACTTTTCTTTTGGCGAGCGGTTTGATGAAACGCTGATGAAAGGTTATTGCATTAGTTGTCAGTATATTAGACTATCCAATCATCAATTCATCGGATTTTCACCCCTCATCAAGTCCGCCGGGAAAGCAACAAAGGTGAATATCGCCATCCGTAGGCTGGTCGGACGGACTTCCGTCCTGCCGACCGACAAGGGAAAGCCGATGTCGCTGGCGAAAAGAAAAAGCAACCAATGTCCGCCAACATCACCGCTGACACCACCGCAGGCTTTTGGGAAACAAAAAGCCATAGCTCATTAGGGCGTTTTCTTCACGCACCGCTTCGCTCATGCTAAAAACACCCTAATGAGCCAATGGGGTTGCACCCCTCTGGACACCCCCGCTTGTCCTGTGCGGCATGACCGCAGGCGGACGAACATTGACAAACAAGTTTGTAGAACCTCAAAAACAAGAAACGAACATGGGATACATAAGCATTCAAATCAACAAGGCGAAAGGGTCGGCTGACACGGGCGCATCCGACCACATAGAACGCAAGACCACGCCCAAGAACACAGACCCCACACGCACCCATCTCAACCGTGAACTGGTGCAATTCCCCGATGGCGTGGCAGACCGTACCGAAGCGATAAGCCACCGCATCCGCACGGCTGGCATCAGGCGTAAGATAACGTCCGACCAAGTGAGGGCAATCCGCATCGTGCTTTCAGGTACGCATGAGGATATGGTGAAAGTACAAGACGAGGGTAGACTATCCGAATGGTGCGATGACAACCTGCAATGGCTGCACCGCACGTTCGGCAGGGAGAACACCGTTTCGGCAGTGCTGCACATGGACGAACACACTCCACATATCCATGCCACGGTCGTTCCGATAGTGACGGGAGAGCGCAGGAAAGCGAGGAAGAAGCAAGCGGAGGGCAAACGCACCTACCGCAAGAAAGCCAACGCCGTGCGCCTGTGCGCAGATGACCTCTTGACCCGTGAACGGCTTGTTGCCTACCACGATAGCTATGCTGAAGCGATGGCAAAGTACGGCTTGCATCGTGGCATACGTGGGTCAGAGGCACGGCATACCACCACAGCCCAATACTACCGTGACTTGAAACGGCAGACGGGAGAGCTTGAAACCAACGTAAGGCAGTTGCAGACCGAACAGGAACAAGCGGAACGGCTGCTTGCCGAAGTCAGGAAGGAAATCAAGTCGGAGAAGCTGGAAGCCGCCAAGACCGAAGCGAAAACGGCACTTGTGGCAAAGGTCGGCTCTCTTTTGGGCAGCAATAAGTTGAAAGCGGAAAGGGAAGAATTGCAGCAACGCATATCCGTTCTTGAAAGTCAGAACGAAGAATTGGTACGGCATATAGAAACAATGGAACGTGAACATAGGGAAGAACATACCAAGTTCAACGAGTATATGGACAAGATACAGCGTTATTTCCCATATGTGGAGAAACTGTTGCCGTTGATTGATTTCTGCCGAAACACTTTGAAATTCTCTGAAAGGGTAATCCAAGAGTTGTGCAAGTTGAAGAAAGTTAGGCTGAAAGGTGATTTCTATTCTCCTGAGTTCAACCGAAAGTTCCATGACGAGAGTGCGGCTTTCTCATTTGAGGAGGACAAAAACAGGAAAGGACATTACCATATATGTGTGAACGATATTCCGCTTGTGCAATGGTTCAGACAGAAAGCGAATGAATGGAGAAATGGGTTGGGAATTGCTTCTGCAAGGCAGGACAAAGGGTTGAAAATATAGAACATACTCTAAAATCCACTCCAAAAGTAAATAAAAACACTATAAGATAGGGGATTATCGCAAAAATCCTCTATCTTTGTAATTGGATTGAGGCGACTCTTTCCAAGACATACGAGAAAAAGAAGAAGCGTTATGCTTATCTTGCACTTGAAAACGTAGGAAATTTTCAGATTGGATACAAGGATAGCATAGTGGTTCTCACGCTATAGCGTGGGCTGCTATTGTTACATCTGTATCCAAGGTTTCCTACGACCTTCAAGTAAAGAGTGTGGCATACAGTTCCACGCTTTATAGTTTTAAATACTGACTATAATATGGATACATTAATTCAAAAACTCACAGATAGGTATGTATTGCATACTCACCCTGATGTGGCTACAACAGTTGAACAAAGTCTCATTCAACTATCTTCTGGCATTTACACCGAAGACGAACGATTTATTTTTGAGTTACTTCAAAATGCGGTTGATGCATTTAACTCCCAAAATGGAATCCTCGATGTAAAGATTGTTATTGAGGGACAATATATTGTTTTTATGCATAACGGCGATGCCTTTTCGGAAAGAGACATCGAGGGATTATGTGATATTGGCAACGGCAACAAAACAGACGATGCCAAAAAAATTGGATATAAAGGTATTGGCTTCAAGTCTGTATTTATGAGGTCAACTTGTGTTACCGTCAAAACAGGCGACAGTTGCTTCAAATTTGACAAATCATACTGGGACGGTTATTGGGACAAGCATTGGAATCCGGCTTTCGGAACAAAAGATGAAATGAAGAACTATCTGATGCCGTGGCAAATAATCCCCATAAAAGCTACTTCCCCAACAGAGACAAACACAGGTGGATATAATGTAATAACTTATATGTGCGTGTCGGACACCTCGTCAATAGAGCAGAAAATCAGTGAATTGATGAGCAGCAGCCAATTTCTGCTGTTTCTCAGAGCAAAGAACATCAAAATGTCTTTTGCTGTCAATGGAAATATGCGCAATATTATAACCAAAACGACAACTAAAGGACAAGTAATTCTTTCTTCAAACGGAAAAGAAGACAGCCGATGGCTTATATACACCAACGATGAAGTAGAAGTGCCTGAAAGTTTGCGCGATGACATCAATTCAGACACAAACACCCCCCAAAAGCTGAAAAATGCCAAAACATTCGACCTCTCATTTGCTATTGCCCTCGGAAGCGATGGAAGACTAAAGCGACTGCCTCAAAAGGATGCCGTCATATACACCTATCTCCCAACATCTTTTAAATTCGGAACAGACGGCTTCCCATTTTTGGTCAACGCAAACTTTATCACGGATGCCGGCCGGTTACAACTGCACAAAGATTCTGAGTGGAACAAACTTATCTTTTCTAAAATACCATCTGAATTCCTGACGTGGGTAAAAGACTTGTCCACGAATTACAAGAACTATTATGAGATTTTACCGCAAAAATCTTATGGGGAATCAAATGCCTTGGAAAAAGCATTTGCTGCAGAAATGGAAAAAGCCATTGAAAGCATTGCATTTATTCCACAGCAAAGCGATGCAAGTAAAAAACTACTCGCATCTGAAACTATAATTGATAAAATAGATTTTTCTAAGGCAATTAATCCACAAAAACTGATAGCACACATCAACAGGACATACCAACGCAAATATACTGTAAATAATTTTACATTTCCTGTCAGATATACACGAATATTTTCAGAGTACGGTGTGTTCGTCATTGACAAAGACAAAGTAAAAAAGTTGCTGGAGGACGTCCAGCTGTTTGAAGGGATGACAGCAGACTACAATGTCAAGTTAATCACATTCCTACACGATTTCTGCGTTCAAAACCAGAAAGACGCTGACGAATTAACATCTGTATTGAGTGAGACTAAATTTCTCTTAGATGAAAATGGAGATACCCAATCTCCTAATACGTTATACTTTTACACAGACTACAAAGAAGAAAACGAGCTGGCCAGTGGCGTCCTTTTGTTAAACGAAGCTGTAAATAAGGCTATAGATAAATTAGGATTGTCCAAATGGCTTTCCAAATTAGGTGTGCAACAACTATCCAACCTATCCTTTATTGAATATCTGTATAATAACGATGATTATATTACGGAAGAAAACGCTATAGAAATAGGCAAGTTTGTCTTTCATATTTACCAGACCGAAGATTTATTTGGCGAGATTTCATCCTACAAGTTGAACTATGTGAAATTCTTGTCAACCAAAGGTAGCTTGAAATTCTCCAAAGAACTATATTTAAGTGAGAAGTACAAGCCCGAATTAAATATAGAACCCATTCTTGATGAAGATATTTTCATCTCCGATAAGTATTGCAGTACGTCTTCTGCTGCCGAATGGAAAGTGTTTTTGCTTAAGATGGGGGTTAGAGAGGATATATCAAATAATACAGAAGATGTACGACTGAATGGAAATGATTATGATAATCGTTACGATAAATTATTTTTTGACACTGTAAAAAAGAGCTCGGAAAGATATGGCTGGATTGCTTATAAAGGATGGGATTTGTCTGCAGGATGGGGATTTAGTGCTGACAATATTTACTATGGCACATTCTCATTTTTAATTCATTGTAATAAATATAAGTTTTCAAAGCTCGTTTTTTCTAAATTGTTATCAAAATATAATCCTGAAGAAATAGATACGAATGTAAAGTATGTGAGTGGATATACGGGATTTATAGGAAGAACTATTGGTCCTGATATGCTTATTAATTTAGGTTGTAATGTCGACTATTTTAAATGGATTATAGAAAACTGTCCCGTAATACCGACAGTGAAACATGATTGCCGTAAAGCCGCAGACGCCTACAGTAATTCCATACCCCAAATTGAAGAGATTGCAGGTAATTACCTGCCAATTATTGACATTGAAGACAGTATATCTGACTCATGGCAAACGTATTTGGGGCTAAAGAATCATTTGACGCTGAATGATTATCTGTTTTTGTTGACAGAATTCGCCAACGACACAAAAAATGCAGAGAACAACAAGACCAAAATCACAAGCATCTACCAGAAAGTTATTGAGCTCAGCTGCTTAGAATCAGAAGCGCAAAGGATAAAAATAAAAGAATGGGCTACAAGAAACAAAATACTTTCTAAGGAGAATGTTTTCATGCCGCCATCTGAATTGAGCCATATAACAATTGACGGATTCAAATCTAAAAACAGAGTTTACATAGGAAATTGTCAACGCAAGGACAAAATCCTCGATTTATTGTCTTTAATGGGTGTAACCATTATCACTGAAGACAGAATATCCACTGACTATGAAGACGAAAAAGAGGCTGAAGAATTAAAGAGTATACTAATTGGGAAATTATCTCCTTTGGCTTTAATTGCAGCAGGTGAACAGGCTGACGAAGTGACATACAGAACTAAAAAAAACTCAATACGAGACTTGATTTACAACACACATTTCTATCAGTGCAACAGCATAAGACTTACATATGGTGAAGACGATGATTACATCGTTAAAACAACATTTAGCAATAAAAATGAATTTTACTATACAGGAGATTTACGTCCTGCCAATATAGAGCCATTACTGACCCCACTTTGCAAATATCTCGATATAAAAGGAAAAGAACGCGAGTTATTCATTCTATTCATTGAAAATTTTGCCGGCATACGGCAAAACTTAGATGACAAAGGTTATAATACCGACTTGCTGGAAACTGAAACTTATACTGATAGCGGAACAATAAAAACAACATTTTCATACGAACCAACCTTATCAGAGCAAGAGCGTAATTTGATTACAGGATTTAAGGGAGAAATCATTGTCTTTGAAAAGTTGAAGAAAATGGGGTATGAACCCAAATGTCTGTCAATTTCATCTAAAGATGATTATGACCGAAAGATTGAAATGAATGGTAAGATATATTATTGCAAGATAAATTATGAAAAGTATGATATATCGTTTACAACAAAGAAAGGTACGGAAGTGTTTGTTGAAGTGAAAGCCACGACAGTAAAGAAGGAACGACAAACTAATATGCCTATTAGTTATAATGAACTCTCTATGATAGAACAGTGTAGTGATAACAATTATAAGCGTTATCTGTTAGCAAGAGTTTTTGGTGTGGAGCAAACCATTCAAGATATTTATATTTTTGATGCATATCAGCTTGGCGACACAACACTTATGAACACTTTGTAGTATAGCAATTAAAGTCTTTAGCCCAAGGAATACCTATAAAATACTGAAGGTAGATGAATTTATTTACTTTCAGTACAAAAATTATGCGATAAATTTTTCAGGTCCGAAGAAAAAGAGTATCTTTGCATACGTATAAGAGTTACCCGAACAAGCAAAGCGATGCAGACCACGGCAATTAGGGCGGTTGCCAACTTATTACCCGAAAACAAGGTGATTCTTCTAACTCTCTTGATTTCAGGTAGGTATATTCTTTTTGCAGAATTATAGAATTATTTTGTATGGTGGATGGCTTTTGAAAGTTTTTTGATGTAATGATATTTAAAATATAGAATTAAACCTGTTATTAAAAGGACGCATCATAGTACCTCAACTATTTCAAGGGCTGAAATCATATTCATTATGATGCATTTCCATGACTCAGGCTACTGTTGTCTGAAGCATTTCTATGTGGAAAAGGTCTGTCGGTATATGTGCCATCTCTTTTCAAAAGTCGTTTGCTATAATCGATTTGTAAAACTGTAAAAAGAAGTGGCCATCCCATTGGTACTGTTCATTAAGAAGATGCTTTTAGGTAAATTTATAGGCATCAGCTTCGTCGACTCCACTCCTTTACGTGTATGCAGAAACCAGAGAATCCCTATCCATAAGACGTTCAAAGGAATAACACAGAGAGGTAAATGTTTCATGTGCTGATTCTTCGGATTCAAACTTCATTTGATATGCAATGAACGCGGAGAACTCTTGGATTTTATGATTACTCCCGGTGATGTGGATGACCGTAAACCTCTAGAATACAAAGTTTTTGTGGAATTCATCTACGGAAAGCTTGTCGGCGATAATGTATACATCGGCAGGAATCTTTTTGAGAGACTGTTCGTGGACGGCATACAACTTATAACCAAGTTGAAAAGCATTATGAGAGGAGCGTTGATGTCACTATCAGACAGGCTTCTTCTCATAAAACGTGCCATTACCGAATCCATCAATGACAAACTCAAGAATATTGCATAAGTGGAATATTATTCCCCTTCGTTCCGTGAATCATGACCTTCGTTTCAAGATATAGGAACGTTGTAGCAATTGTGTATAGTTAACTTAAACCTTTATACAAAAGCTTGTTTTATTTGTCAAAACGCGAACAAAATTTCTATATGTCTGTTTTTTTATTTTCCTTTGCACGCAAACAGAATGTAAGACAGTGAAAGATAATAAAGGAAATACGGTTCTTACGATAACCGGTTCTGATAGTACGAGTGGCTCCGGTGTACAGGCTGATATAAAGATTATATCGGCCTTAGGTGGTTACGCCATGTCTGTAATAACCTCTATTACAATGCAAAATACAATTGGAATACAGGAATTCTTTAATATTCCATCAGAGGTGATAGCCGGACAGATTGAGGCAATAGTTAACGATGTACAGCCGAAGGTGGTAAAGATTGGAATGATTCGTAGTGCTGCCGCAGTACGAAGCATAACAGAATCGTTGAAAAAGTATCCGTCACAATATGTTATTTATGATCCTGTCATTATTTCGAGTTGTGGTGAAGTATTGATGTCTAATGATACGATAAATTGTATTAAGGAATGTCTCCTTCCTATATGTTCGCTTGTGACGATAAAGAAGTCTAGCGTGGAATATATAATCGGTCGAAAGCTTTATTCTGCATCAGATATGTATGATGCTGCATGTGAGATAATGAAATATGGATGTCAGTCAGTGTTGCTACAGCATGGGACATTTATGGCGGAGTCTTCTATGGATATTTTGGTGCAACATGGTGAGTCTTCATGTAAATATTTGTCAACCACAAACATATGCAATTCGTATGACAAGCATGGCGTTAGTAATAATATTTCGTCTGCAATAGCGACATTTTATTGCAAGGACAACGATTTACATGATGCAGTGATAAAAGCATATAATTATGTGAATCAGTCTTTTTTATCTCATGCAGACCTTGTGGGAAGAGCCAGCGAACTGTATAATGAGTTTGTGAATGATGTGGCAGAACATTTTACATCAAACAGGGATGTACGATTTTATGCAGATAGTTTGAATGTCAGTAGTCGTTATCTAGCTCAGGTTACAAAGCGGATTGCTGGCAAGACCCCGAAGATGATCATTGATGATTATTTGTGTCGTGAGGCAGAATTTTTGTTAGCATCGTCTGATAAGACAGTGCAAGAGATTGCTTATGAATTTGATTTCAGCTCCCAGGCTCACTTTTCGAAGTTTTTTAGGAAAATGACGGGAATATCTCCAAGTGAATACAGAAAAACAAAACAAACTATAAAGTTATGAATAAGGAAAGACAATTATTAAACAGAAACTTAGCACAGATGTTGAAGGGTGGGGTGATAATGGATGTGACAACCCCTGAACAGGCCAGAATTGCGGAGGAAGCCGGTGCATGTGCTGTAATGGCACTTGAACGTATACCGGCAGACATTCGTGCTGCTGGTGGCGTGTCTCGTATGAGTGATCCAAAACTCATAAAACAGATACAGAATGCCGTCTCTATACCAGTTATGGCAAAATGTCGTATCGGGCATATTGCCGAGGCACAGATTCTGCAGGCCTTGGAAATAGATTATATTGATGAGAGTGAGGTATTGTCGCCTGCTGATGATTTATATCATATTGATAAGAATATGTTCGACGTTCCGTTTGTGTGTGGTGCGAAGAATCTTGGTGAAGCTTTGCGCCGTATCTCGGAAGGAGCGACAATGATCCGGACAAAGGGAGAGCCGGGTACAGGAGATGTTGTACAAGCAGTAAGACATATGAGACTTATTCAGAAGGAAATCAGGACGCTTGTATCTATGCGTGAAGATGAACTATTTGAGGCGGCTAAACAATTTCAGGTGTCTTATGAGCTTGTTCGTTACGTTCACGATAACAGCAAATTGCCTGTCGTGAATTTTGCTGCAGGAGGAATTGCTACTCCGGCTGATGCCTCGTTGATGATGCAGCTTGGCGCAGAAGGTGTTTTTGTAGGTTCTGGAATATTTAAGAGTGGTAATCCCGTAAAACGTGCATCTGCGATAGTAAAAGCTGTAGCAAACTATGATGATCCTAAGATTCTTGCTGAACTTTCAGAAGATCTTGGTGAGGCGATGGTTGGTATTAATGAGGAGGAGATAAGTCTGTTGATGGCAGAAAGGGGGAAATAAACGTATGAGAATTGCGGTATTGGCACTTCAGGGAGCTTTCATTGAACATGAACAGGTTTTGAATAAACTTGGTTGTGAAACTTTTGAAATAAGGAAACTGGCAGATTGGGAGAAGCCCAAAGATGGTTTCATAATTCCTGGCGGAGAAAGTACCACCCAGGCAAAACTTCTTAATGAACTTGGATTATTAGAGCCTATAAGAAGTGATATCCGTAGTGGATTACCTGTTTGGGGTACGTGTGCCGGTTTGATATTGCTTGCTGAGAGTGTCGAGAATGGCACTTCCTTTATAAGACTTTCAACAATGTCTATCGATGTCTGCCGTAATGCTTATGGACGACAGTTGGGTAGTTTTTGTACAAAAGAAAAGATGAAGTATATAGGTGATGATGTTCCCATGACATTCATTCGTGCTCCATATATAAATAATGTATATGGAAAAGCTATTGTGCTGGCTGAATGTGGAGGTCATATAGTGGCATCACAACAGGACAATCAACTTGTTACGTCTTTTCATCCGGAGCTGACCGATGATGTTCGTGTCCACAAATATTTTCTTAAGATGGTTCACGAATATGGTTTAAGGAAATAAAGGGGATATAAAAACAGACGGCTATCTCTTTTGATCGCTTTATCAATAGATAGCCGTCTGTTTTTATTCATCAGATAAAATATTTATTTTGTCTCAATCTCCTCCTTCATGTCTATATATTGTTTTTTGCTGTCATAGAATTCATACTGAAGAAATGCCAGTTTTTGGGATGATACCACATGAACACCCATGCCATATTTCAATTGCCATTTGCGTTTCAGTGAGAATAGCCCTTGGTTTATATAGGCTGCGACATAAGGATGTACATGCAGATAGAATGTTTTAACTCCGATTTTATTTATAAGACAATCGATTTTACGCTCTAATTGATCTGTAAATAATATGCTTGATTTTATTTTACCTTTTCCAAAGCATGTTGGACACGTTTCTTCTACGTTCACATCCATGGCAGGGCGAACTCTTTGACGTGTTATCTGCATCAGACCAAATTTACTTAATGGTAGAATATTGTGTTTGGCACGGTCTTTCTGCATATTCTTACACATTCTTTCATATAGAAGCTGTCTGTCCTCTGCAAGATTCATATCGATGAAATCAACTACAATAATTCCACCCATATCTCTCAATCTGAGTTGTCTTGCCAGCTCATCTGCAGCACCTAAATTTACGTCAAGAGCATTTGCTTCTTGTCCATTGTCAGAATGTGAACGGTTTCCGCTGTTTACATCTACTACGTGTAGTGCCTCAGTATGTTCTATAATAAGGTATGCGCCATGTTTGTAATTGACAGTCTTTCCAAAACTTGATTTAATCTGTTTGGTGATATTGAAGTTGTCAAAAATAGGTACTGTTCCTGTATAGAGTTTTACTATTTTTGCTTTTTCAGGTGCAATGAGCGAAACATAGTCTTTCACCTCATTGAATACAGCCTCATCATTAACGTAAATGTTCTCGTATGTAGGATTGAATAGATCGCGTATAAGTGCGACGACTCTTCCTGTTTCCTCGTAAACAAGTTGTGGCCTTTTTTGTGTTTTTTGTATTTTGATTATAGCGTCTTCCCATCTTTTGGTCAGAATTTTTAATTCTGCATCAAGTTCGGCAACACGTTTCCCTTCTGCTACAGTGCGTACAATTACACCACAGTTCTTGGGTTTTATACTATTAATAAGTTGTTTAAGACGCGCCCGTTCTTCTCCACTTTTTATCTTTGCAGACACGGACACTTTATCACCGAATGGGATAAGAACAAGATATCTTCCCGCAAAGCTCAGTTCTCCGGTCAGACGGGGACCTTTTGTTGATATAGGTTCCTTTACTATTTGTACTAGAACCTCCTGGCCTTTGCTAAGTATATTTTGTATGCTACCGTCTTTTTTTAAATCAGGAAGTCTTGTGGCTTTACTGAACGGATATAATTTTTTTCTGTCACTTTCTACTTGTTTGAGATATTTTTCGTAAGAATTGAATTGGCTGCCTACATCAAGATAATGGAGAAATGCGTCGCGCTCAAAACCGACATCCACAAAACTAGCATTCAGCCCAGGCATCAGTTTTTTCACTTCTGCAACGTATATGTTGCCTACGGCATAAGAAACAGAACGTGGTTCGTTCTGATATTCAACGAGTCGTTTATCCTCGAGTAATGCTATGGATATTTCTTTTTGCTGGACGTCAATTACAAGTTCGCTGATCATCTCCTTCTTTTAATACTTGGTATAATTTGTATTTTTATAAAACAACAAAAATGTAATATATAAAATAATAGGGCGTGTCAAAAAATCCTGAGTGGATGCATTGACGCGCCCTCATCTGGAACAAACCGATAGAGCAAATGGTTTGAAACGTTTATTTGCTCTTATGTCTGTTCTTTCTTAATCTTTTTTTACGCTTATGCGTGGCCATCTTATGTCCCTTTTTCTTCTTTCCGTTTGGCATAGCTTTAATTTTTTATTTTTATTTATATGTTTATTTGTAAATGTTGTCCATCTTACAATATGATATTTCAGCCTTTCATTTTATCTACAAAACACTTTGCCGGCTTGAAGCTTGGCAGGTCATGAGCCTCAATAATCATGGTTGTCTTTTTCAAGATATTTCTTGCTGTCTTTGCTGCTCTATGTTTAATAACAAAGCTGCCGAATCCTCTCAGATAAACATTCTCCTTCTTCTCTAAAAGGCTGTTTTTTATCGTTTCCATAAAGCTTTCAACTACTACGGCCACATCCTTTTTAGGAATACCCGTGTTTGTGGCAATCTTGTTGATGATATCTGCTTTTGTCATTTGTGCTTTTTTATATATTTTTTTATGTCTCTTTCCTTTTGAAATGCAAAGATACTAGTTTTTTCGTGTCAAGCAAAATATATTTTTATTTTTTTTGGATTGCACTATAATATTGCCACGGCAACCATTTTTATTTATCGTGTCGTAATGGTATTGACTTGATGGTATGTAACAGATTTTATCGAAATAAAAAGACGATTTTATTATGAAAAACCATATATTTATTTTCTTTTTTCTTAACTTTGCATTGTCTTAGGATATGTAATAAACACGATGTTATGAAACAGACAAAGATTGTCGCCTCAATTAGTGATAGGCGCTGTTCTCAGGATTTTATTCGCAAATTATTTTTTGCAGGTATGAATGTAGTCAGAATGAATACAGCTCATGCCACACCAGAAGGAATTAGAGAGATAGTACGAAATGTGCGTGCTGTATCACCTCATATAGCATTGATGATAGATACAAAAGGACCGGAGATTCGTACCACGGACGTAAAAGAACCCATACAATATAAGATTGGGGATGTAGTGAAGATTTTCGGACGTCCAGATATGGATTCCACGCATGATATAGTAAATGTCAGTTATGTAGACATTACTAAGGATGTGAAAGTTGGTGATGATATGCTTTTTGATGACGGTGAGATCGATATGAAGGTTATTGAGAATGTCGGTCCGATGCTGGTTGCGCAGGTTCAGAACGATGGTGTGTTGGGAGCACATAAGAGCGTAAACATACCTGGTGAGCATATAAATCTGCCTACGATAACCGAACGTGATTATAAAAATATACTGTTGGCCATAGAATTGGATATCGATTTCATCGCACACTCTTTTGTAAGATCGGCAAATGACGTTCTTGCTATACAACAGATACTTGACGAACACGGAAGTGATATAAAAATCATCTCGAAAATCGAGAATCAGGAGGGTGTGGATAATATAGATGAGATTATCGACGCTTCTTATGGTGTTATGATTGCGCGTGGCGATCTTGGCATTGAAGTCCCGATCGAAAGAATACCGGGTATTCAGAGACGCATTATAAACAAATGTGTCATGAAGAAAAAACCGGTTATTGTGGCAACACAAATGCTTCATACAATGATAAACAATCCGCGTCCTACACGTGCGGAGGTAACGGATATTGCCAATGCGATATATTCCAATACGGATGCTCTGATGTTGAGTGGTGAGACTGCAAGTGGTAAATATCCTCTTGAGGCAGTAAAGACTATGGCCGCTATAGCGGAACAAGCTGAGCGCGATCGTGCGACAGTTGCGGCATTTGAAGTACCTATGAATAATAAATGCACGCAGCGTGAATTTTTAGCACATTCGGCTATTGACGCGACCCGTAAGTTGGGAGTTGCTGGAATTATCACCGACAGTGAATCTGGAGAGACCGCACGTCATCTGGCAGCGTTCCGTGGACCGACACCTATTCTCGCAATATGCTATAAAGAGAAGACACAGAGATGGCTTAATCTTAGTTTTGGTGTTACGCCAATATACCAGAAAAAGCATACATCTCCAGAATATATGTTTATCGCAGCATTGAGAATGTTACGACAGAAAGGATATATCACAATGGATGATAAGATTGCTTACCTGAGTGGTAGCTTTGGGGAGAATGGTGGCACGACATTCCTTGAAATAAATAAAGTCAGTCAGGTGTTCGATAAATCATACGAATTCCATCTGCCGCAGCATGTGGATGTTAATTAATACTTTACTTGTTGATTACTCATAAGTTTAAGATCATAATGCGGGGGTATGTCATATGGCATATCCCTTTTTATTTTTATAAACCCTTTGAATAAGAGTAAGTTGTTTATTACGATTAGTTTGCGGATCAGTATAAATTCCATGTGGATGGGTCTCAAAACAGACGGCGTCTTCATCCCCTTAATAATAGCTGTTTTCTGCAGTTGTATGGAATACGGTCGGGATACTTACAGATTTTCAGCATACTGTGATTTTCTTATCAGAGTTTTCTTTTCTACCCATAAAAATAAATGATTATTTGCTGGCAACATTTCCGACTGACGAGAAATTACGAAAAATGAGAGCTTACATAAGGTGCTGAATGTCAGCAGTTTACATTTTGAACCAATTTTCCCGCCATACAATAAGCATCGTTTTAGCATGTGATATAGCCCATTTCGATGGCTAAAATGCTCAATATCACGCCCTAAAACGGGCATAATCAGAGCCTAATATAGGCATAATCAGAATGACATTTGAATTATTCCGGCCTACCGTATGGGGTATAAGATAATGCGGTATGGCTCTAAATGGTCTGTATAACGTTTAATTCAACATTCCCGTATATCTATTTCGCGATTCTATTTTGTCAAATTTGAGTCAAGAAAAATTGTAAGTGATAGTTCGGGTTTTCTTTATAAATGCTGATGTCAGGCAGGAGAAAACATACAGGAATTGTATGCCAGACGTGTTGTGACGATTTTTTCTTGTTTTGAATACGACTACGTTATCGTTAAAACGAAGGACATGCGTAAGGCACGTACAGTTGGATATATAAATTTATTATGTGATGTTGATGGATTAATTGCTTTAGTGGAATTATATGAGTGGAAATACTTTGATTACTGATTATCAGACCCCAGATTAATGAAGTTCGTCTGACTTTATGGTGATTTTTGGTAAAAACAGACAATACTGTTTGTTTATGTCATTGATTGATAGAAACTTTATAAATGAGCAATCATATTAAGTGAAAAAATAAAGTTAAGATCATAGGTATGATATATTTTAAGTATATATTCCTCAGATCTTAACTTTTTATTCTGTCATTTGTCGGTTATGCTGTCTCTGATTTTTGTGAAATTGCCGTGTATAAGGTGCAAGATAATTGTTGTGCCCACATTTTCCTTAGACTCAACCTTAACCGTGATATCGTAAAGTTTTAGGATGTTTACGGCAAGGCTCATACCTATGCCGTTGCCTTGAAAAGAACGAGTGTTGGCTGCTCGGTAGAAAGGTTGAGATATGTATGGAATGTCAGATTTCGGTATTCCGATGCCGTTGTCCTTTATAATGACAGATTTTTCGTTTAGAGTTACGTGTACTTTGTCTGAAGAATATTTAAGTGCATTTCGTATGATGTTTTCAATTGCCATCTTCAGCAGATATGGGTTGGCGGAGATGCAACAGTTGTCGCAACCTTGTGATATGTTAATGCATACACGTTCATTGTTTGTAAATTGATTCAGAAAGTCTTTCCATATTATTATTTCTCGGCTTTCTCCGTCAGACTCGTTCATTGCCATTGATAGATACAGTAGCTGTTTTATGGTTTGCGACATTCTTAGTGCTTCCTGTTCAATTCTGTTGAGTGACCCTTCATATTCTTTTGCGTCACGTGTTTTCATCAAGGCTATCTCGCATTCACCTTGTATGGCAGTAAGTGGATTATTAAGCTCGTGAGATGCATGATGGATAAATTGTCGTTCTCGCTGATAAGCCTCATGCAGTGTGTCTATGTGTCGCTGTGTGTAAAGTCTACTGACTAGTACAACGATGAGCAGGCACAGACTGGTGATGCCAATTAGCCAATATCCCATCTGCCGGTGCAGATATTCACCCAAGTGCTTGTTTAGCATAACGATAACGATGAAGTTACCCTCAGGTTTGGGGTAATATACAGCAATTCCCAGATTATCTCCATGCTTAAATTTCAACTCACCTTTGTTTTTAAGTTTTTCAATTTGTGTTGATGACATGAATCTGTGCAAAGCACGAAGTGTGGCCCGTGTCTTGTCCGCATCGAGAACAATCTGTGTGGATACAGGTTTTGCCACTGTATCGGTGCGATGTTCCATGTAAATGTTATATACTCTGTTTCCACTGCACCGTTCAAGATTTTTTTGTGCTATGAGTTCTGCACGTTCCTCGAGGAAAGAATAATATAAGTTGTCTGCATAGTCGGACATCCAATAGCTTAATACGGCAAAAGCCATCCCTATGGCACATAGAGTTATTGCCGAATATATGAAGATGATTTTATGAGCAATCTTTAGCATTGTCTTAAATTAATTTATATAGGTCTCATTCCATTACATACCCCACACCGACGACGGTGCGTATATACTTATGGTTGAAGCCTTTGTCGATTTTGTTGCGCAGATAGTTTACATATACGTCAACCACATTGGTGTTAGTATTAAAATTCTTGTCCCAGACATTTTTAAGCAGCTGTTCGCGACTGAGTACTACACCGTGGTTATGGATCAAATATTCAAGTAGTCGACATTCCTTCACGGTAAGGTCTATTACGACACCTTCGCGTTCAGCTCTATGCGCTGACAAATTCAGAACTATGTCTTTATATGTTATTTCTGATGTCATTATACTGCAGGATGAGCCTCGTCTTAGCAAAGCTGCTATGCGTGCTTGCAGTTCTTTGAAACTGAAAGGCTTAACTACGTAGTCGTCGGCTCCGGCATTAAGACCGTCAACAATGTTCTGTGTGGTGCCGAGAGCCGTAAGAAGCAGTATCGGAGTAGTGTAGCCAAACTGTTCTCTATAACGACGACATAGCTCCAGCCCGCTTATATTAGGCATGATGATGTCAAATATCAATATATTGAATACACCGTTTTGTATCTCGTTCCACCCACTTTCGCCATCGTAAGCTACAGTTATGTCATATCCGAACTCTTCAAGTCCGCGTTTTATGAAAGAGGCAATATTATAGTCAAAAGTAAGTGAAATGCGAAAAATCATTCAAAAAATAGTATCTTTG
>ENA-ORSK01001230-ORSK01001230.1-human-gut-metagenome-genome-assembly--contig:-NODE-1230-length-21503-cov-3.543547_pt1 | contig 21503 bp, 16 predicted proteins | sample MGYA00242192_ERZ509159 | MGnify/ENA primary metagenome ERZ509159 (study PRJEB26280, sample SAMEA2338663) | human gut metagenome | biome: human gut; feature: human-associated habitat; material: faeces...
CTTTATAAATGTCCAGACTGACATCCTTTAATGCGTAATGCGGCGTGGAAAGTTTCTTTTTTGTCAGTCCCAGGGATTCGATCAGACGATCCCGGTTTCTGCGGTACAGCTTGTATACTTTGCTCACCCTGTCCACATGAATTGCCAGTTCTTTTTGTTCCATAACCAGTTTTCCTTTACATGATATCCGCAAAATGAATCTTGAGTTTCTTGAAAATCAGCGCGCCAATGCCAAACAGCACCACCGTGATAATCCAGAAATAAACCGTGGAGTAAAAGTCTTCCCAGAACCACTGTTTTCCGTATACAGCGCTTCTGTAGCCCTCCACAATGTATACAAGCGGATTGATTTTCACGATCATCTGAAGCTTCATCGGAAAATCATTGATATTCCACAGCACCGGAGTTGCCCACATACCGACCTGCAGAAAGATATTGACAATGGACTGCAGATCCCTGAAAAAGATGACAACCGAGCAGGTCGTATAACTGAGTGCCAGTACAAAAGCGAACATGCAGAAGCTGTAATAAAATACCTGCAGTGTATACAGGCTCCGATAATAGCCGTTCAATGCTGCCACGATCAGTAAAACCAGCACGAAAAACGCATGAATAAATGTCGCTGCAATAATCTTGATAATCGGCAGGATACTGATTTTGAATACGACTTTTTTTACCAGGTAATTATATTCCAGCAGCGATACCATTGCGCTGGTCAGGGCTTCGGAAAAATAAAACCAGGGCACCAGTCCCGCTGTCAGGAAAAGTACAAAAGGCACTTCCACGCCCTCCCGCAGGGGTGTGCTGGTATTTCCCATGATCTTGTCGAAGACGATGTAATACATCGCCACGGTTACCACCGGCTGTGCCATCGCCCAGACCGCGCCCAGGTAAGAACCCGCATATCTCTTTTTAAAATCGTTTTTCGCCAGCTTCCAGATCAGATGTCTATTCTGGAATAACTCTACCGGCAGTCCGGTAAATTTATCGTACCAGTGGATAAACGCAAAACATGCCGCCGCAATGACAACGCAGGAGATGATCTTTTTCGCCAGCTCCTGGCTTTGATCCACAGCAGGTCCCGGATTCTTATGGAACACGATGAGCAGAGCCATGATCACTGCCGCTGTCACGAACAGGGCAATACCTGTTTTCTTACTGATTTTCACACTTTTTTTCATGCTCTTTTTCCTTCATGTACTGTTCCAGAGTGCCCCACTTGGTATCCTTCTCGGATAATATCAGTTCCATACCTTCGGGGATGGGCCATTCCACACCGATATCCGGCGTGTTATATGCAATACCGCCCTCATCATCCGGATGATAAAAATCGGTACATTTGTAGCAGAACTCTGCGTAATCGGACAGTACCAGAAATCCATGCGCGAAATTTTTCGGAATAAAGAACTGCTTCTTGTTCTCCTCAGACAAAAGTACACCATACCACTGCCCGAAAGTTTTGGAGCCTTCCCGCAGATCCACAGCCACATCATAGACTTCTCCGCGGATCACACGTACCAGCTTGTCCTGCGGAAAATGCTTCTGAAAATGAAGTCCTCTGAGAACTCCTTTTTTAGAAGCAGACTGATTATCCTGTACAAACACTTCCGGGATTCCCGCTGCTTTAAGATCATTGTAATTATAAGTCTCCATGAAATACCCTCTGGCATCACCGAATACCGTGGGGGTAATGATCTTCAATCCTTCGATTTCACATGTTTCTACTGTTATCTTGCCCATTTATTTCATCCTCACTCTTTATTATTTTCATTCATAGGTGATATTCATATCGACTCTGCCTTCGATACCGTCCACTTTTCCCTTGGAGGTATACTGCCAGGTCTTGTAATATCCCTGATATAACGGCACACTGCGGTACTCCGCAAGCCAGATATGATAGTTCTCCAGTCTGGCGGTCTGCAGATTATTGTTGTACCAGTTGCGGCTGGCATAGACGCCTGCCGTATATCCGGCATTTTCTACCGTCCGGCAAAAAGCCTCACATACCAGGGTTCTGGTCTCCGCATCCAGTCCGTCCGCCCGGCCGTTTCCTCCGGCACCCTCCGTATCAATAAATACAGGATAGCTCAGTTGGAAATCACGGATCAGCTCCAGCACGGCAGAAGCCTCTTCCACCGCCTCTTTCTCATCTGTAGCCTGGGTAAAAAAGTACACGCCCACCGGAATCCCAGCGGCTGTTGCACCTTTCATGTTGGCGACAAACTGTGGATCCTCCACCAGACTTCCCGTAACCGAACCGCGGTAGCCCGCACGAACGATGGCAAACTGCACTCCGGCATTTTTCACCTTATCCCAGTCGATAGTGCCGTTCCACTTGGACACATCGATGCCGACCTTCGCATTGCCGGATGTAGTCTGCAGCTTTTGGATCTCGGTCTTGTCCGCATCTGCCAAAGCTCCTGCCACAGCACTGTCCTCGGCATCCGCATCGACTTCATCCTCTGTCTTGATCAACAGAGAAATATCATCAATGGCCAGATATTCCACTTTTTCTTTTACATGCACTTTGGTCTCGGTGATGGGAACTTTATATCCTTCGATGGGTAACAGTTCCATATAATAATCGCCGGAATCCAGATCAGCAATGTAGATCACGCCGTCCTGATCCAGATCCTTGTAATCTCCCAGACCGTCCACCCGGACATAGAAACTCTCTCCGGTCACCGGTACACCTTCATTGTCCACGATCTGGATACGCAGATCCTTTTCCACGGAAGTCGCCACCAGTGACAGGCGGTGGCTGTTATCTTTCGCCGCCTCCAGGATCGGATTCACATCCGGATCAAAAAACGTATTATCTTTTAAAAAGGCTTTCAGGTCGTTGCCGATCCTGCCATCCGCTTCCGCGGTGTCCGTCTCCCCGGTGCCTTCCGGCACGGGATCCACTGCTTCGCCGTCACCTGCATTCTGCGCTCCGGACACCTCCGTGTTCTGGCCGGATGTGGGGGACAGTTGTTCCCTGTTCACATACATTACCGCCAGTGCCACCAGCAGGATCACCGCCATGGAGGCCAGGATCCCCATTTTCCGCAGCTTAGAGTCCATTTGCTACCTCTACCAGATATTTACCGTAATTCGTCTTCAGCAGCGGCTCTGCCAGTGCCAGCAGCTGCTCTTTATCAATAAATCCACGTTTGAAAGCGATCTCCTCGATACAGGAAATATACAATCCCTGTCTCTTCTGGAACGCTGCCACGAAATCTGCCGCATCCAGAAGTGCATCGTGATTGCCGGTATCCAGCCATGCGAATCCACGACCCAGAGTCTCTACCTGCAGGGTTCCTCTGTTCAGGTACTCGTTATTAATACTGGTGATCTCGATCTCACCTCTTGCGGAGGGCTTTACGTTCTTCGCAATCTCCACTACATCGTTATCATAGAAATACAGTCCGGGAACTGCATAATTGCTCTTGGGATGCTCCGGCTTCTCCTCGATAGAAAGTGCCTTGCCGTTCTCATCGAACTCCACTACGCCGTATTCTCTGGGATCGCGCACATAATAACCGAAGATGGTCGCGCCTTTTTCTCTGGCGGCTACTTTACGAAGCACTGCCGAAAAGCTCTGCCCGTAGAAAATATTATCTCCCAGTACCAGTGCCACTCTGTCATTACCGATGAAATCCGCACCGATGATAAAGGCATCTGCCAGCCCGCGGGGCTGATCCTGCACCGCATATTCCAGGCGCATGCCCAGCTGTCTGCCGTCTCCCAGTAATTCCTGAAATACCGGAAGGTCTCTTGGGGTGGAGATGATCAATACCTCTCTGATATCTGCCAGCATCAGTGTTGACAGGGGATAATAGATCATGGGTTTATCGTACACCGGCATGATCTGCTTGGAAATCGCTTTTGTCAGGGGATACAGTCTGGTTCCGGAACCTCCCGCCAGTATAATTCCTTTCATTTCGTCCTCCGATCCGCCCTTTTCGGGCTTCTTTTTACTTGTTTTTTAACACACCGAATGGGAACGACGTTCATCGTTCCCATTTAACAGGTATTCTTTACTTTTCTTCGTACATCTCATTGTAGTACTTCTGGTAATCACCGCTGGTCACATTATTCATCCAGTCTTCATGCTCGAAGTACCAGGCGATGGTCTTGCGGATGCCTTCCTTGAACATGGTCTCGGGATACCAGCCGATCTCTGCCTTGATCTTGTCCGGTGCAATGGCATATCTTCTGTCATGTCCCTTACGATCCTCCACGTAAGTGATCAGGTCGTTGTTAATATGTGCCTTGCGGGGATCGGAATCCGGAAGCATCTCCTGCAAAGTCTCAATGATAATGTGGATGATCTCGATATTCTGCTTCTCATTATGTCCGCCCACATTGTAGGTTTCGAACAGTCTTCCCTGTTCCTGTACCATATCGATAGCCTTAGCATGGTCTTCCACATACAGCCAGTCACGGACGTTCTTACCGTCACCGTAGACCGGAAGCTTTTTGCCATGCAATGCATTATTGATGATCAGAGGGATCAGCTTCTCAGGGAACTGGAAAGGACCGTAATTGTTGGAGCAGTTGGTAATGTTGGCAGGGAAATGATAGGTATCCATATATGCCTTCACCAGCATGTCCGAGCTTGCCTTACTTGCGGAGTAAGGGCTGTGGGGATCATACGGAGTGGTCTCATAGAAGAATGCATTGTCATCATCGGGAAGAGATCCGTAGACCTCATCTGTAGATACATGCAGGAACTTCTTGCCTTCTTTGAAGCTGCCATCGGGAAGCTCCCAGGCTGCCTTGGCACAGTTCAGCATCACTGCAGTACCCAAGACATTGGTCTGTACGAAGATCTCCGGGTTGCGGATACTTCTGTCTACATGGCTTTCTGCCGCAAAATGTACCACACGGTCGATATCATTCTCTGCGAAAATTTTGCTGATGGCATCCTTGTCACAGATATTAGCCTTGACAAAGGTGTAGTTCTCACGCTTCTCCACGTCCTTGAGATTCTCAAGATTGCCTGCATAGGTCAGTGCATCCACGTTGATGATACGGATTTCATTATCGTATTTTTTAAACATGTAATGAATATAGTTGGAACCGATAAAACCGGCCCCTCCTGTTACCAGATAAGTTCTCATTTTTTCTCCGTTCTGCGCGAAGCGCACATTTTTTGTTATAGATAGGGGTATTTTACCATAAAACAAGCAGGATATCAACACGGCTCCTCCGCACTTCGTGCTCTCGGACCCGTGACACCCATTCGCATTCCGGGCTATCGGCATTCTTAGCGCCGGGTATTAACACGGCTCCTCCGCACTTCGTGCTCTCGGATCCGTGACACACATTCGCATTCCGGACTATCGTCCTACATGCTCATGTGTGTTTGATTTGCTAATAAAGTCCCAGCCTCGCCTGCAAGCAGTCGGTCTGGGCTTTATTGCAAATCTTAATATCCCAGGTAGCTTAAGTTCAGATCCACATTGCCGCTGATGCCGCTGACTTTTCCTGTGGATTTGTATTGCCACAGATCATAGCGTCCGGTGTAGGTGGGTGCTGCTGCATACTGGGCCAGCCAGATCTTGTAGCCACTCAGTGCACTTGCATCCATCTTCTGGCTGAGCCAGGTCTTGTTGGCATACACACCTGCGGTGTATCCTGCATTCTGAATGGTATTGCAGAATGCCTTACATACTGCCGTTCTGGTAGCGGAATCGATCTTATCACCTCTTCCGCCGCTTCCTTCCACATCCAGGAATACCGGATAGGAAATCTTGTAACCGCTGATACGGTCCAGTACCATGGAGGCTTCCTGTACTGCCTCGACCTCATCCACTGCCTGGGTAAAGAAGTATACACCCACTTTCAGTCCTGCTGCCGTAGCTCCCTTGATGTTGGTCTTGAAGGTAGGGTCATCGATCAGTGCTCCCTGAGAGGAACCGCGATAACCCACACGGATGATCACGTAGCTGACACCGGAATTCTTCACGGCGTTCCAGTCAATTTTTCCATTCCACTTGGACACATCGATTCCCATGGTGCCGGAACCAACTACCAGAGATCCGTCACTGGCAAAATTGTATTTTGCGCCCTGAATGACCTGTTCTCCGGTAACCTTGTTGCCATCCGCTGTAAAGAAATAAAGCTTTCCGTCCAGTGTCTGCCATCCGGTGTATTTCACATCACCTTTGATAAAGAACTTAGAGGCAGTAAAGTAATCCGCATTGACTGCTTCACGATAGCTGTCACCATCCTGTACATACAGCTGTACACCGCTCTTGTCTTTCAGCTTGGTAGTTTTATCTTCTCTCGCATTGGAAGCCTTTACTGTTACTGTGCACTTGGCTTCCACCTTGTTACTGCCTTCTGTATACGTTACCGTTACCGTAGCACTTCCCGCTTTCACGCCGGTGATAGTAATGGTCTTGCCACTTACAGCCACAGTTGCTATACCGGTATCGCTGGAAGCCGCACTTACGGTTCCACTTCCGCTGACTTTTGCGGTAACTGTATCCGTTGCCTTCTGATAAGTCGTCACTGCCGTTTTATCCAGAGTAATTGTCGCCGCCGGAGTCGCTGTAGGGGTTGCCGTAGGAGTCGCTGTAGGAGTTGCCGTAGGGGCCGCTGTAGGGGTTGCCGTAGGGGCCGCTGTCGGGGTTGCTGTTGCCGCCGGGGTTGCTGTTGCCGTCGGGGTTACTGTCGGAGTCGCTGTGGGCTCTGCAGTCGGGGATACTGTCGGTTCTTTTGTAGGTTCTGCTGTGGGCTCTGTTGTAGGTTCTGCTGTCGGTTCCGCTGTAGGAGACACTTCTGCCATCCGCAGGAACTTACCGCTGTAAGCCACCGTTACGGTCTCCGGATCGGTAATGGTATCCTTGGATACTTCTTTATAAGTATTGGCAGTCGCGGTACTTGCCACCCACTGCACAGTATCCTGCAGTGTTGACTCTACAGTAGTATCCTTGATCTGTGTATCCTCTTTTGCAGCATTGATCTCAGATTCTTTCTTGATTTCATTGGAGACATCGACCTTTTTATAGGCGATATCTTTCTTTACTTCTACTTTCTGTGCTGCTGTCGGCAGAACATAGTCCTTGTATTTATCATCCGTCAGTGCGTTTACCGCTACGGAGTAATTCCCCGGCGTAATACCCTTTTTATAGATAATACCGTCCATATCGTCATCAGTCCAGGTCTCGGTCTTGCCGTTGGGATCTGTGATGGTTACGCTGAAGGGTACGTTGGAGATCAGCTTGCCGGTCTTTTTATTGTTAAATTTGATCTTCAGATCCTTCTGTACAGAGACCAGCTCCAGTTCTACCGTACCGCCGTTGGTGTACTCTGCCTCTTCATATTCCTTCTGTTCTTCCGGATCTTCTTCTACCGCATTGGCTGCCGCGATCTTTGCCATCTGTGCGTCTGCCACTGCCAGAAGTCCCTGCTCACCGATCATCTGGATGCCGTCCAGCTGTGTTCCCACGCTGACGAACTCCGATACCTGTCCATCCACTGCCCGGGCACTGGCATAGACACTTCCGGTCACGATAGCCAGAATCAGTACCGCCACTCCGGTAGCTGCCATGATCCGGTCCATGGTACTCAGGTTCAGGAATTTTGTCCAGATTACAGCGATTCCGCCCTGCTTTTTGCCCCCGGTCTTTCTCCTGCCCGTGGGAGCCGGCTCTTCCTCGTAATCCTCGTCGGCATAATACTCTTCATCGTCACTCTCTTCGATGTACTCCACATCATCGGCATAGTACTCCTCACCGTCTTCTTCTCCGGTGTGCTCTTCCTCATCGGCGTAGTACTCCTCACCGTCTTCTTCTCCGGTGTACTCTTCCTCATCAGCATAGTACTCTTCGCCGTCTTCTTCTCCGGTGTACTCTTCCGCATCGGCATAGTACTCTTCACCGTCGTCTTCTCCGGTGTATTCTTCCTCATCGGCATAGTACTCTTCGCCGTCAGTCTCTTCCGGATACTCTTCTTCGTCGGCATAGTATTCCTCGCCGTCGTCTTCTCCGGTATATTCTTCCTCGTCCCAATCGTAACCATCCTGTACGTCTTCTTCCCAGTTACGGTCCGGACGTTTTGTATGGTTAAATAATTTTTTCATCTGATCTATCCCTTCTGCTCATAATTCTCGGTGTAATAATTCCGTAACATTATAGCATTGTATTTTCCCCACATCAAGGCATTCACCCATTTCTTCAGAATTTCTTAAATCTTTCTAATATTATGGACTTTCTTTTCGTATAATAGTAAAATCAATATAATTCTTTTTACCACTACATTATTGAATTACCTGAAACGGAGAGAATACATGAAACGAAACAATAACAACCATAATATCCACGCATCTTCTGTGAATGACATGCCGGATATTGAGATTGTAGATCTGGAAAACGACACAATGCAAGACACAGATTCTGGTAATTTCCATTCCGGGAATACTCGTTCCGGTTCTGTGCACAATTTCCATACCGATTCCGATGACGACATAGAAGACCTTTACGTAGATGCCGATGAAGAAATCCCTGAGGGCGAAGAGTCTGCGGCCCCTGCCGGTATCCGGCGCTTTCTGAATTTTCACGTACTGTTTGCTCTCGTGCTTCTTATTGTTGTCGGCGTGGTAGGATACCGCGTCACACACTGGGGACAGAGGATCAGCCAGTCCGACATCTTCAAGGACGGGCAAGGTTCCTACGACGACAGTTGGGATTCCATCCTTCCCCTGACCGACGAAAACGGTCAGATGATCATTAATGATGCTTCCAATATCGTTGTCTTCGGAAATGCTCCCTTCGCAGATGACAGGGACTCTTCCGACAATCTGGCCAATCTGATCGCCAAAGAGACCGATACCACCGTTTATAACTGTTCCATCAGCGGAAGTTACCTTGCTGCACAGCAGTTAAACTACGACCCCACCGTTGCCCCCATGGATGCTTACTGTCTCTACTGGCTGGTGAACCTGGCCGTTGGGGTTCCTCTGGATGGCTACTACACCGATGCAGCCAATGCTCTGGGCGACAAGACACCGGCCGAAGCAGAGGAAGTAATCAACACACTGAAAACTCTGGATTTCAACACGATCGACACCGTTGCCATTATGTATGATGCTACCGATTATCTGTCCGGCAATGCCATGTACAGTGATGAGAATCCCACGGATCCCACGCAGTTTACCGGCAATCTGGAGGCCAGCATTGAAGTATTGCAGAACTATTACCCCCAGATCCGCATTATCGTCATGTCTCCGACCTATGCATATGCTGTGGATGAGAACGGCGACTATGTAAGCTCCGATATGTATATTTACAACGGCCGTGATGTCTTATCCACTTATGTGATCAAGGAATGTTACTCCGCCAATATCCACAGCGTATCCTTCATGGATAACCTGTACGGCAGCATTACCGAAGACAATGCCGATGAATATCTTGTCGACAATCTGCACCTGAATGTAAAAGGACGTAAGCTCATCGCCAAACGTTTTGAATACTTCCTGAATTACTATTCCAAGGATTATGCATCCCAGGAAAAATAATTCCGGTCAAAAAAGGCTCCCGAAGCAGCCAGTTACTTTGCTGCTCCGGGAGCCACTTGTTTTTCCCTGAAATCTCATTCCTTCATAAAGTAATACAGATCCACTGTGGAATCTTTGTAGATCACATATCCGTGCATTCTTCCGAATTCTTCAAATTCCTGATCCTGCATCTTCCCCACCAGTTTTTTATCTTCCGACAGGATCACATAGGCGCAGGCCTCTTCTCTGGCCAGTTCTGCCAGCTCCTGTGCATCAATGACCTCCTGCTCCATAACATCATAAAGATCATTCTGCACCGTCCACTTGCTCACCATAATGTCCCTGCCGTAGGGCATACAAATCACATTGGAATACTGTCTCACATACTGCAGCAGTTCTCCCGGGAATGCCGCCATGACTTCTCTGCCCGGAACCTCAATGGTATCACAGATATCCACAACGCTCTGGGGTACATGATACGCATTTTCCGCCTTCTGAAAATTGGGATTCCTGTAGATCAGACTGCCGGATATCGTAAACAGCACAATAGCCAACGTTATCCCCACATATCTTTTTCTACCGGCGAGTTTTCCACAAAGCTGCACCGTACCGAAAGCAATCACCGGTGTCACAGGCAACAACCACAGGATCCGGTAATAGATTTCCCCATCCGCCATCTGAGAGACGATCTTCGCCACCAGCGGATTAAAAAAGACAAGCAGCAATACTAACGGCACATAAAGAAACATCACCCGGATATATTTTCTTTTCTCTGTGAGCCACAGATACAGCAGACTCACCAGGAACCACAGAACGATCAGTCCGGTCCCCATATATTCCTGAAACAGCTTTAAAGCATCCATTCTTCTCCTCCGGTCCTATCATCCCAACAGCAAATACATTCCGGCATACACAATGCAGGGAATACAACAGCCGATCAATGGCAGTATGAGTTTCCATTTTCTGTAACTGACCGCACCACAGAGCCCGGCCGTTCCCACCAGCATGCATGCCAGCAATGCTCCCATGGTACTGGCCAGACAGCAGGCCGTCATCACAGATCCCAACAGCACCCAGAAACCGACAGTGATCTTCTGTTCTTCCTGTATTTTTCGAAGCAGTGTCAGCAGCAGGAAAAATATCATGGGGATCAGGATACTTCCCAATGCAGCCTTCCCCTGTCTGCTCCTGGCAATCATAAAATTCTCTACAGTATAATAAGAATAATCTCCGAAAAGCACCAGCACTTCCGTACAGAGTAAAAATGCAGGCAACGCCCATTTCTTCCGGTATGCGCCCTCTCCTGCGAATAATACCCTGCTTCCCAGAAGATAGAATACTCCGTAAGTCATGGAGATCAGAGCGACCGGCACCAGAGTCTTCGCCACGATCACCGTAGTGATGCCGGTCATCTGGGCCAGCCATGCGATCCAGATAGGAAAAGGTGCCAGCCCGTGTCTCACATCCAGTTCCGTATGCATTCCCGTATAAGGGATCTTCTGATACATCCTGCCGGATTCCTCTGCCGCTGCGGAGATTGCCACATAATAGGCATCGTCACCATCACCGTAGACCATCAGCACTGCCAATACCAGCTGCACCAGCAAAAGCACACCAGCCAGCACCCACAAAATAATCTCTGCTTTCTCCGGCTTTGCTTCCCGGACTGCCCGCAGAGTACGGGACTGCCGGAAATACCGGACCGTTGCCGCTGCCAGCAGCACCAGGATGTAGCCGCAATAAGCTACGGTCACCATCCACATACGGCCTTCCAACAGGATCACCGGCACACAGATCACCTGAAATCCCGCCCATAGCAGCATCTGACCACTAATCCACAGAAATACCGGATTTCTACAGGGTTTATCCACATTTAAAAAACAATTTCCCACCCATGCCGGTATCGCTACCAGCAGAACGGCAAGCCACAGCAAACGAACTGCGATCATGTTTCAACCTCATTTCTGTCTTCTTATCATTTCATTCCTTATCTGGAAAACATATATATCATATCTCCGTGCACGCCTTCCGAAAGCAGAAGTTCCTCCGACGTATAACCATACTTATCCCGGAGCACAGACACTGTTGCTTCTTTATCCACACCCGGTTTAATCAATACGATCACCCGGTCCAGTGCCTCCACGGATTCCGTATCCTTACGTTCCTTCAGTTCCTCTGCCGTTACCAGCAAAGTTTTGGTGTAATGCATAAATTCCGGCAGGTTCTCATAATAGCCCACTCCCGCATAAACGCAGATGCATGGGAACTCCTCATATTCTTCCGCCAATGCTTCCTGTCTGGCATATCCCTGATAGAGGTATTCCCCATCATAGGCCGCAAGCCGCAGCCCCTGTACCACCACGAGCAACAGCACCAGCATGCCTCCCACGATCTGTTCTTTCCATCCGGAGATCTCTGTCAGTTTTTTTCCAAGGAGACACAATAGCAAAGCAAGCAGCAATGCCACAAACGGAAACAAAGGCATAATATAGCGGTCCACCAGATACGGTGACATGCGGGATGCCAGCAGAAAATATCCGGCCACCGGCACCATCAGCATCCAGGCCGCATCTCTTCCGGAATTTTCACCTTTCTGTTCCTGTTTCCCGGCCCGGAAGCTCAGATACAGCTTTCCCAGAAGCAGGATTGTGCCGGCGGCACATCCGCAGGTCAGAAGAGGCGCTCCCACTGTCCGATCCGCCAGAATTCTGCCAAATGCAGCCAGTCTCTGTCCGTAACCGGCAAATCCGGAGGCCAGATTGCCGAGAGCTTCCGTCCCTCTTCCGCTGGAGAACACATCCGAAATTGCAAAAGGGAACAATACCAGTCCGATCACTGCAGCGATCACCATGGACCGGATATAGCACCATAATTCTTTGTTCCTGTGCCGGTACAGCAGGATCACTGCGGTAACCGCCGCCAGCAGAAGGCAGTAAAACAGGAAAAAATACTGTGTCAGGAAACCCAGCACCGTAATAGCGATAAGGCCCTTGTTTTTCTTGTCAAACCCGTTATTCTTCCATTTTTCCACATGGACGGAAAACAGGGCGACACACAGACAGGAAAGCAGTCCATACATACGGATCAGCAGCACCGTAGCCAGTGCTCCGGTACTCATTCCATAGAGAAGCACCGCCAGGATCCCCAGCTGTCTTCCCTTTCCTTCCAGGGAAAACACATCTGCCAGCTGTCTCCCCAGCCGCAGTAAAAGCCACAATGTAATTCCCAGACAGACCAGATTGATGCTGCATCCAAGCCACGGTGACAATGTTCCCCGAAAGACAGAACTCATGGTATGCAGCAGCATAAAATGTACCGGCGGATGATTGTCATCTTTTACATTAAAATAAACCGACAGGTAATCAAAGGCATCTTTCTGATCCACCGTAACATAATCCTGAAACTGCCGGTCCGTGATCCAGACCGGTTCCTCATAGACATCTGCTTTATAAGACAACAGCTTGCTGTTTCCCCGGTTCCTAAGCACATCTGTTACTGTATTTTTCAGATTCTCCAGAACCTCTCCCGCACTGTCCCCCTCGATCTCCTCGTTCACGAATTTGGCCAGACGCCCTTCCGGCTGGGTAGGTACGATCCAGGGATTATACCTGGCATTTGCCAGTTCAAAGCTCAGAAGTTCGTCCATGTGATAGCCTTCCTTCCGGCTGACTCCCGCACCCATCAATACCAGGCACAATATAACTGCCAGCAGTTCCGGCAGGATTTTTTTCCATTTATCCCGTTTTTCCTGTCCAATCATAGGAATCTTCCCATCTCCGTTATTATTCATTATCCATTACCCGATAGAGATAAATGCGGTAATAGCTGTTCTCTGTCTCAAAGGCCTCCGGCCTCATCAGTTCCAGACCGGTATCCTCACTGTGATCGATATAGGCTGCCGACAACAGATAGCTTCCGCCCAACTGCCTCAGACTTTCCGCATCGATCGTATAGTCCTGAAAATAAAAGCCGCCTTTTTCGATCGTATAATAGCCGGGGCATTCCGCGCTGAACAAATAGCAACGATTCCCCCAATGGTCAAAGCTGTCTTCCAGATATTCACTCTTGTCCAGCTCCGGTGCAATGATCTCCCGGAAACGGTGCTTGTACTCCAGAGAATAGTTATTTGAATAGCCGTCCAGACAGTAAAATCCATGATACAATGCCGCAGCGGGATCGATCCCCAGACTTACGACCCGGTAATCCTGTGGTTCTTCCCCGGTATTCTCCCGCAGGTACTCCTGTACCTGATCCAGCACATCCACGGCATAATAATCCCGGAAGCTCATGGCTGCATAATTCCGGTTCACCAGTTTTTGCAGATTGGGCTTCAGATTGCTCTCCAGCAAAATCTTCCCGGCTGTTGCCACGGTAAGAAGCATTGCGGCCATTACGATAATCCCCGGGATCACACCGTTCCTGCGTCCGTTCCCTGTTTTCTCCGCTCCTGTGTCTCTTTCCGGGAGCTGTTCCGTCAGCAATAACAGGCTGCACCCCAGAATAAAATACCACAGGCAGGGACTCAGCCACAGGACTCTGTTGGCCTGAAAGCCCTTCAGAGCACCCAGACTGGAACGGATAGCGATTCCGATACTGCTGTCCCACAGTGCGGCCACTGCCGCAAAGCCTGCAATAACGGCCAGTGACAGGCCCACGGCTTTCCATAACCGTTTTTCTCCGCCCTCAGGTACATTCTTTTTATCCGCTATGTTCTTCTTCGTTGCCCGATTTAGGAAAAATAAAACAACTGTTGTCATCAACAGCACCACGAGGATCAGTCCATGATAATCCACACTGTGCTGTCCTCCCTGCAGGAGGTTTGTTTTCAACTGACTGAAAAAGTCCACCGGGCTGAGCAGATATTCCGATTTGTGAGAAATCTCTTCTCCCTGTCCTCCGGACAGCTGAAGCAATAACGAACCGTTCTCAACGATATACGTAAGCAGCAAAATCCCCCAGGCTGCAGCCTGTCCGGCGGAGAACTGTTTCCTTTTGTCCACCAGTGTGACGATCTCCCATACCGCCCAGATTCCCAGCACAGCAAAACCGGATAACACCAGGGAAGAATTACATCCGAAAAGCAGTACATAAAAATAACAGAGAATCCGAAAATTCTTCGGTCTGTCCCTTTCCCCCAGCCGCAGTACACAATACATTAACAGCGGCAATCCATACTGGGACAGCCCGTACACCGGCAAAAACGGCAGATACGCATACATACATCCGGTCAGCATGGCTATGAAACCGACAAGTCCTTTTCTTCTCCGCAGTGTTTCCGATGTTTCTCCGGCCCATCCAAGCAGGCAGAACATTCCCAGATATCCGGCAAAGCTGCCAGCCACCTGCATACAGGCCAGTGCCAGTTCCGCAGGCAGCCACCGGTATAACAGCACACAGGCGGGGGCCGGCATGGTAAGCGCTGTTTTTGCTGCACCGTTCATGAATTCCAGCAATACACCGCTGCCATCCCACAGATGTCTTGCCTGCAGAAGATAGGCGATCACTTCACCGTCCAGCTGATCGTGATACACGAACACAGAGTCCTTCCCTAATACAAGATACGGAACTCCCATAAAAAATACTGCCAACGCTCCCAGAAAGAACCAGACTTTTTCTGATTTCTGCGTTTTCACTTTTGTTGTCATCTTCGTCATGGTTCCTCCTTCCCGCGTTTCTGCTGTCACAATTCTATTATTTCTCCGGGTTGTCTTCTGTATCTCCGGCGCTTATGGTCCTATCGGTCCAGAGGATCATTCCCACAAGCCACAGAGAACCCGGCAGCAATCCGTTCTTGTAATCCAGGCATCCGGCATCCCGCATGGTATACCACAGGATCATGCCTGCCGCAGTGATCACACAGACTCCTGAGATCTTCCAGAACAGGCTTCTGTCCGGTACTGTTTTTTCTTTTTTCTGTCGGAGCATAGCAATGATCCCGCATATCATGCCGCTCACGACCACAACAGCGATTCCCGACAGGAACCACCAGCTGCTGTATTTTAACAAAAGCTCTGTCAGCCTTGGATCTCCCGTCATCATAATGTCTACATTTCTGCCAGAGAAGGAGTCATATCCCCTGCCGTCCAACAGCAGCTGCAACAGTACCGTAGGCATGGCATATCCGAGGCAATCCCAGGCGATCTGATGGATATTGTCTGAAGTATACGTCTTCAGATGATACTCGGCATACTCTCTGAATATCTTCTGTGCTTCCGCCTTGCCGAAACGATCCTCCAGCGTCTTTTGTATGCCGGACTCCATGGTTCCCGCATAATACCCGGCATTCCTCATCTCTTTCCAGGTCATCCAGGTACGTAGCTGTTCCGGCCATTCATCGTATTCTTCTTCCTCTCTCATATGCGTCCAGCTGAACCGGCGCATCATGGCGGCGCTCACCGTATTCTCCGCCTTCCCGTAGCTGCCCGGTGTCTGCCACATGGGCACCAGCGTGAATAAAATTCCCGCCATTGCCAGAAGGAGCAAAAATTCCCGGCCTACTCTCTTTTTCTCCGTCTTTCTGCTCCGTAGCTGCCACAGATGTATCAGCCACAGAACAATAAGCGGTACCAGCCCCAGATACAGATTCTCCACCACACACAGTGTACTGAGCGCCCACCAGATTCCGGCTTCGAACAGACCATGTAACGGTCTGGCCGGCGCTGTCGTCTCACCATCCTCCGCCACAGCATCCTGCCGCAGGATCCGGATCACCGCCGACAGTTCCAGCAGTAAAAAGGAATATCCCGGAGAATTCGGCAATACGGCCAGATGACTTTGCATGGCACAGGGAAAGGTCAGAAGCGCCAGGCTTCCCCAGCACAAAAATATCTTTTTCCCTGTCACTCCGCATGCCCGTAAAAATACTACACCGGCATAAAATGCAATCAGGATCTGTACCGTATATACAAAAAAAGTATAAGGGATAGAACTTATGGATTCTATCCCTTTTACAAGCATCAGAAAAAGAGGGTAGCCGATCCCCATGTAGTCATCACACACAAGTGTCTCTGACGCTTTCAGCCATGTGTAGCTATCGCCGAATTCCGGAAAAATTCCAAAGGATCTGACGCCCCAGCAAATTCCCAGAAGAATCTGCACGGAGACACCCAGGAACAGAAATCTGCCTGCAACCTGTGCAGACGCTCTGCCAATTTTTTGCATGTTACTGCTCCTCTAATTCAAAAAAGTTTTTCACCAGTCCACAGATGAAATCCACCTGATCCAGTGTCAGCCCATAGTACATGGGAAGTCTTACCAGGCGCTCGCTCTCTCTGGTAGTATAACGGTCCTCGCCGTGGAACCGGCCGAACTTCTGTCCTGCGGGAGAAGTATGCAGCGGGATATAATGGAATACCGTAAGCACACCGTTCTCCTTCATATAGCTGATAAATCTTGTTCTCTGTTCCAGATCTCTTGCCTTAATGTAGAACATATGCGCATTATGCACACAGCCTTCCGGTACGGTGGGCAGGTCGATCTTTCCCGCTTTCTTTAAGGGAAGCAGCTGCTCATAATAGCGGTTCCAACAGGCAAGTCTTGCCTCATTGATCTCATCAGCGATCTCCAGCTGTGCATAGAGATAAGCCGCATTCATATCACTGGGAAGATAGGAAGATCCGTAATTTACCCAGGTATATTTATCGATCTGGCCCCGGAAGAACTTGCTGCGGTTGGTTCCCTTCTCCCTCATGATCTCCGCTTCTTCCACGTCCTTCTTATCACGGATCAGCAGTGCTCCGCCCTCACCCATGCTGTAGTTCTTGGTCTCATGGAAGCTGTAGGCACCGAAGTCACCGATGGTTCCCAGTGCTTTTCCCTTGTAAGATGCCAGTACACCCTGTGCGGCATCCTCTACTACCTTTAAGTTATGTCTTTTTGCGATGTCCATAATGGTGTCCATCTCGCAGGCCACACCGGCATAATGCACCGGAACGATGGCTTTCGTCTTCTCCGTGATGGCATCCTCGATCAGTGTCTCGTCAATGTTCATGGTATCCGGGCGGATATCCACGAACACAGGAACCGCACCGCGCAGTACAAAGGCATCTGCGGTGGACACGAAGGTGTAAGCAGGCATGATCACTTCGTCCCCGGGCCGAATGTTACACAAAAGTGCTGCCAGTTCTGTCGCATGGGTGCAGGAGGTCGTCAGCAGACATTTTCCGGCTCCGGTCCTCTCCTCAATCCAGGCATTACATTTTTTCGTATATTCTCCATCTCCGCAGATCTTCTGATTTTTTACACATTCCTGAATGTAATCTGCTGCTTTATCCACATAAGGCGGTACGTTAAACTTAATATCAATCTCTCTCATAACACATCCTCTTTTCTGCTGTCTGTTAGCTTTCTCTATGTTCCCGCTTCCAGCTTCCTACGGCTGTCCCAGGCACATTTTCCGTCACATGACTGATAATATATTTCGGTCTTCCCTTGACTTCTTCATAGATTCTGGCAATATAATGGCCAATCACACCAAGGCTTAACATAATAAATCCGCCAATAATGAGGATCAGCAGGATCACCGTGGTAAAACCTTCCACCGCCGTTCCCATCAGATAGCGCACCAGGGTCTGAATCGCCAGGATTACACTGAACAGGATGGATACCCCGCCCATGATCGTCACCAGCTGCAATGGCAGTGTGCTGAAGGAAGTGGCATTGGTAATGGCATATTTCATCAGACTCCAGAAGGACCACTTGCTCTGTCCGTATTTCCGCTCCTGTACTTCATATTCCACAGTCTCCGTACGGAACCCCGCCCAGAAGGTCAACGCCCGGAAAAAGGTATTGCGTTCCGGCAGTTCCAACAGGACCTGTACTACTTTTCTGTCCAGAAGTTTGAAATCGGAAGAAGCATTCATGTCCATCTTGATCAGTTTGCTCATGATCTTGTAAAAAAGTCCGGCAGACAACTTATATCCCAGACTCTCCTTACCGCGGTCGGCCTTGATACCTTCCACGATCTCGGCACCCTGCTGCCATTTTTCCCACATCTGAGGGATCACCTCGGGCGGATGCTGCAGGTCACAATCCATTACGATCACGGCATCTCCCGTGGTCAGCTCCAGTCCGGCAAAAATACCGGCCTCCTTACCGAAATTCCGGGAGAATTCCGCTCCCCGCACTCTCGGATTCTTCGCTGCCTCTTCTTTGATCCGGTCAAACGTGCCGTCCTTGGAACCGTCGCTGATAAACACCAGTTCATAATCTATCCCGTGTCGGTCCAGCAATTCGCCCAGTACCTTCGCGGTATTCGCAATATTTTGTTCTTCGTTATATGCCGGTAAGACAATTGACAATAAAGACATCTTCTTAATCCCTTCCGCAGTTCTCTGTCTTGACATAGAGGATCCCATCCACCACTTTCGTAGCATTCGGTCCGGGGAATGTATCCATGTCAATGTATTCTTGTGTCATGTAGATCTCACCCACCGTATCGGGATCCAGGAAATTCAGGGTTGCCCCCAGATAATTCTGCATAAATGCCTGATAATCCGCTCCCTTATAGATGAGGTAATCTCCGCTGAGTCCGATCATACCGTCCGTAACCTTCCCCGTGATGTCCGTTGTAGGGAATTCATCATAGCCGATGACTCCCACCAATGCAATGGGAATCCCCTGATAATATCCGGGAGTCTGCTCGATCCGGTCCAGCAGACGTACACAATACGCATACGTCTTCTCGTACTTTTTCTCCAGATTGGAATATCCGATATTATCGGAAATTCCATAATCGAACACCAATACCACCGCCGCACACAATGCTGCCCATTGCAATACCACGTCCGTACGACTCTCCTCAGCGGTATACCGGTCCGCGAACGCCGTCATAAGGATCAGATACAATACCCACTGGTATCGCATCAGCAAATGATAGGTCAGGTTCGGAGAAATGAGCAATATCACATTGGTCAGAAGCGGCATACTGATGCCCAACAGAATCATTATAACGAAAAATGCCGGATTCTTCCACCATTTTCTCCAAATCATACTGCGGATCACTAAAAATACTACCGTTGCCACTAAAATAATGCAGGCCGCCAGTGAAAAAATATTGTTCACAAGAACATTGCCGTGAACCGTAAATGCCAGGAAATCCACGTACATTCCCTTTATGGTTGCCAGAATTCCCATGCCGGATCCCATCTGCTCCATGGAATTGATCCCCTGATAAGTATCCAGCACCTTGCCCTGCAGCTTCAACAGGATCTGCAGGATCACATAATACAATACTCCGCCGGCAATTCCCATCCCCAGATAATGGCATACATATTTCGCCTTTTCTTTCCAGCCTTTTTCCTCCATAAAATAGAGCAGGATCTTATATACACACAGCAGGATCGTAAAAGGCAGGTACGCCTGATAGATTCCCATGCTGAATGCCAGACACACTGCACCGGCCAGATAGCCTCTGGGATATTTCGCCGTAAACAGAACCGCCAGCACTGCCAGGAACAGCGCCAGCATGTAACCATCCATGGTAAACACATAGGCAAAAGTAGATGCCAGCGCCGGAAAAGATACCAACAGACCGCTCACCACAGTAATGGTCACCGGATCCGTCAGTTCCAGCACTTCCGTAAGTACCGCCGCCGTAAGTGCCAGCCATATCAGTCCGATCAGTCCGATCACCCAGGGTATGGTAAAATAAGAAGAAAAACCACAGGCAACGGTTAAGAACCAGCGACCGGAAGTGATCATATTCTGGTCAAAATACATGCTGCTCAGTCCGTCATGATTCGGAATATCCGACAGCATCACCGGAAGATGGATCAGTAATCCCAGCACCAGCGCCGATACGAACGCGATCCTCCAGGTTGTCTTTATTTTTGTCTTGCTCTCTTTCAAAAGTTCCCACGGTGTCTTCATCCGTCTGTCACTCCTCGTCTAACGTCTGATTCAGGGAGTCCGCCAGTGTCTGGGCAATCTTCTCCCGCCCCGCTTTGTTGGGATGCAATCCGTCATCCGTATAGAGATACAGATCGTCCCAGTTGTCATGAGGATAATAGTCATGATAAATATCGATCACTTCCACATCCAATGCTTCACAGATCCCAATCTCCGCATTGACATAATCTTCCAGTACGCCGCCTCCCAGATCGTACTCTTCACAGGTTACCTCCGGTACCGTATACCAGGTATACGGCGGCGTGATAAATATGATCCGCAGATCCGGATAAGCCTCCCGCAGTTCCTTTACAATACTGCGGATCGCTCCGCAATACGTATATTCATCATACGGATCCGTCACGGACTCAATGGGATTCCCCGCGTGATAATCATTCAGTCCGGATCCGATAAACAAAATCTGTACCGTATCAAAATCGATCTGCCCCAGGTCACCCAGCGTATCTTCAAAATAATCAGTTGCCGGTTCCCGGATCCGTATCGTCTTCTGCACACCGAAATCCTTTACCGCAAAAGATCTCACCAGTCCTGCCGCAGACAGAGAATCCTTGGTATATCCCAGTCTTCTCTCCGCATCCGCTCTTCCCAGAACCGTTCCGCCCAGTCCTCCGTTATAACACTTCAGGCCTGTCTTCTCCTGCAGTTTGGCAGCAATGGAGGTCTCATCCCGGCACAGTCCGTACACACTGTCTCCCAGAAATACCACATCGTAGGGAATTCTCTGATACTCGCGGTCCCCCGGGAAAAGCAGCACCAACAGTACCACGAAAATCACGGCTGCAATCGTACTATATATTATTTTTACTCTGCTAAATTCTATCTTCTTCATAAACCCGGCAAAGTTCCTCCGCGATCCTGCTGGCACCATTTCCATCTACCAGATGACGTTCCAGACTGCTGTAATGTTCCCGCAGTTCTCTGCTTTGCATCAGCTCCATCATATGTTCCACGATCCGCCCCGGCATAAGGTCACCTTCGGTCAGGTAATTTCCTCCGTAACAGGTGATTTTCTTTTGATAAAAGGTCTCTACAATCTTCTCCTGATTATCTACAAACGAAAAACTGATCATGGGAACTCCGATGGCGGAAAGCTCATACATGGTAG
>ENA-ORSK01001239-ORSK01001239.1-human-gut-metagenome-genome-assembly--contig:-NODE-1239-length-21327-cov-6.078319_pt1 | contig 21327 bp, 15 predicted proteins | sample MGYA00242192_ERZ509159 | MGnify/ENA primary metagenome ERZ509159 (study PRJEB26280, sample SAMEA2338663) | human gut metagenome | biome: human gut; feature: human-associated habitat; material: faeces...
GAGCCGGATAGGGCAGTGGCGGTATGAAAGACAGATGAGGAAAGCGGAGAAGTGCGCGGCACATGTGTGGAAAGCGTGAGTTTCTGACCGCGAATGACAAAGATTTCTCACTTTGCTCGAAATGATGATACAGGAGTCTGATGTCTCCTGGTCTCCTAGCCACTAGTCACTCATCCCTGGTTACATTCCCGCAGCGTTTCTTATTTAATGTGTCGTACCATCTCTCCTTCCCTGCGGAATTTGTCATGACCGATTGCCTGCACCGTGACGATTTCATATAATAAAGAAAAACGTACAGAAGTGAGGAAAAGACGATGAAACTGCAATATGGCAATACCTGGTGGGGAAGCGAGTGGCTGAAAGCGCTCGAGGAGGCGGACCATGCGAACCGTCTGCCGCGCGGGCGGGTGTATGCGCGAGGCGGCGCAGTCATTTCCATGCACCGTGAGGGGGAGACGCTGACTGCGAAGGTGCAGGGGACGCGGCGCACGCCCTACCATGTCACGCTGACGCTCCCTCCTTTTCCGGAAAACAAAGTCCAGGCCTTTCTGGATGATGTATCGCGCCATCCTTCGATCGTGACGAAGCTCCTGCATCGGGAGCTGTCACCTGCTGTCATGGAGCTTGCGGAAAAGGCAGGTCTTTCCCTATTCCCCTCCTCGATGAATGACATCGAGATGCATTGCAGCTGTCCCGACTGGGCGCACCTCTGCAAGCACATCGCAGCCGTCATCTATGAGGTGAGCCGTGCCATCGACAATGATCCTTTCCAAGTCTTTTCCCTGCATGGCGTGTCGCTTGTGAGCGAGCTAAAGAAGCGGCATGTGACGATCACAAATGAGATGTCTGCCAAGATCCCGCGCTGGGATGACCTTGTGAAAGGGGAATTGGTCAAGGATATGGCACTTCCCATGGCAGAGGAAACGGCGGAAATTCCAGATTTCACGAAGATCAAAAGCCTCTTTTCCTTATGGATGCGTGTGCTTCCCGCTTCGCCTGCTTTCTACGGGCGCGGAAGCTTTGGCCGCGTCTATGAAAAGACCATGACGGGCGTCAGAAAGACCGCAGAGAAAGCGCTCTTTGATTCGTCAGCCGTTTACGTCGTGGGCGGCGGGAAAGACAGCCTGGAGCTTGCCTCCGTTTCTTCCGTGCATCTCGTGATCGAAGGGCTTTCCGAGGGGAAGCTCTACACAGATCGCGGCGACTGGTGGCCGATGAGCCGTTTCCTTGCTGCTCTTCTCGATATGACGGAAGAGGAAGCGCAGGACAGCTCTTACACCGTGCGTGCCTTCCGCGAGGTGGTGCTGCTCGCTATACACCTTCTCCGCACAGGGAATGCCATTCCCGAGCTGGTGCGTGTGGATGAGAATGCGCTCTCCATCCGCTGGATGCCGACCGAGCAGGACACGGGCACGGCGGAAGCCATGGGGATCCTCTCGAAGTGGGTGACCCCTTCCATGGCAGAGATCGCGCGATACAGAGAGAAGAGATGCTTTGCCAGAGAGCCTGCCGAGGCGGCACTTTCACTTTTCCTCACGCACTTGATGCAAAACATGGCGAAGAAAAATTTCGCAGACGATCCCATCTATGATCTTTTCTTCATGGGGGAGCCCCTGATGGCGCGGGAAGGAAGACCGCACCCCGAGGCTGACGGCATCGCATCCTGGCTATCCTATTTCCACTTGAGCGCTGCCCGTTGGCAGCCTGTGCTTCTCGTGTCAGATGATCCGAAAACAAAAGCCTTCCGCCTGGACCTCTCTGTCGTAGACAGTGAGGTCAGCGAAGGGGACGCAGTGCCGCTCGCGGACGTTTTTACGAAGACTGATTATGATGCCTGCCGCTACCAGATCTTAAAGGATATCGACCTGCTTTCTTCCCTCGTGACCGGCATGGAAGACTACATGGACAGCGAAGGAAGGACACCGATCTCCTTCACGGCGGAAACCTTTGCCCCCTTCCTTTTGGAAGCCATCCCGGCCATGCGTCTTCTGGGCGCGCGTGTCATCCTGCCGAAGTCCTTGCAGCACCTCATCCGTCCGAAGAAGACACTCCGCCTCAAAAAGAAAGAAGAGGGAGCATCGCATGCACCGTCCCTCCTCTCTTTGGAAGACATGCTCGACTTCGACTGGCAGATCGCCCTAGGGGACGAGCGAATCTCCCCGGAAGATTTTGAAAAACTATCCGTCAAAGCAGGCTCTCTCATAGCATTCAAGGGGCAATACCTCTACGTGACCGAGGCAGATCTGAAAAAGCTCGAAAAAATGTGGCAGCGTCCCGCCTCCCTCAAGAGGGAAGAACTCCTCCGCATCGCCCTCGAGGGCAGCTATGAAGGCACGGAGATTTCCACGACGAGCGAGGTGAAGCGACTGCTCTCCTCCATGAAAGAGGGCGAGCCCGTCGCACTGCCGGAAAATGTATGTGCGACACTTCGCCCCTATCAGAAGCGTGGCTATGCGTGGCTTTACAACAACAGCCGCCTCGGCTTCGGCAGCATCCTAGCTGATGATATGGGCCTTGGGAAGACCCTTCAGGTCATCACCTTTCTCGAAAAGCTCCGCGAAGAGGGACGCCTTGCCAAGAAGAAAGCACTCATCGTCGTGCCGACGAGCCTTCTCTCCAACTGGCAGGAAGAGATCGCCCGCTTCGCACCTCTCCTCACCGTTTTCCTCTACTATGGCGCCAAGCGCGACCTCGCTGATTTCCATGGGGACATCCTTCTTACCACCTATGGGCTCCTTCGAAGCGACCAGGAGCTTCTCAAAAAGAAGAAATGGGAAGTCTTCATCATCGACGAAGCGCAGAACATCAAGAACCCCGACACCGCCCAGAGCCGGGCCGTCCGCAGCATGAAAGCGCCCATTCGCATCGCCATCTCCGGCACCCCCGTCGAGAACAGCCTCAAAGAATTCTGGTCCATCATGGAATTTACCAACAAAGGCTACCTCGGCAGTGCGAAGACCTTCCAGACACGCTATGCGAATCCCATCCAGTATGAGCAGGACAGAAAAGCAGCCGAACGCTTCAAAAGCATCACCGCGCCCATGCTCCTGCGCCGCCTCAAGACAGACAAGACCATCATCAGCGACCTTCCAGATAAGCTCGAGCAGGACGAGTACACCCTCCTCACCCCTGCGCAGGCCGCCTTGTATCACCAGACCGTAGAAGAAAGCCTCCGCGTCATCAGCGAGCAGAAGGAGGAAGACAAAGCCTCCCTCTTCAAGCGCCAGGGCCTCGTCTTGCAGATGATCCTCGCCCTGAAGGAGATATGCAACCACCCCGCCCTCTTCACCAAAGAGGACAACTGGGACCCTGCTCTCTCCGGCAAAGCCGAGCGTCTTCTCGACCTCGCGGCAAGCATCCAGGCCAGCCGTGAAAAGGCCCTGATCTTCACCCAGTTCAAGAGCATGGGCGACAAACTGGCAGATCTCCTCGAGAGCAGGCTGGGAGAGCGTCCGATGTTCCTCCACGGCGGCTGCTCCATCCGGGAGAGAAAAGACATGGTGGACCGCTTCCAGACAGACCCGAAGGCGAGATTCTTCATCCTCTCCCTGAAAGCCGCCGGCACCGGCCTCAACCTCACCGCCGCATCCCATGTCATCCACTACGACCTCTGGTGGAATCCCGCCGTAGAGTCTCAGGCGACAGACCGCGCCTACCGCATCGGACAGAAGAACAACGTCCTCGTCCACCGCTTCATCACCAAGAACACCTTCGAAGAAAAGATCAATGAGATCATCCAAAAGAAAAGATCCCTCGCCGACATGACCGTCTCTGTCGGCGAAAGCTGGATAGGAAATATGACGGATGATGAGCTTTCCAAGATATTCCGGTGAGAAGCGGAGACGTCAGGCGTCAGAGGGCATGAGTTCGAAATCTGCGGTTTGACATCTGAAGTTTTAAGCATGAAGTTGCCATGTCTTCGGGTCGGTCTTTTGCATGGGTGTGATAAAAACCGGGTATTTTATCATAGGAGAGCAAGTATTGTGATAAAATGACCGGTTTTTATCACATGGGGAATGTGATATGATAAAAAGCAGGAGTTTTATCACTGGGATAGGAGGTGCGCTATCGCTATGGAATATATGCCGTTATGGAAAATTTACTATGTTTCGCCGGATACGTATGAGCAAGTCTATGCAGAGCGCTTTTATGCCTGCACGACAAAGCATTTTCCGATATCCGTCAAAGAGGTCAATCGAAAACAGGCGTATCCTTCTTTCCTTTGCTATAATGAGGAGATCTCACTGCTTATACAGACTATGTACCAGAAGTATATTCAGTTTACGAAGTTACTTGCGGAATGTCCTCCTGTGATGCTTCGGCAGTACGCCGTTTCTTGCCTGATCGAAGAGGTACAGGCCACCAATGAGATCGAGGGTGTCAGAAGTACTCGCAAACAGATCAAAGATATCCTCCAAAATATTCCGGTCTCTGCTGCATATCGGCATTTGGCAAGCTTGGTAGATCAGTATCTTCGGATTTTGAATCATGAGGGGGCTTCTTTCTCTACTTGTCGTGATGTTCGCGATTTCTATGATTCATTTGCTTTGGCAGAGGTGGTACAGGAGAATCCAGCGCATGCACCGGATGGGATCATTTTCAGAAAAGCTCCTGTGGAAATTACCAGTCAGACAAATCGGGTAAAGCATGAGGGACTTATGCCGGAGCAGGCGATCATAGAGGCGATGGATCAGGCGTTGTCTATTCTTCAGGCGGCAGAAATTCCGCTTTTGGTCAGGCTGGCGGCTTTTCACTATTTCTTTGAATACATACATCCGTTTTATGATGGAAATGGCCGCACGGGACGATTTATTGTGTCGTATTATCTGTCACGGGAATTTAGTCCGTATATTGCATTGCGGCTATCTGTGGAGATCAATAAACGGAAAAATGCATATTACAAAATGTTTGAGGAGACGAGCAGTCAGTGGAATCGAGGCGATTTGACGCCATTTATCCTGCAATTTATGGAGTTCATATCGCTGGCGTTTGATGATACGATTTCCTTACTTTCGCGAAAAAAGGAGCAGTTGAAACGCTTTGCCGCGCAGCTGAATGAAAAGGTGGCAGGGCAGGATGAGTTGACGAAAACGATCTATTATCTGCTGCTGCAGGCTTCTTTGTTCTCTGGTATTGGAATCACGATGGATCAGCTGATGGAGGCTACGCATAAGACTCGTGTTACGATCAAAAGCCGGCTGAGTAAAATACCGCAAGCCCATTATTGGGTGGATAAAAATGAGAAGCCATTTCATTATCGTCTGAATATGAAGATGCTGCTGGGAAGCAAAGAATGATTTACTCAAGCTTTGAGATGGCCGGAAAGTTTGAAGTCTAATGTCTCTCCGTCTCATAGTCTCCAACCTTCCCCTTGACAAACGCAAAAAAGAAGTCTATAGTATGACCATACATGTGAGGATAGAGACATGATGGATCCTTGGTACACGCAAAGAGAGTCTGCGGCTGGTGGGAGCAGATGGTGGGGGGATCGATTACCGCTCTGGAGCAGGAGGATCGAAATCTTCCCGGGTGGCCTCGTTACCGGGCCGACAAGTGGAGCTTTAGCTCTGATTTGGGTGGAACCACGGAATACAACTTTCGTCCCTTAGGGACGGAAGTTTTTTTATTGCTTTCATGTTGCTTTCTGCGAAGCGGATGAAATGGCAGCGCCAAGCAGAAAGCAGCAAAAATGGAAGCCACTGTCCCCAAGCAGTGAATGTCTGTTTTTAGAAAGGAAGATACTATGATTACGATTCGTCTGAAAGACGGAAAAGAGAAGGAGTTCGAGAGCGCGGTATCTCTGGCGGATGCAGCGAAGGCGATCTCCAACAGCCTTGGCAAGAATGCGCTGGTGGCGAAGGTGAATGGCGAGCTGACGGATCTGCGCGATCCGATCGTGGATGGTGCAGAGGTGGAATTCTTCACGAAGGAGGATCCGGAAGGTCTTTTCACGCTGCGTCATACGGCGTCCCATGTGATGGCACAGGCGATCCAGCACCTGTTCCCTGGCGTGAAGTTTGCTATCGGACCGGCGATCGATGATGGCTTCTACTATGATCTGGACTCTGATCATGTTTTCAGTCAGGAGGATTTCGCAGCGATCGAGAAGGAGATGTCGAAGATCGCGAAGGAAAATATCCCGCTGGTGAAGAAGGTGCTGCCGCGCGATGAAGCGCTCCAGTATTTCAAGGATAAAGGCCAGGACTACAAGGTCATGCTGATCGAAGACCTGCCGGAGGAGGAAACGATCTCTCTCTATGAACAGGGGGACTTCACGGATCTCTGCGCGGGCCCGCATCTGAAGTCCACCGGCAAGGTGAAGACGTTCAAGCTGATGACGGTCGCTGGTGCTTACTGGCGCGGCGACTCCAAGAATAAGATGCTGCAGCGTATCTATGCGACGGCATTCTTCAGCAAGGAGGATCTTGACCACTATCTCTTCGTCCGTGCGGAGGCGGAGAAGCGCGATCACAGAAAGCTCGGCAAGCAGCTCGATCTGTTCTCCTTCCATGAAGAGGGCCCGGGCTTCCCGTTCTTCCATCCGAAGGGCATGATCCTCAGAAATAAACTGATGGACTATGAGCGTGAGCTCTTCAAGGAATTCGGCTATGTGGAGATCATGACGCCGGTCATCCTGTCGAAGAAGCTGTGGCTGCAGTCTGGTCACTGGGATCATTACAAGGAAAATATGTACTTCACCCAGATCGATGACGAAGACTATGCGATCAAACCGATGAACTGCCCCGGCGGAATCCTTTTCTTCAAGACGCAGCAGCGTTCTTACAGAGATCTGCCGATGCGTGTCGGTGAATTCGGTCTCGTTCATCGTCATGAGCTGAAGGGCGCGCTGCACGGCCTCTTCCGCGTTCGCTGCTTTACGCAGGATGATGCGCACATTTTCATGACGCAGGAACAGATGAAGGATGAAGTCATCAAGTGTATGGCGATGTATCAGAAGATGTATGGTGTCTTTGGTCTGGAATACCATGTCGAACTTTCTACCCGTCCGGAAAACTCCATGGGCAGCGATGAGCTGTGGGAGATCTCCACGAATGCGCTCCGTGAAGCGATCGAGACGGCGGGTGTACCGTACCAGATCAATGAAGGCGATGGTGCTTTCTATGGACCGAAGCTCGATTTCCATGTACAGGACTCTCTGGGACGTACCTGGCAGTGCGGCACCATCCAGATGGATATGCAGCTGCCGGAACGTTTCGATGTGAACTATATCGGTGAAGATGGAGAAAAGCACAGAGCAGTCATGCTGCACCGTGCGGGCTACGGCTCTCTGGAACGTTTCATCGGTATCCTGATCGAACACTATGCAGGGGCCTTCCCGACTTGGATCGCTCCGGTACAGGCGAAGATCATCCCTGTCACGGACAAGAATCTGGAATATGCGAAGTCTGTCGCAGCGGCTATGTCCGAGTCTGATATCCGTGTCGAAGTGGAAGAGGCCAATGAAACGCTGGGCTACAAGATCCGCAAGGCGCAGATGGAGAAGGTACCGTACATGATCATCGTGGGCGATCAGGAAATGAAGGGTCACACCATTTCTGTCAGAAGCAGAAAGAATGGCGACCAGGGGTCCCAGTCGCTCCCGATGTTCGTTGCAAACCTGATCCGCGAGATCAAAGAACGGGAAAACTGAGATGGCTTACAAAGAATACCAGAGTGCTGATATCGCACGGGCCGCGCTCCGCATGTCTTTGACCGAGACGCGGGCAGATGAGAATGCGCTGAAGGAAAGGCTGGCGAAGGATGGCATCCGCGCTGTCGCTGTGAACTTTGGCGGGAAATTTCTGGATATCCTGCCGAAGATCTTCGAGTCGGCCATCGTGGCTGCCCAAAGGCAGAAGGTCATCTCTGATACTCATGTGGGGGATGGCTCTGTGGTCGGAGCCATGGAGTCTGCCATCGAGCAGGTGAAGCCGATGGCGATCGGCATGAATGTCGGCGGCAAGATCGGTATCGCTCGCTGGAATGAGCATCTCTGCGTTGCGATCTTCGTCGGCGTGGGTGTGCTTCATTTCAATGAGGTCACGGTGGGCATGGCGCATCGTGTCCTTCGGAATGATCTGCCTGATTGAGAAAATCATAAGGGGCAGGGAGTGACTATCTCATACCTGTCCTGCATAAGAAAAGAGCCGGGGGCTTTTGCCTCCGGCTCTTTTTGATGGTAGAAAGAGGGAGCCATTTTTTCTTGACAGAAAAAGCCGGAGGCGGTACATTGAATGAAATTCGATGATTCGTTTGGGTGGCAGGATGGGTGGAGGCTTTATGAAGGAAAAAATCAGTCTGATTCAAATGGATGTAGAGCTGGGACAGGTGGAACGAAATTATGAAAAAGCCGTGCAGCTGATGGAGCTTGCGCTGGAAGACAAGCCGGACATTCTTGTCCTGCCGGAAACGTTAAACACCGGATTCTTTCCGTCGCCGGACAGCGCACTCTATGCCGCTTCTGATGCAGATGGCGTGCAGACGAAAAAGGTATTCGGAGCCTTTGCCAAGGAGCATGGCGTCAATATCGTGGCGGGCTCGGTCAGCGTTTTGGAAAATGGATGCGTTTTCAATCGAAGCTATATCTTTGATCGCAAGGGCGAGGTCGTTGCCTCTTATGATAAGATCCACGGCTTTAGCCCGATGGGAGAAACGAAGTCGTATACCGGCGGCTCTTCCACTGTCCACTTTACGCTGGACGGGATCGCCTGCTCGATGGCGATCTGCTACGACGTGCGCTTTTGTGAGCTGATCCGGACAGAAGCATTGCAGGGCGTGGATCTGTTTTTCCTCCCCGCTGCTTGGCCGCTCGTAAGGAAGGAGCACTGGATCACGCTTTCTAAAGCCAGAGCGATCGAGAATCAGATGTTTTTCTGTGCCGTGAATGAATGCGGCCGTGCCGGCAGCACGCAGTACGGCGGAAACTCGATGCTGCTCTCGCCTCTTGGGGAAGAATTGCTCCATCTGGGTGAAAAGGAGCAGGTGGCCACGGCGGAGATCGATACGGATGTGCTGCAGGGCATCCGCGAGAGCATCAATGTGTTTCGCGACAGAAGACCGGAATTGTATCATCTGTAGAAAAATAGGGGAAAGGCGTTTCGCCCTTTGATTGCGAGTGAACGAGGTTCAGCGGGTTCAAGAGGTTCAGGGGGGCGGCGCATAAAAATCAAAAGCACCGCGGAGTATCGATCATGGCGATGCCCGAAGGTGGGTTTTAGTCACCAGTTACTTGAGACTCCTAATCCCTAATCTCTAATCCCTAGCCACTCATCCCTGCTTTCAAACTCTCGGGGTGTGGTGCGGCGCATAAAAATCAGGAGCGCCACGGAGTATCAATCATGGCGATGCCCGAAGGTTTCTTGAAGAGCCGGTTTCCCGTTTGAGGCTTCCAAACATTGACCATTTTGACCGCGAATGACAAAGATTTCTCGCTTGCGCTCGAAATGACGGTGCGAGAGGGTTCGCAGTCCCCAACCACCCTTATCGCCCAAGGGCAACCATTTTTCAAAAAGTGCTTGACAAAAGTACCATGGATGGATATACTAATATGCGTAACTTACGTGCGGCCCGGTGGTGTAGTGGTCTAACATGCCGCCCTGTCACGGCGGAGATCGTCAGTTCAAATCTGATCCGGGTCGCCACTTTTATTTGCCTCGGTAGCTCAGTTGGTAGAGCAAAGGACTGAAAATCCTTGTGTCAACGGTTCGATTCCGTTCTGAGGCACCATTCCTGCGGCTGTGGCGGAATGGCAGACGCGCTACTTTGAGGGGGTAGTGATCTTTCGATCGTGTGAGTTCAAGTCTCACCAGCCGCACCACTCTTTTTCTACTTGATTCCCTCAATTCAATTTTATATGCGGTCGTGGCGGAACTGGCAGACGCGCTATCTTCAGGCGGTAGTGGAGTAATCCGTGAGAGTTCAAATCTCTCCGACCGCACCACTAAAATGAGAAAAAGCTCATCCATTGGATGGGCTTTTTTATTGCGCTTGCCGGAATGGAGCGTGGGGCTCTTTTCTCTGGCGGCGTGTCTTGCGCCGTCCTGCGGCAGGTATTTTTGTATTGGTATTCTAAGAAAGATGAGATCTTTTTCATTCGCCGCGTGACGAAGAATGTGTACCCCTCAAAATGGGAAGCCTGTTTGCCCGGCGTGATTATGATATAATATATACTACGATGTCTGCCCCTTTTACAAGGCGGTGGATGACGCATTGGGGATCGGCGCCGCGATGTCATTCGTGCGATGCACCATCCTTCAAAGCTTATAACCCTTTGAACCTGTTGCCCATCGGCATGGGGCTTTGGCATTGATTGGCACGCGAGTGCGTACCCTCATGGAGTTTACTATGGAAAAGAAATTGGTCATCATTGATGGCAGCAGCCTTCTATACCGCGCGTTCTATGCGCTGCCGCCTACTATGACATCGCCGGATGGGATCCCGACGAATGCGGTCTATGGATTTCTGCGGATGCTGCTCGGTCTCTATCGCGATCTGGATCCGGAATATATGGCAGTGACCTTCGACAAGGATCGACACACCTTCCGCACGGAGATGTACGAGGGATACAAGGCCACGAGAAAGCCGGCACCGGATGAGCTGGTACCGCAGTTTGACCTCATCCGCGACGTGATGCAGGTGATGGGTGTCGCGGTGTACAGTCTTGACGGCTACGAGGGAGATGACATCTTAGGGACGCTCTCTCTTCGCTATGAAAAGGAAATGCCGGTCAATATCGTGACGGGCGACCGCGATGCGCTGCAGCTCTCAAGCAGCCGGACGACGGTCTTCCTCACGCAGAAGGGCATCACGAATATGGCGGCCATGACGCCGGAAGCGGTCTTTGAAAAGTACCACATAGAGCCGCGTCAGGTGATCGACATGAAGGCGCTCATGGGGGATACCGCAGACAATATCCCCGGCGTGCCGGGGATCGGCGAGAAGACGGCTTTGAAGCTCATCACGCAGTATGATGATCTGAATAATCTCTATGCCCATGTCGAAGAGATCAAAGGCGCGCAGGGAAAGAAGCTTACTGCGAATAAAGAGCTGGCCTATCTTTCCTATGACCTGGCGACCATCAAGCGCGACGTGCCGCTCAAGACGTCCCTGGAAGAGATGCATCAGCCCGTTCATTTTGAGGAAATGCGTGTCCTTTTCCAGAAGCTCGGGATCAATCTTTTGCAGCAGTTCGCCAGCCTTCCGCGCTTCCGTGCGTTGGCGGAAGCGAAGAAGGAGCAGAGCCGGGCCGAGCTTGTGAAGGCTGAACCCTGGCAGGGAGAGGCGTTTGACGAAAAGATCGCAGCCCTTTTGATCGACCGCTCCGGGATCGCGCCTTTCTTCACGGCAAGGTCTGCGGTCGTTGTGAGTGAGGGACGGGCGTACACGGCGGTGCCGGCGCAGTATGAGAAGCTCGCAGAGGCCCTCGCGAAAGCGAAAGCCGTGGTGACCGTCGATGCGAAAGCCCTCACGGAGTCAGACTTCCCGGCCGATTCGCTGCCCCTCTTTGATGTACAGCTCGCCTCCTACCTGCTGGATCCGGCGCGCGTGACGTACCCCTTATCGTACATGGCAGGGCTCTATGGAGTGCCCGAAGTCTTTGCGGATGAGATGGAAGATTTCGCAGACAAGGGCAGTCTCATCGGAGATTTCCTGTCGAAGATCTATGGGCCGTGCTGCCGCAAACTCGAGGAAAATGGAGTGATGACACTTTTCACGGACGTGGAAGAGCCGCTCGTCAAGGTGCTTTCCGCGATGGAGAAGGCCGGCATCGCGACAGACCAGCAGCGCTGGCAGGAGGTCAAGGCGGACATGGAGAGTGAGCTGCGCCTCCTCGTGAAGGATATCTACACCGAGGCAGGGGAACCATTCAATATCAATTCGCCCAAACAGCTCGGACATATCCTTTTCGAGAAGCTGGGGATGCCGGCGGGCAAGAAAACGAAGACCGGCTACTCGACCGCTGCGGACGTGCTGGAGAATCTGGCGGTCAGCTATCCCTTTGTGGGGAAGATCCTTCGCTACCGCACGCTCTCGAAGCTGATCTCCACCTACCTCGAAGCGCTGCCGAAGCTCATCCGTAAGGAAACGGGCCGCATTCATGGCTCCTTCAATCAGACGGTGACGGCTACGGGCCGTCTTTCAAGCTCGGATCCGAACCTGCAGAACATCCCTGTCCGCACGGAGGAAGGGAAGAAGATACGCTCCCTTTTTGTACCGGGCGAGGGCTATGACTGCTTCATCTCTTCGGACTACTCGCAGGTCGAGCTTCGTATTCTTGCGCATATGTGCGGTGATGAGAGCCTGATCGCAGCCTTTGCGAACCATGAGGACATCCACCGCCGCACCGCGGCCGAAGTGCTGGGCATCCCCTTCGAAGAAGTCACCGACGAGCAGCGAAGCCATGCGAAGGCTGTCAATTTCGGTATCATCTACGGCATCAGCGGATTCGGCCTGTCCAAGCAGCTCGGCATCACGCCCAAGCAGGCGCAGGACTATATCGACAGGTACAATGCCCGCTACCCGAAGATCCATGACTTCATGCAGCGTATGATCGAAGAGGCCAGGGAGACGGGACGCGCCGTCACGCTTTTTGGTCGCTATCGCGAGCTTCCGGACATCCGCAGCAAGAATTTCATGCGCCGTTCACTCGCAGAACGCATGGCGATGAATACACCGATCCAGGGCACGGCCGCGGATATCATGAAGATGGCGATGATCGCCGTCTATGACAAGCTGAGGAAGGGCCACTATAAGAGCCGCGTCCTTCTGCAGGTCCATGATGAATTGGTCGCAGAGGTGGTGGCAGAGGAAAAAGAGGAGATCGCTGCTCTTTTAAAAGAAACGATGGAATCCGTCGTCACGCTCAAAGTCCCGCTCCTCGCCGACGTCCATGCGGGGAAGAACTGGGCGGAGACGAAGTGAGCGGAGAGGCTGGAGACTAGTGACTGGTGACTAGGGGTTAGGGATTAGTAGCTAGGGATTAGGAACCTCGAATGACTGGTGACTTGAATACTACTTTCGGGCATCGCTTCATATGTAATTGCAGCAAAGCTGCCACCACAACCCTGAACCCTGAACCTTGAACCCCTTTTTTCTCATTATCATTCAAAGGAAGTTATCTCATTATGTATCGTATCGGATTATCCGGCGGCGTAGGCTGCGGGAAAAGCACCGTCTCCTCCTACCTGAAGGAGCTGGGGATCCCCATCATCGATGGGGACATGCTCGCGCGCGAGGCAGTGCGGCCGGGCAGTGCGGCCATGGAAGACATCCGGCGCGCCTTTGGCGAGGCCATTTTCAATAAGGATGGGACGCTCGATCGGCTGAAAACGGCAGAGATCGTTTTCACGAAGGAAGAGAAACGTCAGCAGCTGAATGCCATCATCCATCCCTTCATCTGGCACCGCACGCAGGAAGAGCTTCTGAAGGCCCAGGAGGAAGGTCATGACCTTGTTGTACTCGACATGCCGCTCCTGCTGGAGATCTCCTGGCAGCTGCGTGTGGAAGAGGTCTGGATCGTCAAGGTACCGCTGGAAATGCAGATCGAGCGTGTCACGCTCCGCGACGGCTTCACCAGAGAGCAGGTCCTTGACCGCATCCATAAGCAGATGCCGACGGACAATAAGCTGAACTATGCGGATGTCATCATCGACAACAGCCGCTCCGTCGAAGACACCCGCCGCCAGGTGAGAGAAGCCCTCGCGAAGGCGAAGGAACGGATGAGGGGCGTTAGGGACTGGTGATTAGAGACTTGGATACTACTTTCGGGCATCGCCCCATATATATTCGCGGCGAAGCCGCCACCACAACCCTGAACCCTGAACCCTGAACCCCGCATCATTTTTGCCTGAAAGGAGCTGAATCCATGAGAACCGCTTTGAAACGGAAAAAGAGAGAAGTCCACAGACATCAGGGAAATACGGGGGCCATGCTCTTCACCCTTCTTCTGGCCATTCTGTGCGGTCTTGCGGTCTACATCCTTTCGGACATTTCCTTCATGCGTCCCTCGCGGGAGATCTCTCTCCTCATTTCAGCGAGCGCGAAGAAGGAGGAGATCTCGCCGGCTCTTTTAGAAGCCGTCATCCTGACGGAGAGTAAATTCGATAAAAAGGCGGTATCCCATGTGGGCGCGATCGGCATGATGCAGCTCATGCCGGATACAGCAGAGTGGATCTCCGAGGAAAGCGGTCTTCCGGCGAACCGTCTGGAGCGTCCCGAGGAGAATATCCCGCTGGGCGCCTGGTATATCAATTACCTGTTGAAGGAGTATCACAACAATGAAGTCCTTGCGCTGGCCGCGTACAATGCGGGCCGCGGCAATGTGGACCAGTGGGTGAAGGACTATGGCTGGAAGGAAGGCTTCTCTGATATGAACCAGATCCCTTTCCCTGAAACGCGGGAATTTGTGAAGTCCGTCACCGCATCCAGAGACAGGCTTGAGGCAGAACAGGCGGAGAAGTGACTGGGATTAGTGGCTGGGGACTAGTGGCTAGTGACTGGGGACTAGTGACTAGGAATCAGAGGTCAGATGCTAGAAGTCCGAAGTCCGAAGTCTGAAGACTGAAATCCGAAGTCTAATGTCTAACATTTCCTAGTCTTCCAGTCTCATAGTCTCATTTAGAAAGGAGTCACCATGGCTGACGTGGATGAAAAAACAAAGAAGGCGCGCGCGGAGCGCCGCGAGAAGCTCCTTGCCTGGTACGAGGAGAAGGAGCTTCCCCCGGTCATCGGCGACTATGAGCTTCGCATCATTGATGAGCAGCACGACCGCATTTATTATGCCTTCGGCTGGTTTCACAAGTCGAATGGATGGAAGATCCGCGTCTTATACGATGAGGAAACGGCGGATTACATGGTGAAGATGGATCTGCACATGATCACGCTGACGGAGATCGAATGCATCACGGGCGATCTTGAGGAATTTAAACGCCTCGTGAAACTGCTGACACCGGAGGCGATCGAGAAGGAGCTCATCCATCGCGAGAAGGTCTCCATTCTGGTCGAGGGCAAGGGCTTCATGGTCTGGGACTATGAAGAGCTGCTGCCGGAGAAGCTCGGGCACTATGTGCGCGTCATTGCGCCGAAAATGCCGCTCCTTGGGCTGAACGGCTCCTACATCATCGCTGCCTATGAGTGTGAAGAAAAAGATACAGGGATCCTTTTCTTCTATAACATGTATCGCGATGAGTACTACGGCGAGCTTCGCGCCAAGGGCATCCCGGGCATCATTCATCAGTACGATGCGAAATCCATCGAAGCACTTGAGGCGGCGATCGAGAAGCACTTGGAAAAGGATCTGAAGGAGCTCTATGAGCATCCGGTGATCGAGGATTGAGGGTTAGCCCACGGGGCGGGGTGCTCTTTGATTGCGGATGAAAGCTTCGTTTGAATGAGAAATTAGAAGTTAGAAATGAGAAATGGTGGTGCGGCGCCAGATCCTTCGACTCAGTTCTCACTGCTTTGCCTTTACATGATCGAACATCCGACATTTCACTCCGCTCAGGATGACGAAATGCGCCGCGAAGTATAAATAAGGCGATGCCCGAAGATGGCATTTCAGTGACCAGTGACTAGTCACTCCTAATCCCTAGCCACTCATCCCTTCTTTCAAACTTAGCACGCTCGGAGGCTAACCTTGAACCCTGAACCTTTTTTATTGCTTTCCCTTTACAACGTATGGTATAATAGTATCGCAAGTTATGTGTATAGAATTTCCTGGTGAGTGAGCTGCGGCTCACTTTTTCTTATATATGGAACAGTTTCGTGAACGGACGCATGCGCATCGGGGCAGGGACATATTTTTTATCGCGCGGATGCTGCGATCTATGGAGCCCTTGCTCTTTCAGGAGCACTTCGGCGTTCACGTTTGATTGATTTCAAGGAGGCTTATCATGGCACATAAAGCAATCGAAGAAGCCGTAGAAGCTTTGCTGGAACCGATCCTGGATGCGGATGGCATCGAACTTGTCGATGTCGAGTATGTCCGTGAAAGGAATTGGATCCTTCGCATTTTCATTGATAAGGAAGGCGGCGTGGATCTCGCAGACTGCCAGAGCATCAGTGAGAAGGCCGGCGAGATCCTAGATGAGAAGGATATCATCCCGGACAACTACATGCTGGAGGTCTCTTCTCCGGGGCTCGATCGTGTATTGAAGAAGGATAAGGATTTCCGCCGCTATGCGGGAAGCGATGTGGACGTGAAGCTGTTTGCTCCGCTCGAAGAGGCAGGCGGCGGCAAAGCGTTCACCGCGCATCTGGAAGGGCTCACCGAGGAGGGGGATCTGGCGCTGACGCTCGATGGCGGTAAGGAAATCGCATTGCATAGAGATAAAATTTCACAGGTAAGACTTCATTTTTCGTTTTAATCGAGGAGGAATAGTTCATCGTGGACGGCAAGGTATTATTGGAAGCAGTAGAAGCCCTGGTCAAGATCAAAAAAGTTGACAGAAATATGGTATTTGATGCACTGGAAATGGTGCTCTTGACCGCTTACAAAAAGGAAAGCGGCAGCAATGCCAAGGCTTCGGTTTCTCTCAACCGTGAAACCGGCGAATATAAAATTTATGAAGAAAAGACCGTCGTGGACGAGATCCATGAAGACTCTGAAAATGCGATCAATGAGATCACGGTGGAAGAGGCAAAGAAGATCGACCGCAGCTATGAAGCAGGCGACATGCTCCGCATCGATGTGACACCGAAGAATTTCGGCCGTGTCGCAGCGCAGGCCGCTAAGCAGGTCATGATCCAGAAGCTGCGTGAAGCCGAGAGAGGCTCCATCTATGACGAATTCTCCGGCCGTGAAGGCGATGTGATCACCGGCGTAGTGAAATGGAATGAATCCCGCACCATTTTTGTCGACCTCGGCCGCGTAGAAGGGATTCTGCCTTTCGCAGAACAGATCGAAGGCGAAGAATTCCAGCCGAACGATAAGATCAAGTGCTATGTCCTCGAAGTCAGAAAGACCACGAAGGGACCGGAGATCATCCTCTCGAGGACCCATCCGGGCCTCTTGAAGAGACTTTTCGAGCTGGAGGTACCGGAAATTTACAGCGGCACCGTGGAGATCAAGAGTGTCGTCCGTGAAGCGGGCTCCCGCTCCAAGATCGCCGTATATGCGATGGATCCGGCTGTCGATCCGGTCGGCGCGTGCGTCGGGCCGAAGGGACAGCGTGTACAGAATATCGTGAACGAGCTGCATGATGAAAAGATCGATATCGTCCGCTGGGACGAAGATCCGGCGATCTACATTGCCAATGCCCTCTCCCCGGCAAAGGTCGTTTCCGTTTCCGTATGGGAAGAAGAGAAATCCTCCTATGTCATCGTACCGGACTACCAGCTGTCGCTTGCCATCGGCAAAGCAGGTCAGAATGCCCGCCTGGCTGCCAAGCTGACGAACTGGAAGATCGATATCAAGAGCGAAACGCAGGCGAATGAGGAAGGCTTCGGCGAGACCGACAGCGCCGATCTCGATGACGACATTCTGGGAGATATCGAAAGCGATATGGGGGAGGAAGCTAAGGAATGAAAGTAAAAAAGATCCCCATGCGCATGTGCGTAGGCTGCAAGGAGCTGAAGCCGAAGAAGGAGCTGCTCCGTATCGTGGCTCTGCCGACGGGGCTCATCGAGCTCGACCGTACGGGCAAGAAATCCGGCCGCGGTGTCTACGTGTGTGACGATATCGAGTGCTTTACCAAGGCCTACGAGTCCCATGGTCTTGAGAGATCCCTGAAGCGTCCGGTATCCAAGGATGTATACGATGCGCTGAAGGAACAGATCGAGAATGGATGAGCCGGTATACCGCATGCTTGGCCTTTGTATGAAGGCAGGTCGTCTGCTTTCGGGAAATGAACAGGTGGCAGAAGGGCTGAAAAATGTGAAAGCTCCGAAAGGGGCCCTTCTCATTATCACGGAAGACAGCTCCCCAAGAACAAAGGATGAGTACAGAAATGCTGCAGAAAGAGCGCATATCTCCTACAGACTGTTTGGAGAAAAGGAAAGGCTGGGCAGCGCCCTCGGCAAAGGGGTGCGCACAGCGGCGCTCATCACAGACAAAGGCTTCAGCCGCGCGATCGCTGAAAAGATCGACAAGGCGCTGGCTGAAAGATAGCTGCCAGGGGCAGATGGAAATGGGTCTTAGAGCCGCTCGTCGACAGAGAGCGGCCGTCGAATAGGAATCCCATTTCTGCGATAATAAACCATGAATCAAATTGACATACACTTGGGAGGCTGCTTATGCAGAAAAAGAAGTACAGAGTTTATGAACTTGCCAAGGAATTTGGCAAGACAGATAAAGAGGTCATTGAAATTTTGAAAGCCGGTCATGTCGATGTGACGAACCGTCTCTCCGGCGTGGATGACAATGGCAAGTCCATCCTCGCGCGTCACGTCGCTCAAGAAAAGAAGAAAGCGGCAAAGCGCCCGGTGATGCGTACCGTCCGTTTTGATCAGGCAGGCCAGCCGAATGGAAAGAAGGGCAATGCCCGCCAGTCCTCCTACTCCTCCTACTCCACGGAAGAAGCAGCGCCGGCAGAAGCTCCGAAACCGGCTCCGAAACCGGTTCCGAAGGCAGAAGCTCCGCAGAAGGAAGCGCCGAAGGCAGAGCCGGCCAAGGCGGCAGAACGCCCGTCCCGTCCGGCGAGAGAGGCATCCCGTCAGGATGGGCGCCGTGACGGAAGAAGAGAAGGCCAGAGACGCGATGGAAGAAGCGAAGGCAGAAATGATAGAAACGGGGAACGCCGTGACGGGGGAAGCCGCTCTCAGGGAAGAGACGGTCAGAGAAACGATCGTTTCAGCCGCACCGGCGACCGCCCGCAGGGAGGAAGAAACGGACAGAGCGGCGGCAATGGAAGAAATGACCGTTTCAAGAATGACAGAAACGGTGACCGCCCGAAGACCGATCGTCCGGCTCGTCCGCAGCGCCCGGCAGCTGCTGCCAAGGCTCCGGTAGAAGAGACCGCGCAGAAGCCGGTCACCAGAAGAGCGGAAAAACCGGCCAAGAAAAAGACGAAGAAGGACTGGGAAAGAAGCCGCAGAGAGAAGGAAGGCGGTTCCCTCATGGCCCGTTCTTTGAGCCAGAGCAAGAAGAAGAAACACACGAATGAAAAGAAAGTGGCTGCCTACCCGACAGAAGTCGAGCTGCCGCCGAGCGTTACCGTCAAGGAGCTGGCTGAGCTTTTCGGACGTGAAGTCAGCGAGATCATCAAAGCACTCATGATGGACGGCGTCATGGCGACCATCAACCAGAACCTGGACCGCGACACCATCGAGATCCTGGCAGAAGAATTCGGCATCACTCTGATCGAAGCGGAAGCTCCGGCGGATCCGACCGAGTATATCCCTGCAGAGGATGATCCGCGTTTCCTGAAGCCAAGACCGGCTGTCGTCACCATCATGGGCCACGTCGACCATGGCAAGACCACCCTGCTCGATGCCCTTCGTCAGACGAATGTCGCGCTCCATGAAGCCGGCGGCATCACCCAGCGCATCGGTGCATACCAGATCCGTTATAAAAATCACAAGATCACCTTCCTCGATACCCCGGGCCATGAAGCCTTTACCGCGATGCGTTCCCGCGGCGCGCAGCTGACCGATATCGCTGTCCTCATCGTAGCAGCCGATGACGGCGTCATGCCGCAGACCATCGAAGCGATCCATCACGCGAAGAATGCCGGTGTACCGATCATGGTCGCGATCAACAAGATCGATAAACCGGGCGCCAACCCGGACCGCATCAAGGAAGAGCTCGCCAAAGAAGGCCTGCTCGCCGAAGACTGGGGCGGCGATGTCATCATGACACCGATTTCCGCGAAGAAAAAGATCGGGCTCGATGATCTTTTGGAAAACATCCTCCTCGTCGCTGAAATGCAGGAGCTCAAGGCCAATCCGAACCGCGAAGCATACGGCGTCGTTGTCGAAGCCCAGCTGGATAAAGGCAGAGGCCCGGTCATGAGCGTCCTTGTCCAGAACGGGACCCTCCATATCGGTGACGGCATCCTGGCCGGCAAGAGCTGGGGCCGCGTCCGCGCGATGAACAATGAAAACGGCCGCAAGATGAAGAGTGCGGAACCGTCTGTCCCGGTCGAGATCCTCGGTATGGACAGCGTGCCGGAGGCCGGCGACCACTTCTTCGTCATGGATGAAAAGAAGGCTAGAAATATCGCTGAGATCCGCGCATCCCGTGCGAAGGAAGAGGAACAGAGAAGCGTCCAGAAGGTCACCCTTGACAACATCTTCGAAAAGATCAAGGAAGGCGAAATGAAGGAACTCGACGTCATCATCAAAGCGGATGTTCAGGGCTCCGTCGAAGCGCTCGTACAGTCCCTGCAGGCCATCAAGAGCGAAGAGGTCCGCATCTCCATCGTTCACTCCGCCGTCGGTGCGATCAACGAATCCGATGTCATGCTCGCGTCCGCATCCAATGCTCTCATCATCGGCTTTAACGTCCGTCCGGATGCCAATGCACGCGCCATGGCGGAAAAGGACGGCGTCGATGTCCGTCTCTACCGTGTCATCTATGACTGCATCGATGATGTCAAGGCGGCGATGGCAGGCATGCTCTCGCCGACCATCCGCGAAGTGGTCCTCGGCCATGCGGAGATCCGTCAGGTCATCCATACACCGAAGGTCATCGTTGCCGGATCCTACGTGCAGGACGGCAAGATCACCAGCAACTGCCAGCTGCGCCTGATCCGTGACGGCATCGTCATCCATGAAGGCAAGATCGCATCGCTGCGCCGCTTCAAGGATGATGTGAAGGAAGTCGCTGCCGGCTTCGAATGCGGCATCGCCATCGACAGCTATCGTGACGTCAAAGAGGGAGACCAGCTGGAATCCTTCGAACTGAAAGAAGAAGCTGCTGAACTGAAATAATGCATACATCGTTCGCCTTTACAATTTCATAAGGGCGAACGATTTTGTTTTTTGGGGGGCTAGGGACTGGTGACTAGTGACTAGTGACTAGGGACTGGTGACTAGGGACTAGGAGACTGGAAGACCAGGAGACTACAGACTCTCTCGAATCGTCATTGAAAGCGTTGCCGAGAAATCTTTCTTGCAGGCCGCTAAACGAAGGATGTGTGAAAGCAGAAATACGTAGCACCAAGGCGTTGTTTCCGTACCGGTGCTTATGTGATACTGACCGCAGTGCAAGATCCCTCTGCTACGCTCGGGATGACGATACGGGAAAGGGATACCCCCAGAAAGTTTGAAAGCAGGGATGAGTAGCTAGGGATTAGGGATTGGGGATTAGGAGTGACTAGGAGACATCAGACTCTCGTATCGTCATTGAAAGCGTTGCCGAGAAATCTTTCTTGCAGACCGCTAAACGAA
>ENA-ORSK01001256-ORSK01001256.1-human-gut-metagenome-genome-assembly--contig:-NODE-1256-length-21049-cov-6.289083_pt1 | contig 21049 bp, 18 predicted proteins | sample MGYA00242192_ERZ509159 | MGnify/ENA primary metagenome ERZ509159 (study PRJEB26280, sample SAMEA2338663) | human gut metagenome | biome: human gut; feature: human-associated habitat; material: faeces...
CTGCCGCATCTTCGCGCACATCGCCAAGATCTCCGATGCCATCCTCATCCCGTGCATCTTCGTCCTCTGCGTCGTCGGCTCCTTCGCCATCAATAACAGCTTCGTCGACGTCGTCCTCATGTTCATCTTCGGCGTCATGGGATACCTCATGCGTAAGATGGGCCTCAATACCGCTGCCGTCGTCCTCGCCCTCATCTTAGGGCCGATCGGCGAGCGTGGCCTGAGGAGAAGCCTCACCCTTTCGGGCAACGACATTTCCATTCTCTTCTCCACCCCGATCTGCTGGGCCCTCATCATCCTCTGCATCCTCTCCGCCTTCTCCCCACTCCTTATGGACTGGCTGAAGAAAGGGAAAGCAGCTATCAAGGGATGATTCGCTGCACGTCAAAAGCACCGCGAAAGCGGTGCTTTTTTGTTGATGCTACATTATATTAAATAATCATTAATGGGCTATCAGCTTTGATACAACGGATAACACCATAATAAATCGCATAAGCATGAAAAGTAGTTTATTTCAACTTAAGTCAACTGACAGAGAGGCAACGAAGTCATGACGCCTATTTTCAGGATATATGCACCGGAAATTGAGAAAATCCGCTGAAAAAATGGTAAAAATATATGTCTCAAACTTCCTACCTATAAAACAGTGATTCATTTCGGTACCATCGGTGAAAAAGGGGATGAGTATTTTCTCAATAACAGAATCCTTGCAAACTCTATTGGCTTCTATGGCTTTCCAGCGAAAAAAGATACAACTATAGAATGGCATACAAAAATAGAAAATATAATAAGGTAAGATAGCGGGAAATCTAGTAATATGCTCCATTTAGGATTACCACAAAAAAACTCCTAAGCTTTAATAGCCATAGGAGTTTTTATTACTTCAAAATTACTACTACAATTTTATACCCTTCAATGCTTTTAGTTGATCTCTCTTAGCATATAGAATCGTGATGATGTAAACCGTGTTGGTATCTATATTAATCCAATAATAAACATAAAAGTTATTAGCAATCACTTTACGAATTCCTTTAGAATGCCACGGTTCAAAAGTAACTGGGGATATACTAGGCGCTAAGTAGGAAAGTTTCTCTTATTTGCTTTCGAATGTCCCGAATATAATGTAAAGCAACCTGAGGAACGCCTAATACATAAGCAATATAATCTCTGATTTCAATTAAATCATTTTTGGCAGTAGGAGTAATAACAATTTGAAAAGAGTCCACTTACTTTAAGCTCCCTTCCAGTTCATCAAAAACCGTATTTAGCGGTTCGCCCAATCCTAAAGTAGCCTCATCATAACCTTTTTGTAGTTTGGCATTCAGTTCATTCTGGGACAGTTCATCTAAGGCCTTAGGCCCTGCTGGCATTTTTAAAGAGAAGGGAATGCCATTCTGATAAATGATTTGTCTATAAAGGGAATTGATTAAAACAGAAACTGGTATTCCCAAACTTTGTAAAATATTTTCAGCCTCGTTCTTGATATTATTTTCTACTCTTACACTTACAGTTGCATCTTTCATCATAATCACCTCACTATCCATAGTATATGCATTTGTATTGTGGATTGCAATACAAATGCATATAGATTTCAAATAAAGTTAACTTACTGTACTATGTCTAAATAAAGAGGGTCTTGCTCTTTGACAGAAAGCAATAGTACTTAGGGAAAACGCTGATTTAATCAAGATTTTCTCGCCTAAAATAGATTTTTCCTGTAAAATACAAATAACAGATAAAATGTGTTATGAAAGGCGATATTTTCTCATGAAACAGTAGCCTTTCATAGACTTTGAATACAATCAGCGCCAAAAGAAGACACGCCGCGAAGAATTCCTCGATGCTATGGACGCCATGATTCCATGGTCCGCATGGATTGCGATGATTCTGCCATTCTATCCTTCCGGAAAGCGTGGTCGTCCCGTAAAAGGCATTGAGACAATGCTTCGCATGTACCTTATGTAGATCTGGCTCAATCAGTCTGATGCTGCTATTGAAGATGCCATTTATGACAGCTATGCCATGCGGCCTTTCATGTGCATTGATTTCAACGAGGAACAGTTCCTGCTTGATTGTCAAGAAGTATTTCGGCTATGTCAAAGTCGCCTATCGCGGTCTCGCGAAAAACTTCAACCGCTTTAATCAGCGTTTCCTTAATTCAGCACCTTGTAACTTCTGGCGAAATCATGAGTACTGATTCAAAAATTTCACTTAGTAACATGGACATGCATATGATATAATTAAAGTATAAAAATTATTCTAAAGCGAAAGCGTGTGGGAAACGGGGGGGTGCACGGACATGATGACATGGCAAGAAATCATGGGGCACCTTTGTGACGTTATCATGCATACACAACATATTCGGGGGGGGTAAACGGACGTTCCCCTTGCTTTTCAAGACCTCATCATGAAGAGATTTTTCTTTTTATGATGAGGTCTTTTTGTATTTTTTTACTTTCCCATCATATGTCCATGGGAGTGAGGATAATAAAATATAGAGCACCCGCCTTTTCATTACAGAGGTGCTAAAGGAGATAGATATGATCGATACAGAAAACAAAGGTGCCAGGCTGCTGGATATGTATGAACGGCTGAGCCATGGCGAAGTAATTTACAAAAAAGAACTGGCGGAAATTTATGGTGTCACGGTCAAGACTATCCAGCGAGACATCGATGAACTCCGTGCCTATTTGGCAGAGAAATCACTCCAAGGGGATCGTGGAACCATCGAGTACAGCCCTGCCAAGAAAGGATACCGACTGATTCGCTCTACCTATGAACATTTGAATCACAAAGAAATATTGGCATTAGCCAAAATCCTTTTGGAAAGCCGCGCACTGGAACCGGGAGAACTGCATACCATCCTGGACAAGCTCACCGCTACCTGCATAGAAAAAGATCGGACCACCGTAGAAGACATCATCAAAAATGAAACTTTCTACTACGTGCCGCTTCATCACAAAAAGAAACTGCTGGACCCGTTATGGGATCTGTCACTGGCCATTCAGAAACAAGAAATCCTTCACATTCGCTACATTCGCCAAGACGGCGTAGAACGGCACCACGACGTAAAGCCTGTAGCTATTTTGTTCTCGGAGTTTTATTTCTACCTGGTGGCCTTCAAAGAAGAAGAAATCGAATTTCCCACCATCTTCCGAGTGGATCGTATCGAAAAAATGGAAAGCACAGGAAGGGCCTTCCGGATTCCCTACGCTGATCGCTTCAAGGATGGTGAATTCCGGAAACGGGTGCAATTCATGTACCCAGGGCCTCTGCGGCGCGTGAAATTCACCTACAGCGGCCCTTCCGTAGAAGCCGTGCTGGACAGACTCCCTACGGCGCAAATTCTGAAAGAAAAGGACGGTGTCTACATCATCACCGCCGAAGCTTATGGGATCGGCATCGATATGTGGCTGGGGAGCCAGGGGAATAAGGTAAAGGTCATTCAGTAGGTAGTTGACTGTAACCTGTTAACCGCCAACTGCTAACTGTCAATCGCTTACCTATTACAAAAGGAGAGTGCTTAAAATGAGCAAAGGAAAATTTTATGCCGGCGATTTTCGTCTGGGATATTGTGCTTTTTGTAAACATTGGTATGATCCGACCAATTCGACCATCAAGCCACTGCCCGGAAATTGGTGGGAGTTCGATAGAGAAAAAGAGGCTCGCTGCATGAAGTCTGTCGGGTTGAAGACCAAGGGCCGTCATACTTGTGGAAAATTTGAGTTAAAAGTGTGAGGTGTTAGTTAGCAAAGAAAAATAAAACAGTAATCTAAGATTTTAGTTATGTATTTAAGTGAGTGAGAGATTCTTTGTAATCAAAATAAGGGAAGATAAAATGAAACTTTCTAGATTTAATGTACTTAAGAAAATCAATGATGACAATGTGTTTTTTAATTCTAAAACATGTGCGTTGGCAGTGGTAGACGACAAGTTTATGGAAGTCTACGAAGATGTTAAGAATGGGCAATACCAAGAATCTAAATATGATTCTAAGCTACTTAATGATATGAAAATGTCAGGATGTTTGATAGAAGATGACGTTGATGAGTTGACAGAATTTCAATTTTATAGAAATTCGCAAAAGTACGGAACACAAGCACTTGCATTGACCATTGCACCTACGTTGGATTGTAATTTCCGTTGTCAGTATTGTTTTGAAAATCATCGACATGGTTTGATGCGCAAGGATACGCAAGTTGCTCTTATTAACTTTATCCAAAATAGAATTAAATATATCCATAAATTATCTATTAATTGGTATGGCGGAGAACCTTTATTAGCGAAACCTATTATCTACGGCTTATCACAAAAAATTTTGGCAATGTGTGAGGTACATAATGTAGAATATGATGCTTTCATTATTACCAATGCTAGCCTTTTACAAGATACAGATGTAGAAGAGTTCAAAAAATATAAAATTAGTGGGGCGCAAATAACTATTGATGGGCCGAAAGAAATTCATGATAAAAGGCGGCATAGTTGTGATGGGAAAAGTACATTTGATTTACTCATCACAAACGTAAATAAATTGGTGTCAAATGGCATTAATGTTATTATTAGAATTAATATTGATAAAGAAAATATTGAGGAGATTGATGCGCTGTTACAGATTTTAAATGCTCGAATTTGTAATAAGGAAAAAATTCGGTTCGACTTCGGAAAGACGACTGCCTTTACTGATGTATGTAAATCTATTGAGAGTGAATGTTTTGACAATAATGAATATGCTGAAATGCTATTACCTCTATACGGAAAAGTTATGAGTTATGGCTTTTCTATGAATAAAATGGCTATATATCCAATGGCTAGATATAACTATTGCTGTTCTGATTATGCAAATTCATTTGTCATAGATCCTTTTGGAAGTATTCATAAATGTTGGAATCATGTTGGTGAAGATGATGAAAAATGCGGTATCTTAGACTTATCCGGAGAACGATTTACAGCAAAGTATTACCAGTGGATTAACTGGAATCCATTAAAATATGACAAGTGTAGAAATTGTAATTTATTACCAATTTGTGTTGGTGGATGTCCTGATGCAGCTCGTAAAAATCCAGGGAATGAACCCATTTGTGATGCTATTAAATATAATTTAGATAAAGTTCTTCAATACTATTATAGAATGCTAAAGGGGGTGTAAGATATGCAATTCTTAATTATGCCACAGTGTGGGATTTATATGAGTGGGTGTACATTTGATTGCTGGCGTTTTGGAAAATGTCAAAAACAGAGGAAGTGATTAGAAATGAACGTTCAAGGAGAGGCTTCCGTTCACAACATAAATGGAAAGAAACAATATCGTGGTGAGTTCTATTTACCGGAAGGTGAAAAATATGAATCTTTGAAGCTTCGGGGAAAACTTAATTTTGAAAAACTTGAGTGTGAGCAAAAAATCTCAATAGAAGGAGAGCTTAAAGGAACTACTTTAAAAGCTCCTAAAGTTAAGATTGTTGGTAGTGCAAATTTAAGTAGGTTAGAAGCAGATCAGTTGAAAATTGCATTTTCCAATAAAAGTTGCTACGATTCAATATTTGCTAAAGATGCAGTGGTCTGTCCACAGAAAGAAAATCAAGAATTCAGAAATGAAGTTGTTGCAGTGATTGAGCATATATTAAAGACTAAGTTACCACAGCAGATGGCTAAAGGTACAACAGAAATTGATATAAAATTTCTTGCTGGTGAAACAATAGATATTGATTCTTGTAATGTGGATAAGATTATTTGCAAAGATGCAATAATTAGAGGATCGTGTAATATAGGAGTACTTGTACATGAAAATAATGTCAAAGTTGATAACAATGTACATATCGAAGAAGATCGAGTAGAAAAGTATTCTTTGTAAAATACATATATTAATGAAGGGGGGTGAATTTAATGGTATTCTTAGTTAAACCGAAGCTGTATAGTTTTGTTGAAATTAGCCATAGATGTTCTAATAATTGTGGCTCTCAATGTTTGGATATTAATTTGAAAGGAAAAGAATAGTATGAATTTTCTTGTTATGCCTAAAATTGATACAGTATCCAGAATGTATGAAGGTTGTGGTACGAGATGTGGATCACAATGTTACGGAGACTGCAGCAACTTTGGCTTGCATTGGTAGAAAGTATAGGAGTACAGGCGATGAGTTTTTTAGTGAAACCGATGGGTTTGCTTATTGAAAGAGCTTCATTGTTATGCTCGAATCGTTGTGGTAGTCAATGCGTTCCATATTGTTCAGGCTTTTCGTGGTCTCTTTGATAAGGATGCCTGGGGCATACTAAAAGGAGGAGATTATGGACTTTTTGCTTTTGCCTATAACGTATGAAAATGAAATTTTTTATGGTTGTGGTGCTCGTTGTGCTGGTAGATGTACTGGCTTTGGTTGTTGGACCAAGTGAGAAATGAGTTGATGTTATGAGTTTTTTAGTTGCCCCAAAAGCTATTAATGATAGAATTGTATTGCGAAATTGCTATTATGATTGTAGCTTTAGATGTAATGAGTTCTTGAGATACTGAATGATAGATATGCTATAGTTTTATTCTTAAAACGTGACTCACTAGGTGTAAGGAGAATGAGGTGTAAAATAATACCTCATTCTCCTTTACTGTTTTTGGCAAAATATGTAACATTATAGATAACACTTTGTTGCCGGTAATAGTGAGAAAATATAAATTGAGTATAATAAAATTAGGAATAAACGGGGACAAGGAAGTGGAATTTATGAGTAGTGTAATTTCTCAAGAGGGGATGCAAAAGGCATTGTCTTGGGCATGGGATAAATCTCTAAATGGGGTTCCTGGTATAGGGACCGCAGAAGAATTGGCCGAATCCTATTTATCTGAAAATGGTAGTGTAGAGAGTGCCATTGATGAGTTGGTCACATGGCAGTGTAAAAAGTGTGGTTTATCTGGATTTATAACCGGTCTTGGTGGGCTTGTGACTTTGCCAGTAGCTATTCCGGCAAATATTTCTAGTGTATTGTATATGCAGCTACGAATGGTTGCAGCGATTGCCTACATGTGTCATGAAGATATTCATAGTGATAAGGTACAAACGCTTGCTTATCTTTGCCTTTGTGGTAACGCTATGGAAGGCGTGCTAAAAAATGCAGGCGTCGCAGTTGGTAAGAAGATTCTGGCGGCACAAATCAATCGGATTCCGGGGACAGTAATTAAAGCTATCAATAGGGCCGTGGGATTTCGGCTGATTACAAAGTTTGGCTCTAAAGGAATTATTAATCTAGGGAAGCTGGTTCCCGTCATTGGTGGTGCGATTGGTGGCGGATTTGATTTTTATACGACTAAGGCGATCGGGGAAAACGCAAAAGAGATGTTTTATAGTAGGGTTGCATAATATGTGAGATAGAAAATTTAGCCTACCAATGTCGCAATAAAAATGTTGTTGTATATTTGGTTAATGCCAGATACGCAGCAACATTTTTATTTTAGTACCTTAAAATTCTCAGAAAATATTTTCATACCCATTCCTTGTCCAACCTCCTGGATATACTAAAGAAAAGCTGATACACAGGCGGATACAGTATATTTCTGAAGGAGGAATCGATCATGAGTGAAAACAATGAGCATGAGTTGCAGCAGTGGGCAGAGCAGTTTTATGCCAAGATGGTGGAGGAGAAACAGGTAGAGGAAGCACCATCGATGATGGATCAATTATTGGAGAAAGCGGGAAATTGGGTGGATCAGAAAATAGAGGAATTGCCACCAGAGGAGCAGGAAGCGGCCGAGATGAAATTGATGGCAACGGCAGACGCACTGGTGGATACGCTGGATAAAGCCTATACGGTGACGGAAAAGGCTTGTGATTCTATCATTGATTCCTTGGATGAACTGGAAAAATGGATTGATAAGTGGTAATTGGTTGCTTGTTGTCTGTTGTTAGTTGTTAGGTCCAAGTAACCAAGATTAAATCAGCGTTTCCCTAGCGGTCATATTATGTAAATGTGTAAATCAATAGTGCACAGGTTCATACGAGGTTTGTCAAATAGCCTTGCATCGATTTTATTTTTTATAAAAAAGAGGAGATTGGGGCGCTTCTAAATTTTGTGCGCCCTTCCATTACTCCTCACTACGCACTTTTTCAGTGAAGGCGGATGAATGACCAACTATTAAATAAGGTGTTGGTTTTCCAAAAAGTAAGGCGTGAAACTGTTTTCACGCCTTATCACACCTTGTTTTCAAAAAAATAACATGAAATGATGGCAAATCATGAGAAACATTTTCTTTAGAGGAAGTTATCAGAAAAACTGGAAAATTCGGAAAAAGTATGGTATCATCTATGCATATGAGTATGCGGGTGTAGTTCATCGGTAGAACGCCAGCTTCCCAAGCTGGACAGGAGGGTTCGACTCCCTTCATCCGCTCCACAGACATATCAGGAGCCCTTGTGGGCTCCTTTTTTGTGTCTCAAATCGATTTCAATGCAACTCAATATGATTTCAATTCAAAAAATGAATTAAAATTGTCAATTCAATTCATGGAAATAATTTAAATGAATTGAATTTATACAGAAATTGAGTTAAAATGAATTAAATTAAATTGAATTGATATTTCAATCAAAGGAGGGACAGCATCGTGTGCGATTTGCCGAAGAAAGAGACGCTAACCATTGAATTCAAAAGCGACAGAGGCAAAGGATATTCGGATGAGAGTCTGGTGGATGAGATTGTCGGCATGACGAATACTGAGGGAGGCACGCTTTATCTGGGCATCGAAGATGATGGGCGAGTGAGCGGGATCGTGAAGCAGCATCAGGATCCGATCGGGCTGGCGGCGCTTATTGCCAATCGCACGCGGCCTTCCTTGTCGGTGCGGACGGAAATTCTTTATAGCGATGATTTGCCCGTTATGGTGATTTCTATCCCCAAGAGCTACTCCGTGATTGCTACAGCGTCGGGGAAAATCTTAAAGCGGAGACTGAAAGTGGATGGAGGTCCGGAAGTCATTCCCATGTATCCCTATGAAATCTACACGCGTTTGTCGGATTTGCGGAAATTAGATTTCTCGGCGCAGCCCATTCAGGATGGGACGGTCGAGGACCTAGATCCTAATCAGCTGATCCGCCTGCGGGAGACCATTCAGAATCAGAATGGAGATCAGCAGTTGCTTGCTTTATCGGACGAGGAACTCGAGCAGGATCTGCGGTTGACGATGCGTGTGGGAGAAGTGGTATATCCTACGCTGACGGGGCTTTGGCTGGGGGGGAAAGAGTCGAGCCTGAAGCGGCTCATTCCGACGGCCAGTGCTGTTTTCCAGGTGATGCAGGGAACTCGGGTCGTGATGAATGAATCATTTACGAAACCCATCATGGAACTGGTGGATCTGTTTTCCTCGTACATGAAGGCGTGGAACCCGGAGAAAGAATTCGACTATGGCATGTTCCGCATTCCGATTCCTGAGTTTTCAAAGCCGGCTTTTCGCGAGGGCTTGATCAATGCGTTTGCCCATCGGGATTACTCTATGATGGGAAGCGTGCGCATTCAGGTCAGTGATGAGGGGCTGACCATCAGCAATCCGGGCGGATTCATTGAAGGGATTACGCTGGAAAATTTGCTGACGGCGGAGCCCTGCGGACGAAATCCACTGTTGTCTGATGCATTGAAGCGAATCGGACTGGCGGAACGGACTGGACGTGGCATTGACCGCATCTTTGAGGGTTCGATCACCTTTGGCCGTCCTTGGCCTGATTATTCGGAGTCGACCTCGAAGCAGGTGACGCTTTTCATCCCCCGTGCCAAAGCAGATACAGAATTCATCCAGATGATTATGGATGAACAGAAATCTATGGGACATCCGCTGGCTATCCATACCCTTTTAATCCTCTCGGTGTTGTATAGTGAGCGTAAAGTCAGCATGCATGACTTGGTGGAACGGACTCATGCTTCTCTGACGCGACTGAAGCCTCTGATCGAGACACTGATCGAGCGTGGCGTGGTTGAGGAAATCGGTCGTGCTTCGCAGCGAATGCTGATGCTTGGGCAGAAAGTCTATCGCAAGACGGGAAAGTCGAAGGAGTATACACGCCAGAGAGGGATCGATCAGGTGCGTTTTCCTGAAATGATATTGAAACTGGCGGAGAGTCAGAATGGTGCTATCACGAAAACGGATGTGGTGGAGCTCCTCCGTGTTTCAAAACCGAAAGCATATGCACTTTTACAGCAGCTTTGTGAAGAGCGCCAGCTGGTGCTGACTGGACGAGGCCGCTATGCCAAATATGAACTCAGCAAATGAAGGGACGAACGCTATGCCATACACCTACTACGATATCGGACTGAATCTTTTTACGAAATCCTTCCCTCATCCGGAGAAGATCATCGAGGATGCGCACGCCGCGGGGATCCAGTGTATCCTGACAGGCTCGGAGGCGGAGGAGAATGAGCTCGTGAATGATTTCACGAAGACCCATGACGTCTACGGGACGGCGGGGATCCATCCGCACAGCGCCGACGAAGCGAAGGAGGAGGACGTGGCGCGCATCGAGGAAATATTGACCACGAATCCCCGCATCCTGGCGGTGGGAGAGACGGGGCTCGACTATGATCGCATGTACAGCAGGAAGGAGAATCAGATCCACTACTTCAAGGAGCTGATCCTGCTCGCAGAGAAATTGGGAAAGCCGCTCTTTCTTCACGAGCGGGACGCGGCGGAGGACTTCATCGCCTGCTTTGCCGGTCACGAAGCCATCTGTCCGCGTTCTGTCGTGCACTGTTATACAGGAAATAAGGAAACGCTCGAGACGCTCCTTTCGATGGGCTTCTATATCGGCATCACGGGCTGGATCTGTGATGAGCGGCGCGCGGATGACCTGCGCGAGGCGGTCTCGATCCTTCCGCTGGATCGCGTGATGATCGAGACGGATGCGCCGTACCTCACGCCGCGCGGCTTCCACCTGCCGAGGACGAATGTGCCGCAGAATATCACCTATGTGGCGAGGACGCTCTCGCAGTACATGGGCGTCTCGGAAGAGGCGCTCACGAAATGCGCGAAGGAGAATACGGAGCGGTTCTGGGAGATCAGATAGAGGGGGAATGAGAAATTAGGAATGAAGGTGGCGGCTTCGCCGCCTTTTTTTAGAGGATGGTATCCTCGTATCGTCAACCTTCCCCATGCGGGGAAGGCTTGTAAAGTCTCCCAGTCACCAGTCATTCCTTTGATAAGCGGGGAGTGGATTGTTTCACATGTGTGGCATGAGATCCTTCGGCTCAGTCCCCACTTGTTCTGGCTAGGGCTTTTCACACATAGAGCGTTTTCGTCCGCTCAGGATGACGATACGCGAGGGCGGAAGGGCTCTCATCGGATTGGGCGTATGGATGGGGAATTCATATTTCCCATTGCTGCATTTCTATGAACCTGCTAGAGTATAGCTATACAATGATTTCGTCATTCAGGAAGGAGTCTCTTTATGGAGCTGATGAACCGGATCCGAGAGCGTGTCGTGGCGTGGCAGAAGAAGCGGGTGCGGACGGTCGTATTTCCTTTGGCGGGAAAGCTCTGCGCTGTGGAGACGGTAGAAGGAAAGCGACTGGGACAGTGGCAGGCGGACTACGATGGTGATACGCCAAATTTGAAAGAGTGTTTCCTCTCACTGAAGGCTGCCGGACTTCGGGGTAAGAAGCTCTGGCTTTTGGTGAATGCGGAGTCGCTTCGATGGAGCAGGAAAAGATATCCGCAGATGACGGAGGAGGAATTTGCTGAATCGATGGAGTGGGAGGCAGATCGGGTCTTTCACACCGAGGAAGCGATCGCCATGGGGCATCGTGTGCTCTCTCATGATGAAGAGGGCTGGGAAGCACTCTTGCATGTATTGCCGCGCGTGGATCTCGGGGCTTGGGAGATGGGAGCGCATGAGGCAGGGCTTACCATCACTCGTGCATTTCCTGTGACGGGTATTCCTTTGCAAGAGGGAGCACACTTTATTCTATATATGCGCCGCCGTTCGGCGATGCTTCTTTTCCGTAGGGGGGATCTCTGGGAGAGCCGCATCCTGCATCTGGCAGATGAGGGCAAGGCTTCGCTGTTCATAGGGCGACAGATGGATCTGTATGGGATGTCTTCTCTTCCGTGTTTTCTGGTTCCGCTGGAGAGCTGTGGGACTAAGGAGCGGACAGCATGGCTTTCTTACATGGAAAAGGAGCTGACTCTTCTTGCGGCAGAAGGGACAGAGGACGAGGGGAGCAAGACAGTCACGCTCGAAACGGAGCATCTGGAGGAAGGCGGATACTGGGATGATGCTATGCGTGTGGTGCTTGCCGTAAGTCATGCGGGGACGGCATTGCCTCTTCTCATGGGAGAGCGTCCTTTTCTGACGGAGGAGAATCGAAAGCTTCGCATCGCGCAGGGAGCGTGTGCGCTCGGCGTAGCCTTTTTCCTCTTTTCCTGTGCATCCTTTCTTTCGGCTTATCGGGAGGATAAGGCGCAACTGGCGGAGAATGAGGCGCTGTCTCCATTGAAGGTGAAGAGGGCGGAGATGAAAAAGGCGAGTGAGGAGGAAGAAGCTCTGCTTGCGATGCTAAAGGAAGAGGAGGCCAAAGATCCGCACTGGGAGCAGCGTCTGGTACTGCTTGCTGATGGTATGCCGCAAGGTGTCGTGCTATCGGAGATCTCCGCAGAGGGAGAGGATGTCCTTTTGAAAGGAACATCGCAGAAGGCGTCCGATCTTTCGAATTTTACTAGTCATCTCACGAGGGCGTGGGGCGGCCTCACGGAGCTGAAGAGTCGGAAAAAGAATGCGCGCACGGGGCTCTTTGAGTTTACCGTCCGCTGGAAAAAGGAAACGACGAGGAAGTCGCCGTAGGTATTGCTTTTATCAATAATGGCAGAAGACGGAGGCGTGGGCAAAAGTGATTTGCAACATGCCTCCGTTTTTTGTTTTGCAGGTGGTAGGAAAGAAATGAAGAGATTTTCATAGCGATCGTGTTTCCTTAAAATGTACTATAGAGAAATTTTTATCTACATGAAGGGGTGAATGCAAGGTTTTGACCTATACATCTGCTATAATAAAAAGGAGATGAGAAGCATGGAGGAGATCATCGCAGGGCATATACAGGACGAAAGAGTGCAGTCTTTGACAGATCATTTGGACGGCACAATGCGGTTAGCCGAAAGCTTTGGTGCAGGTATGGGACTGGGGGCAGAAGCTGGTCTTTTTGGGAAAATACATGACAAAGGGAAAGACACCGCGGAGTTCCAAGACTATATCTATGGTCGAAAGCAGAGTCGGTTGGACCATTCAACGGCCGGCGCGAAGTCTTTTTTTGAAAATGGTCATATAGGCTGGCTGCAACTGATAGGTGTCTTTTGTGTGGCAGGATATCATGCAGGGATCCCAGACTTGGGAAGCAAGGTGGATTGTGCCGGGACATCTACATTGAATGGACGAATGAAAAAGTGTATCCCCTCGATCAGACATCCGCAGCGATATCTTATCGATAGTACATGTCTGGACGTAGATCATCTGAATACATTATCTTACTGCGATTGGCGGAAGGTATGCGGTTCAATATTCAAAAAACGCGATGACTGAAATCGCGCTTTTTTATTGCACAAACCCGCTCTAAGACGGTATAATAATAAATAACTGTAGGCTGAGAGAGTATGGCTTTGTGGTATCAGGGACGCTATGTCAGAGAAGATTTTGAGAGAGTGTCTGGTACTCGCAGTTCAACTTCTGTAGTGAAACTGATTTCCTATAAGGAGGGCATGATGATGAAAATGAAAAGACTGGCGGTCTGTGCACTGGCGGCGGCAATGATCGGTGCAGGCGCATTGACGCAGGTATCGGCTTTCAATCTGGGCAGTGTCCTTGGCGGTGTGGTCAAGGTCGGCGGTATTGCGATACTGGTCGATAAATATGGCGCTTCTATCAATAGCGCGATCAATTCGGTCATGATGAAGGAAGGCGCCGGCACGAATTACGCCACGAAGGTGGTGCCGATCGTCAGCATTGGAAATAAAGGATATATCGGAGCCGCGCAGGTCATCGGCGATGCCGATCAGGTAGAGAAGGTGAAGGCGGTCGGGCAGCTGGAGATCAGCTGGAATGACAAGCTGTTCCGTATCAAGGGGCTCATCCCGATGGATAGTGTGAATCCGACCTCGTTCTCCCGTGTGCAGGGCGTTGGCGTGTCGGCAGTGATCGATGTTCGGGTGTGATGGGCGCTGGAGAAGACCGGGAGACCAAGCGGCTTATGGATGGGAAGACCTGTTTTTCCATAGTCCTTCGGATATAGCCCGGTCTTCATGAGAAGAAGCGGTCACCTGAACCATGAACTTTTACTATTTGATTATTTTCGGAGGAATATATGAGAAAAGCATTACTGGCAGCAGGATTGGCTGCATTGATGGCGATGCCTGTCATGGCAGAGGATGTGGCAACGCTGGCGGAAAAGATCGACCGTGTAGATGAAGTCCTCTATGGTTCGGTGCAGAGCGGGTCTCTCATCGGGCGTGCGGATCAGGCGGATAATGTGATCTACGGCGTGGGGAATACATCGGCCAGCGGACTTGATCATCGTATCGACAATCTGTATGCGGATGTGGTGAGAAATGACAACGATCGCACTCCGGCGATTTCGAACCGCATGAATGCGATGGAATACTATCTGACGGATGAGATCAGCACGGATAATCTGACGGTCCGCATGGATAATCTGGAAAAAGCGGTGCTGGGCGAAGCGAAGAAGGGGGCTTTGGATGAACGTATGCAGAGCCTGGAGCAGGCAGTCTATGGAGACCAGCACTATGAAATGAAGACGGTCCAGCTGCCGGCGGATACGGTTTTCAAAGTGGCACTGAATGATGATGTGGGCAGCAAGACGAGCCAGGTCGGAGATCCGGTCTCCTTCACGGTACAGGAAGATGTTCTGGTCGGTGATGTGCTGGTGCTGCCTCGCGGCACACAGGGCAGTGGCGTGGTGACGGAAGTCAGCCGCCCGAAAAGCTTTGGCCGCAGCGGCAAGGTCGATGTCTCCTTCGATCAGGTATTTTCTGTGGATGACGAAGCGATCCCGACTGTGCTGGGACCGGAAGCCAAGGAAAAGCTGAAGATGGAAGCAGCGGCTGTCGGCGCCTCCACCATCGGTGCGCTGGCTCTGGGACCGATCGGTCTTGTGGGCGGGCTTTTTGTCAAAGGTAAGGATGCGGTGCTCCCCGCTGGCAGCGAGCTCTATATCCAGACGGCACAGCCTGTCACGACGAAGGGGCTGGTGCTCCGTGAAGGCGCGCCGCACATCGTCCTTAGAAAGCATGTCGCGCGCACAGATTCTGCGGTTGCGGCAACTGCGGCAGAGGATAATCAGGTGACGGCGACGGCTGCGCCGGAGACCGCAGCTCCTGCACCAAAGGCAGAAATCAGTGACAGTGCCAAAGCGGAGCTGGAAGCAGCCCGTGAAAAAGATTCTACAGTAAAGGAAACGGCAGATTCCGCCAAGACCGATAATGAGGCAGCTTCTGTCGTGATCATGAGAAATGAATAATCATAACTGGAAAAAGGCGGTGCTTCTTTCTGCTCTTCTCTTGCCTTCGCTGGCTGCTGAAGCGGCGGCGGCACCTGTTTCCCCAAAGCTGCCGCCAGAGGATACCACCCATGTGGAGTATTCCGTCAGCGATGGTGTACTGCGGCCTTCCTATGACGGGGCGGAGACACGGGAAACGGCCAAAAAGGATAAAGACAGGAAAAAGAATAAGGAGACGGCAGATACCGGGATTTCCAAAGAGCATCCGGCTACGGTCGTGGCAGATAAAATGCGCTACAATGATACCACGGGAGAGGTGGCAGCTTTCGGGCGCGTAGAGATCAAGCACATGATGGATACCTATCAGACCGAGTATGTCTATGGAAATACGATCTCTCAAAAGTATGTCGTCCCGGGGGAGCTTGTCTGGAAGAATCCGACGACGGATCTCAAGGCGGCGCGCGCTGACTATGACGCGAAGGCCGCTGTCGGACATTTTGAAAAGGTGTCCGGCTGGGATAGCGGGACGTACTATTTTCAGGGCGAAAGCGGTACATATGACAAGAATGCCAATCACATAGTGATCGAGCATGGCTACTTCACGACGAAGCATGCGGTGGCGAAGGTACCGGACTATCGCATCGAAGCGGACTCCATCGATATTTATCCGGGGGATAAGTATATCGCGCATAATGTGAGACTCATGGCAAAGAATACGGTCCTTGTGACGCTTTCGACGTACAAGGGTTCCCTTCAGAAGAAGCGGGTCAGCCCGTTCACACTGATTCCACGTCCGATGTTTGACAGTGATAATGGTTTCGGACTGCATAACCGGATCGAGATCCCGCTCGATGCGGATATGAATCTGACGGCGTATATGGAAAACCGCTGGTACACGAAGGCAGGATACAAACCGGATGTAGGTGTGCGCTATCAGACGCCGGTTGGCGGCTTGAATTTCCATTATGCCGAAGAGGAAAGCAGCACGAATGATGACGGCGGCATCTGGGTTAAGAAACGGCCTTCGCTGGAATTTAACTCGAAGCATTTTTACCTCGGGGGCTCTCGCTTCTACGTGGGCGCGAAGGGGGAAATCGGTTACTGGGAAGAAGGCGGGGTCAAAGGACAGCATAAGAGCTATGACGCTTATATTTCCGGTGATCCATGGAAGCTCGGGAAATTCATGCGCTTTTCCTGGCGAGCCGGCTATATGAGAGACTACTACAGCTATAACGGCGGGAACATCCGCAAAAACACCTATTACAGCATGGGGCTTTCCGGCGGTTACCGCAGCGTGCAGGGCTGGATCTATTATACGGATCGTGAAATCAATGGCTTTACGCCGTATCGCTACGACTCGTATACCAGTGATAAGCCACTCGACTTTGGCGTGCGCGTGCAGCCGACGAAGAATGATGCCTTCAGTCTGGCATGGACGGTCGATACCAAGTATGGCCGCCTGAACCATCGCTACTGGACCTACTACCGCGACCTGCATTCCTTCTATGCCTGGATCCGCTACGATGATATCGAAAGGGAAACCCAGTTCATGCTGATGCCGAAAGATTTTAGATTCTAGGAAAATGCTGATTCGCTCGGACAATGATCGGATCTGTATTTCCCTGCCGGCAGGTGAGCCTGTATCGGTCACTTTTTTCGGAGGTGCTCCATGGATAAAAAATGGGCACTGCCGCTGGGGCTTGCCCTTGTGGCTCTTCTGATCCTCTGGGGATCGCTGGGCATGGGGACAGCGTCGAAGCTGTTTCCTGAAAAACCAAAGGCGAAGCCTCCCGTGGCTGCATCGGAAGGGGCTTCTTCCTCTTCGATGCTTCCGCAGGAAGAGAGCCGCCGCGTCTATGATGCATCATCCTATATCAGGGGAAAGCCGCTTGCTGACCCTTTCCATATGGAGGCGATGACGGAAAAGACGATGCCTGTGGAAACGGCAGGCGTTTCTTTGCCTTCTTCTGCGTCTCGCACGGCGAATTCCTCTGCCGGATCGGCAAAAGAGAAAAGGTCGTATGCATCTGATGTGCCGCGTCTCATGGGTGTCATGTCATTTGGCAGTGAGAAGCGGGCGGTCATAGAGGTCCATGGGGTGACGTACACGGTCAAAGAAGGAGAGCAGGCAGGACTATGGAATGTTTCCAGCATACAGGGAAAGACGGTCACACTCGCCGGTGCTTCCGGTGTTTTCACACTCAGCACCCGCTGATAAGAACGGCGGGGGCTGTTTTTTGCTGTGCATTTTTGCTTTGTGCAGGTATTTCTGCCCGGGCGCTGGATCTGGATACCAGCGCACATGAGACGATGGCCGAAGAGCTTTCCTCCCGCAATCTTCGGATGCCGGAGAAAAGACGGATGAGGCCATTGTACAGGTGGCGCCGGCCTCGGAGAAGAAGGTCAGCCTGCATGTGAGCGACGCTCCTGTGGCAGAGGTACTGCGGGGACTCGCGGAGATGACGGGAGAGAATGTCATTTTCTCTTCTCACGTGAAGGAGCGGGTCACGGCCAGTCTGGATGATGTGACGCCGGAAGAAGCGATGACATCCATCATGGCGGCCTGTGGACTTGCCGGGCGGAAAGAGGGAAGTACGCTTATTATTTTTTCCGCCGTAACGGAGAATGAGTCCGGCATCTTTGCGAAGTCATACCGCCTTTCCTATGCGAATGCCCAGGAAGCTGCCGAAAGCCTGACGGACATGGTATCCAAAGGCAAGGTGTCTTATAACCAGTCGGCCAATACCGTGCTTGTGAGTGGGACGCCGGCCGAGCTGATGCAGGTGGATGCGCTCCTTCGCGGTATGGATATCCCCGAAAAGCAGGTGAAGGTGGAGGCGGAAGTCATCGCAGTCAATAAAAGCTCGGCCAAAGAGCTGGGGCTGGACTGGAATTTCAAAAGCCTCACCGGCAGCGCGGACTATGACCGTGACAGCTGGACGGAGCAGCACTATGTACTGGGGGAAGATGGAAATCCCAAGATCCGAAACATTGAAAAAAGCGGCTGGGACGTCACGATCCCTGATGGCTACGCCGGAATCTCCTATGGGCGTGCGCCGGGCGGGCATCCCTACACCTTCTTCTTTCAGGCAAATCTCAATGCACTGGTCACTAAAGGCAAGGCAAAAGTACTGGCAAAGCCGCACGTCGTCACGATGAATGGCAGGAAAGCCGACATCCTGATCGGGAGCCGCATCCCGGTCATCGTAGAGCATATGGAAAATGGCGTGAAGACCACGACGACAGAGTACAAGGACGCCGGCATCAAGCTCACATATACCCCCATTATCAGTGCGGACAATGAGATCACCGCTGATGTGGAAGCAGAAGTCTCGACGCCCTACCTTGTCCCTGAGATGAAAGCGTACCGCATCATCACGCGCTCGGCGAATACGATGGTGCGTCTGGCATCCGGGCAGCTCCTGGCTATCGGCGGTCTCATCGATAAAGAGGAAGGAAAGACCTTCCGCAAAGTACCTATTTTAGGAGATATCCCGCTGCTGGGAAAACTCTTCCAAAGTCATGGGAAAAGTCTGGAGGAGTCGGAAATCATTATACTTATCAGGGCGGATGTCATCGTATAAAGAGGGTTAGTAGATAGTGACTAGTGACTGGGGACTAGGAGGCATCAGATTCCCGTATCGTCATTTCGAGCGAAGCGAGAAATCTTCCTTGCAGAGCGATAAACGATGGATGTGTGAAAGCAGGGATTAAGTGCCTCGAGTGACTAGTGATTGGGGTGACTAAATACCGCCTTCGGGCATCGCCCCATAATTATATATTCGCGGCGAAGCCGCCACCTTCATTCCTAATTCCTAATTCCTAATTTCTCATTCGAGCAAAGATTTCATCCACGATCAAGGAACGGCACGCCACAGAGGCTAACCCTGAACCCTGAACCAACCAATTCATATAAAGGAGATCATCATTTATGCGAAAATTATCCATCGCCATCGACGGCCCGGCGGGGGCCGGCAAAAGCAGCGTATCGAAGATCCTTGCATCGCGTCTTGGCTATGCCTATCTCGATACCGGAGCGATGTATCGCGCTGTCACCTATGAAGCCCTGAAGAAGGGTCTGACAGATCCGGCGGAGATCACCGCTATGACAAAAGCCCTCGATATGGAAGTGAAGCCCGGCATGGATGCCATGCACGTCATCGTGGATGGCGAAGATGTGACACCCTTCATCCGCACGCCGGAAGTCTCCGGGCATGTATCGGAAGTTTCCGCCATCGGCGGCGTGCGCACGGCAATGGTCGCCATCCAGCGCCGCCAGGCCGAAAAGGGCGGCATCGTTCTTGATGGCCGTGACATCGGGACGACTGTCCTGCCGAAGGCCGATGTGAAGATCTTCCTCACCGCCTCCGTCCACACCCGTGCGCTTCGCCGCTTCAAAGAGCTCGAAGCCCAGCACCCGGAGCTTTCGCTCGAAGACATCGAAGCCGATGTGGCAAAGCGCGACTACATGGACAGTCACAGGGAGATCTCCCCCCTGAAGCAGGCAGAGGACGCCATCCTTCTTGATAATGGCGACCTTACGCTCGAAGGCACCGCAGAAGCCATGATCGCCATCTGCGAGAAAAAGTTTCCGGGGTTTAGCAAGTAAGTGACTAGTGACTAGGGATCAAGGACTGAACATAGAGATTTGGAGACATCAGAAGTCAGACATCAGAAATCTAAAGTCTAAAGTCTAAAGTCTTATGGCCTCCCTGTCTTCTTGCGCTTTATCAACTGCAAACGGCTAACAGCCGACCACCATTTTCAAACGAGGTGAATCCTATGGGCTATGCTATTGTCAGAGCCATCTTAAATTTCTTCTTCTTCGTCATCTTTGGGCTCAAGGTCGAAGGGCGGGAGAATGTGCCAAAGACCGGGGCCATCATCGTTGCACCGAACCATAAAAGCTATTGGGATCCCCCTGTCGTCGGCGTGGCTTTTAATACCCGCATCATCCACTACATGGCGAAAGAAGAGCTATTCAAAAATCCATTCTTCGGCTGGCTGATCCGTCAGTTCGGCACTTTCCCGGTGAAGCGCGGCAGCGTCGATCGCGCTGCTGTGCGTCAGGCCATCAAGGAGATCAAGGAGGGCAATCCCCTCGGCATTTTCCCGGAAGGCACCCGCATCAAGAGAGATGGACTCGGCCGTTTCCACACGGGCATGGCATCCCTCGCACTCATGACCGGCACTCCGGTCATTCCTGTCGCTGTCCTTGGCACAATGGATCTGCCTCGTAAGAATGGTCCGTTGGCCGTCCTCATCGGAAAGCCGATCGAGGTCAAAAAGCAGCGCCCGAGCGATGAGAAGGTGGCTGAGCTCAATGACATCGTGAAGGCAGAAATCCAGAAGCTGATGGATGACTATAAAAAGTGACTAGTGACTGGTGGCTAGGGATTAGTAACTAGGGATTAGTAACTAGGGATTAGTGGCTAGGGATTAGGGATTAGGAGTCTCAAGTGACTAGTGACTGGAATGCCAGCACAAGGCATTGCCATTATTTATACTTCGCGGCGCTTCCATATTTTTATGCGCTGCACCACCATTTCGCATTTCTCATTTCTAATTTCTCATTCAATCGAGGCTTTCAA
>ENA-ORSK01001259-ORSK01001259.1-human-gut-metagenome-genome-assembly--contig:-NODE-1259-length-21016-cov-10.751205_pt1 | contig 21016 bp, 14 predicted proteins | sample MGYA00242192_ERZ509159 | MGnify/ENA primary metagenome ERZ509159 (study PRJEB26280, sample SAMEA2338663) | human gut metagenome | biome: human gut; feature: human-associated habitat; material: faeces...
GGAGCCGGCAGCGCCTGCCATACGCTCGCCTTGCAGGAGAAGGGCTTGGAGGTAAAAGCCATTGATATTTCTCCTCTGAGCTGCGAAGCGATGGAACTGAGAGGAGTAAAGAATGCGGAATGCATCAATCTTTTCGATGAACATCTGGAAACAGGGTTCGATACCATCCTCCTCCTGATGAACGGAACGGGTATCGCCGGAAAGATAGAACATCTCCCTACCCTCTTCAACCGTCTCAAGGCTTTGCTCAACAAGGGCGGACAGATTCTTATCGATTCCTCCGACCTCAAATATATCTACGAGAATGAAGACGGAAGTTTCGACATCAATCTGAATGGTGCCTACTATGGTGAAGTGGATTATCAGATGATTTACAAAGACATTAAGGGAGACTGTTTCGACTGGCTCTACGTAGATTTCCCATTGCTCAAATCCATCGCCGAAACCTGCGGTCTGCATGGCGAACTCGTGGCAGAAGGCGAACATTACGACTATCTGGCTAGGATTTTCTAAGCATATAAAGATAAAAGGAGTTAAGATGATGGTCTTAACTCCTTTTTATCTTTTCTTTCTATTTAATCGTCGAAATCGTGACGTCTGAGAAATCATTCATATAATCCAGAATCTCCAGCGTATGGAACCCCCGTTTGGCTTTTATTTCAATGCTCGCCTCCACAAATTCTTCCTTAGAAAATCTCCGTTCTTTCAGTTCGTAAGAATGAACTTCCATGCCTTTCTGTTTGATTTTACTGATGAATTCCTTCACGCTGTCCCTTGATGGGGCAGAGAAATTCAGTTCGATGGTAGAGGTTCCCAACTGCGGTATCAGATAATTCAGCACCTCCAGTCCCATCAACACCATCATCGTAGTAATAGCTGCAGCCACATACATTCCCGTACCGCACGCCAGACCGATGGCTGCCGTCACCCACAGGCCAGCAGCCGTAGTCAAGCCCCTGACCACATTCTTCTGGAAGATGATGGTACCGGCGCCCAGGAATCCGATACCCGAAACCACTTGGGCAGCAACGCGCGAGGAATCCTTCAGATCAAAGCCAAATCCATACTGGGAAACAACACAGAAAAGCGCACTACCCAAGGCTACCAGGAAGTGAGTTCGGAACCCCGCCTCCTTGGCACGGTATTCTCTTTCGATACCTATCGCTCCTCCCAAAATGAGAGCCAGAGACAGGCGAATAGTCAGGTCTATATAGGTTGCATCCATAAATATCCTTTCTTTTTAAAAGATGAAAGAAGCATCACAAAATGCCTCTATTTGATGTTATCGTTGCAAATATACAACTTTTCTTTGAAAGAAAGGCGAGAATTTCAAAAAAATAATGTATCTTTGCAACTGTTAGTGCCAAACTCGGCAATTTATTCACAAATACACATTTATTTATATACATGGCAACAGTTGACGACAAGAAGATCATCTTCTCAATGGTGGGCGTATCTAAGATTATCCCACAAAACCAGAAACAAATTCTGAAGAACATCTACCTATCGTTCTTCTACGGAGCAAAAATCGGTATCATCGGTTTGAACGGTGCCGGTAAATCTACGTTGATGAAAATCATCGCAGGACTTGAGCAACCTACCCAGGGTGAGGTGGTTTGGAGCCCAGGCTACTCTGTGGGCTACTTGCCTCAGGATCCTCCGCTCGACGAGAACAAGACCGTGAAGGAAAACGTGATGGAGGGTGTGCAGAAAATCTATGATGCACTGGCAGAATACGAGGACATCAACAATAAATTCGGTCTCGAAGAATATTACGGAGACCCTGATAAGATGGACAAGCTGATGCAGCGTCAGGCTGAGGTGCAGGATATCATTGATGCAACCGATGCCTGGAACATCGACTCCAAGCTGGAGCGTGCGATGGCTGCCCTGCACTGTCCTCCTGGCGATTGGCCTGTTACCAATCTCTCGGGTGGTGAGCGCCGCCGTGTGGCTCTCTGCCGCCTGCTCTTGCAGAAGCCGGATGTACTCCTGCTCGATGAGCCTACCAACCACCTGGATGCTGAGAGCATCGACTGGCTGGAGCAGCACCTGCAGCAATATGAGGGTACGGTTATCGCCGTTACCCACGACCGCTACTTCCTCGACGACGTGAGCGAGTGGATTCTGGAGTTGGACCGTGGCGAAGGTATTCCATGGAAGGGCAACTACTCTTCATGGCTCGACCAGAAGACCAAGCGAATGATTCAGGAGGAGAAGACTGCCTCTAAGCGCCGCAAGACATTGGAGCGCGAGTTGGAATGGGTTCGCATGGCGCCTAAGGCCCGTCAGGCTAAGGGTAAGGCTCGTCTGAACTCTTACGAGCAGATGCTCAACCAGGAGCAGAAGGAGCGCGAGGAGAAGCTGGAGATCTTCATCCCTAACGGTCCTCGTCTGGGCAACAAGGTGATTGAGGCTCAGCATGTGAAGAAGGCGTTCGGCGAAAAGGTTCTCTTCAACGACCTCAACTTCATGCTTCCTCCTAACGGCATCGTAGGTGTGATTGGTCCTAACGGAGCCGGCAAGACTACCCTCTTCCGCCTCATCATGGGCTTGGATCAGGCAGATGGCGGCACATTCGAGGTGGGTGAGACCGTGAAGCTGGCTTATGTTGACCAGCAGCACAAGGACATCGACCCTCAGAAGACTGTTTACGAGGTGATTTCCCAGGGCAACGAAACCTTGCGTCTGGGTGGCAGAGATGTGAATGCACGTGCTTACATCAGCCGCTTCAACTTCTCGGGCACCGACCAGAGCAAGCTCTGCAGTGTTCTCTCGGGTGGTGAGCGCAACCGTCTGCAGTTGGCATTGGCATTGAAGCAGGAAGGCAACGTATTGCTCCTCGATGAGCCTACCAACGATATCGACGTGAACACGCTGCGTGCCTTGGAGGAAGGTTTGGAGGCATTTGCCGGCTGTGCGGTGGTTATCAGCCACGACCGCTGGTTCCTCGATCGTATCTGTACCCACATTCTTGCCTTCGAGGGCAATGGTGAGGTCTTCTTCTTCGAGGGCAGCTATTCTGAGTATGAAATCAACAAGGCACGCCGTCTTGGCGATACAGAAATCAAGAAGGGTCGCTATCGCAAGTTGATGGAGGAATAAAGATTCGAAAAAGAAAAGAAGAACTCGGTTTTGAAACAATAAAAAACAAAAGAAAAGATGTGTCTTTGCTTAAGACACACCTTTTTTGTTTCTATGCAGCCGTTTTCAAAAGCTTTACCAGATGCAACCAGGACGTTCAGGAAACTGCATCGCGACGTATCTGGCTGTACGTCGCGACATAATGATTATTACGTCGGGACGTATCAGATGCTACGTCGGGACGTAATTTCTTCTATGTCGTCAGTTAAATTGCAAAAAAAACAAATGAAAAAAGCCAAGCATTGAACCGAAAAAAAGGATTTTTGCTCAATGCTCTCTTAGTTTTCACCCCAAAATCCCTCTAAAACACCTATATTTCGCTGTTTTTATGGCAATATATGGCAGATAGAACCGAAGAACAGAGAATTGCCATACCCATAATACATTCGTAATCAAAGAGATAACCTATCAATATGGCAATTCTTTGACGCAAAAAAAATATATAATACAGCAGATAGGGAAAACTAATCTTTTTCAATATTCTACCTGTTGCAGGTAACCCAAAAGGGTGCGCCATAAAAATATGACGCACCCTCATTTTTGTTTCTATGCAGCCGTTTTCATAAGAAACTATCGCTATATCAGATTTACTTATAGATTTCTACGTCATCTACAGCTATATAAGCAGGCGCATTATAACCAAACTTCCCCTTCATATCTTCTGAAGCCTCATAGTTTACCTTCAAGCTACTAATCTCGCCAAGAGAAGAGAGATCAACATACTGCCAGCTCTTCAAAGAGTTTGTACCATCCTGAACTGTGTACTTAACTGTACCTGTAGATGTAGTACCATCAGCCTTGAAGCCTTCGAACACGACAGAGATTTGGGTAGAACTTTTAGCCTTTGCACAGTATTCATTGCCATTAGCCATCACATTGAGGAAGTAAGTACCATTGGTAATCCAAAGGCCTTTCATGGTGTGAACCTTACTATCCTTAAAGTCAAGAACAGGAGCATTATATCCATCTATTGAACCAAAAATCATCAAGAAGTTGCTGCCAGAGTGAGCTGCAAGATCTGCAGGAATAGAAAGCTGTGTATTAGATGTACCTTCAGCAATGGTACTATGATAGTTAGAAACAGCAGCACCACCATTCCAATAAGCCCATGAGCCATAGCCATTATTTATCTTTGAATGCAAAGAAGTTGTAGCATCAGTCCACTCATACACACCATTATCCTCTGTAAAGCCGCTACCACTCTCTCCATAGAGCATCTTTCCACCATACTGAGCATTATCAATCAATGCATTCCAGTTACTACCCTCGAAAGTGATGGTCTCATACTTAGGAGTGTTGTCATCGTCGTCGTCACTACATGCTGTGAAGAAACTAGTGGCACACACAAGTGCCAACAAATAAAAATACTTTTTCATCATTGTTGTTTTGTTTATTACTAAAATTATCTTATTATTTATTATCTCTTTCTACTCTTGGCACTGATTGACTTCTGGAGATGCAGGTCCTCAGCCCCACTCACCTCGGTAGAAGTCTCACCTAGCCAACCACACATTTGATTCTGTGTACTATACACTCTCACGAAGTCGATGTGATCGAGCGCCACAGGCTTACGATTCTTATCAACTGCCCACGAAATATCGAAGCTACAGCCATCGATGTCACTATTGCTCACATTGTCAACATATCCATATCGGAAGGCATCACAAACCCAATGGGTTCCATTGCCGCTGGTATCATGGCCATTAAGCGGCAAAAGGGTACCCTCGAAGCGTAATGGACTTGACAACCACAAAGGGAAATATTCCTGGGCATGAAAAGTGTTGCGATTAACAACTCCACTCCTTCCCTGATTGTCTGTCCATGGAATATCTTGCATGGCATCTTTGGTATAGGTTATCTCATAGCCATATACCACCTTGCCCACACTGTCAACATCAGCACTGCCGGAAAGTTCATACCAAGGATCGTCGGGCAAACCATTGCCATTCACATCCTGCGATACCATCACGATGCCAGGCTCGCTATTGTCCTTGAAAGCATTGCCCTTGATGTAAAGGTCTTTCTCACCTTTCACATTCGCTATAGAATGATCGAAATGAAAGGTGATGTAACCACCATAGGCACCCAGACTCACCAAACCGCCCTTGTCTCCACCGATGGCTTCTGTACATTTTCTTGCCATCTCCTTAGCATCGTCACCCTCCTCATATTGAGGCATCGAATTGACGAATTGTCCTGGAGCCGGCACATACTCATCTACCGCCAAGATATACTTGCTATACTTCTCGGCTGGTTGGCTCGGCTCAGATGGCAACTGAGGTTTGCGATAAACAAATGCTGCCTCTGCCGGAATATCACCTGTCCATACTCGCCAGTCGAAGGTGCCATCCGCCTTGAAGTGAAACAACTCACCACTTGACACGTAATTTTTAGCATCCATCAGATAGAAATCTTTCTTCTGAGGATTGACGATGATGCCGTATGGCATCTCGATGGATTGTATCTCCGGAGCACTAGACAAGGAATGAGCAATTACCTTGTGTTGGCTAACATTCACGATACCATACTCTATCGATTTTTTCTTTGAAGTCTCATTCCACTGCACACCTATATAATATAGTGAATCACCCACGATACACATATTAGAGACCGGCACTTCCACCTCGCCTCCCTTTTCCATCTGCCCTGCAGCATTAGGCTTGAGCCAATACAATCGTGAAGTCACCTCCTTGTAGTCGCCTCGGGAACTCACCCATAGCTGCCCATACTTATCGGCACGACAGCGATGCAAGTTGATTGCCACATCAATCTTCCGCTCCTCCTTAAAGGTCTTGAGGTCGATGACGCTCACCGTACGATCGTAGTTGGGATTACGATAACCGCCACTGTTGGCAACATACAGTTTGCCATGCACAACAGCCAATTCATCGGGCTGATAGCCCACCGTCACCTTGTCCACTACCTTCATGGTCAGCGTGTCCACCTTATAAACAGCTCCCACTTCGGCATCCTGGCGCATATTCACAGGAGCCACATAGGCACTCACATAGGCAAATTCCCCATCAAAGGCAAGGTATCGACAGTTGGGAATGTCTATCTTCGCTACTTTTTTGCAAGTATAGGCATCTGCCACCTCCACCTTGTTGGAGCAGTTGATGACCATCCACAGTTTGGAGCCATATATCTTGATATCATTGCCAACATCACCCAGTTCCTTAATCTCGTTAGGATTACGCTCTGAATAGATGTTGCGATGGTAAATGATGTTTTCACCGTTATCGCCCGACAAATCCAGGAAATCGAGGGTTGCCTTGTTGCTGCCCATATTACCTTGGTTGAGCAAGTAAAGTCCCATGATATCGCCCTTCTCAGCCTTGCTGCCTGTATCCTCAGGCTCAGATGAGATGACGGTGTCGCTATCCCGGCACGACTGCATACATAGAGCCAGGAAACAAAGCAAGGCTAAGAACCAAGACTTTGCCAAATTGGGTTGATGATATATCTTATCCTTCATTTTTTTCAAAAGTTATATTCCAATGTCAGCATATAATTGCGCTTCGGCATCGGATAGTTAAGTATCACGTCATAATCCTGACTGAAGATGTTGTTGACATCCAGTCTTGCCGACCATCTTCTGGCATGATAAACCACGCTCATGTCGTGCGTATACCAGGGTTGGAGATGGTTGTAGAGGATGTTCTCTTGCTGCGAATAACGTTCACCGGAATAGATGAAGCTATACGCCAAGTCCAACTCTCGCCATGACAGGCCCAAGATAGCAGACCCACTGTGCCATGGGATATAAGGTATCTGGTCCTTATAATAAGAGGTATTGGGATCGGTCACGTCGCGAGCATCCTGATAAGTGTACTGCAAGCGGGCCGTAACTTTCCAATCCTTGGCTGGCTCCAGTCCCACTTCTGCCATGGCATCGACGCCCTTGATGTGTACCTTGCCCAAGTTGAGCATCGTCCAACGGAATTGCTGCCCCTTAGGATAAGCCACAATTTTGTCGTGCACCGTATTGTAATAGCCATCCACCTGTAAGCGGAAATGGTCGACGATGCCTTGCTTCCAATCCTTGTTCAGCACAAATCCCAGGTCATATTGCAATGCCGACTCAGGATTCAACTTACTGTTACCCATGTCGGCATAGTAGAGGTCGTTGAAGGTCGGCATACGGAAGCTTTTCTTAGCGAAGGCCCTCACTGCCAGCAACTTGGATTCGAACGGATAGACATTTACAAAGAATGCTGGCGTCAGTGTGCTGCGAGATGACGATGACGCCCCATACTTCACATGGTCCTTGACCACCTGCTCCACCAACGAGGCTTGTGCCTGGATGCGTGATAACGTCAATGCCGTGGCTAACGACACGAAGTTGGAGTAACGATGAGGGAAAGCAAAGTCCACCATATTGGCATTCAACTTGTTCCACTTGAAGTCATAGCTCATTGAGACACTCCACTTTGACAATATCTCATAAACATTCGAAGTGGAGAAATACATCTCCTGCTGACGATAGGTATTGTCTACATGTATCTGCGTCTCATCATTATTGACATAGCGCGTCACATAATAGGCATACTTAGCCAATGCCTTGGTAGAGAATTTGTCACCAAATGACTTTTGGAATACAGCCTGTCCGAAGGTATTGTGGTCCCACTGGCGTTCGCCTCGTCGCCACACATTGTTGACGATGGCACCAGGTATTCCCTTTTCCGAATGGTAGGTATATGCCTTCACGTTCCAATATCCATCGGCAATGCCTCCCCTCACGTTTTCCTCGATACGGAAAGCCCAAATGTCACCATTGTGGCGCACGGCGGTGGTATCATAAGCCACCGTATTGTCTTCGGTCACTCGCCTATAACGGAACTTATAGCGACCGCTCGATGTCAGCACACCTGTACTTAACGAGGAAGATATATGTTCGGAGAGTTTCTGCTCCCAAAGCGATGAAAACCGGAAGGTATCGCTCGACCCATACTTAGCCCTCACCAACAAGTTGTATCGCCTGCCCATCATGAAGCGGGGAGCCTTGGTACGGATATAGACGGAGCCAGCATTACCAAAGTCGCTCGCTGGTTGGAAAATGGCACTACGCTGACCGTTGTAGAACGAAATTTCCTCCACATTGTCGAGCGAGAACTGCCCCAAGTCTATCTGCCCATTCTGTGCATTGCCCAGTTCGATGCCGTCATAGAAGATACCCAAGTGATTGGTACCCATACTGCGAATGTTGACTGTCTTGATGCCACCCACGCCTCCATAATCCTTGAGCTGCAGGCCCGAGAAATAACGCAAGGCATCGGCCACCGACAAGGAATTCAACTTTTTGAGTTCCTCACCTCCCAATGTCTGTGATGGAATAGTTTCCCTGGATATCAATCGTGAGGTAACCACAACCTCTTGGATGTGATGCACTCGTACAGAGTCCTGCGTTTCGCCATTGGCAAAGGCAGACCCTGCAACAACACCCAGCATGGCTATTGCAAACAATCTTTTCATCTACTATTATGTTTTTATCTTCATTCAAAAGCCTAACCCACGAGGCTCAATGATTTCATCCTCCATCACTTCCTGATGGTAGAGATGGCAACGGCAGGTCTTCTGACTTGCGTCCTCAAACTCATGGCAAGCGGTCTTCCCGAAAAAATGTCAGTGACCATGGTGCTTGCCGCAATAAGACGCTTACAGCAGCGGGACTGTCCGGGCTTCTCACCCGATTCCCTTTTAATCACTACGCACAAACCATGCCTGCGGCGGCAGGAAGTGGCAGCAAACCAATTGCGCTTGCAAAGGTACAATAAAAAAATGAATAAAAGATTATTTTACCTGCTTTTTTATTCTACAAGCGATAAAATAATCTTTCATTCATTTCCTGTTTTATTCTTTTACTTCTTGATTTTATCTTTTTACTCCTTGAGCATTTTATGTTTTCAGAAACATTTATCCTTTTACGATTTCCAGGAGTTCTGTGAAATCATCGATAATCCATTCGGCAGAGGCGAGCTGTTGGCGGGTACCGTTGCCATAAGTCACGGCACAGGCCTTGCAGCCGGCATGATGCGCCATATCCACATCGAAGTTCATATCGCCCACCACGAGGGTTTCATCTGCCGTTCCCTTCATCTCCTTCAATGCCTTGAAGACCATATCGGGTGCCGGCTTCGCATGCTCCACATCATCGCCTGCAACAATGGAAGAGAATATATCCTCCAGCTGCATCTGATGCACGTATCCATCCAGCGAGCAATGGTTTCGACTGCTGGCCATACCCAATACAAACCCACAGCGATGCAACTCTCTCAGGGTTTCTATTACGTGAGGAAAGGGCTGCACGATCATCGTCATCTTGTTCTCCAGGAAGATTTCGCGATAGGTTGCTGCGCATTCCATTCCCTCCTCAGCACTCATTCCGAAGAGCGAAACGAAGGCCTCATCCAATCGAAGACCGATGGTCTTGGCACAAGCCTCCTCCGATTTCACTTCCAGCTTTCTTGCACGCATCGTATCCTGCAGAGTCTTCACAATGAGACTCTGCGAATCGCCGATGGTTCCATCAAAATCAAAAATTATATACTTCATTATTCTTACCTTATTTGAAAACGGTCACAAAGGTACAGATTATAACTGAAACTACAAAGCAAATTGCTCACGAATTGCCTTTATAATGTTATTACGAGCCACTTCTGGCTTCATCGCCTCATCCAATGGCATTTCTTCAGGAGTAACCTGAACAACTCTATCAAATCCTGCATCCAGCATAGCCTTTCTATCGCTAACACCGCCCGATACTAGCCATATTTTCTGATTGGTAACATGCTCAAGAATTCTTTGCGGCAACTTCCCCATCAAGGTCTGACGGTCGCTATGACCTTCGCCCGTAATCACGAGATCAGCATCTAGAATGAGCGCATCAAAACCAATTTCATCCAAGAGCAGTTCAGCCCCTGGACGAGCCTCTGCATTGAAATATTGCAAGAAAGCATAGCCCAGTCCGCCGGCTGCACCAGCCCCAGGAGCCTCACTCCTATCATATCCGAAATGCTTGGCACTTACCTCGGCAAACTTCCTCGCCCTATCATCCAGCATCTGCACCATCTTAGCATCAGCTCCCTTCTGAGGGGCAAAGACATGAGCCGCCCCATTTTCGCCGCAAAGCGGGTTGGTAACATCCGAAGCCAGTACAAAACTGCATTCCCGGCGAATCTTTTTCCAGTCGTCGCCCATCGCCTTGAGCATTCCGATACCGCAATCGGATGTGGCGCTGCCGCCCAAGCCCACGATGAAATGGCGCACGCCCCGGCGATAAGCATTCATAATCATCTCGCCCACGCCCCAGGAAGTAGCCTTCATCGGGTTGCGCTGTTCAGGCTCAATCAGAGCCAGTCCGGCGGTCTGCGCAATCTCGATAATCGCCGTATCATCCACGATTCCGTATTCCGCCTCAATCCATCTCATCAGTGCATCATGGGCATGAATCCTCACTCGCTCTCCCTTCATCGCCGCGAGAAAAGCTTCGAGCATTCCCTCTCCCCCATCACTCATTTCCAGGGTAATGATTTCGGGAGAAGCATCATCCGCATTCCATTCCTTTAATCCCGAAGCAATCGCCTCATTTACCTCTCTGCTCGAAAGGCAACCCTTATAAGAGTCGCAAACAATTATTATCTTCTTATATCCAGCCCCATCCATCAGTCTGAGGCCATCATTTTTCCTATCCATATCCTATTTATATTATATCATTCCAAGAATCATCGCCTATCAAGCGATTCCCCTTTCAGCCCGCAAAATTAGCCATTATTCCTGAAACCACAAACCTTTTTGGGAAAAACTTTCAAAAACAGATGCTTCTGATAAGAGCTGATAGAAAAAAGAGGTTAAAACATTTGGCTATTAAAAAGATTCCTCGTATTTTTGCAGTAGATTTTTCAAAGGTTTTCTAAAGGTTAAAGGCTTATGTGCAAATATGAAGAAATAGAAGGTTGGCGACTCTCGAATGGCAAGACGATTCGGGAAATCAACAATGCCGTACACGATGAGGTGGAACGAATCTACCTGGAAGCGTGGGCGAAAGGCATTTCCGTGCCGTATTTTGAAAACGGAAAAACCTATCTTGCTAATCCTGATGGAAGCGATGTAGAAGCAACTCTTGATTTTGCGACACGCGAATATACTATCATAAAACAAGTTGCAGCTCCAGGAAAGGGGAAAATGAGTTACTTACTCCATTAATTACTTCATAACACCTCTTTTTCTATTAAGATTATGAAAAGAAGACCTGAATTTACAATTATAGCCGGTCCAAATGGAGCTAGCAAAAGTAGGCTTGGAATATTTTATTCTACAGTAAAAGCTTTTGACGGAGACCTTCTAGCAATGTCTCTTCGAAACGAACATCCTGATTGGATAGAGCGATGGATAGATGGAACTGTTATCTCTTCATTGATGAAAGAAAAAGAAGAAGCCATTTCACAAAACAAGAATTTTGCTTTCGAAACGAACTTCTCTACAGATTTGCCAGTCAATCTTGTTCAGGATTTTAAAGATGCAGGTTATAAAATCAGCCTCATCTTTTTCGGCTTATCCTCGAAAGAAGATTCTCTATCTCGTGTTATCCAAAGATACACAATGGGCGGGCATAATGTAAACCAAGACGTGATAGAATATAACTTCACGGAAGGCATCAAACGAGTAAGAGCCTCTCTACCACTTTTTGAAAACATTCTTTTCATTGATGGCACTTCCGATTTTGGCGACATTGTTGCCATTCACATTGAGAAATCAGGCAAGCATCAGATAACAGATCACCCAGCCGAGTGGTTCGACAAATACTTCAAAGAGGCATTCGATGCGCTTGTTGAAGGATAGGAAGAACGGCTTCTTCAGATAATCATTGCCACCCAATTCAAATCCCTCTACCACATCATTCACCGCCGAACGAGCCGTGAGGAAAAGCACAGGGGGACGGACATGTACTTTGGCAGAATCATCGGCCTTTCCCTCACCTATCGTTTCGGCGGTTACAAGGCCAAGCAGCATGAAGAAGTAGATACTTCCAGATTCGGGAAATAAAAACAAGAAAAGCTCGCCAAGACCATCAAAGTCCTGGCGAGCTTTTCTCGTTTCATATACACTATTCAAGTTTCTTTACTTCAATATATTGACATATCCCTTATTCTGTACCAATTCAGAATTTAAATCGATGCATTTCTGAGGAATCGGGAAGACGGTGGTGTAGCCGGAGGATTCACCCTGAAGAGGCGTACGGAGATCGTAGGCACCGGTGAATTTGCCGAAACGGATGAGATCCTGACGACGCCATCCTTCCCATACCAACTCCAGCAACCGCTCTTCCAGAATGTTATCGAGCGTAGCCTTACGATAAGGCATTCCCACACGGGCACGAATCCTATTCAACTCCTCATCACCATTCTCTCCGTTTCGGACCTTTGCCTCTGCCTTCATCAATAAAGCATCTGCATAGCGGAAAAGAACTATGTCGTTACTCTGCAACTTGCCGTCCATATAAGAGGTTCTATCCACCTCATACTTCGCCATCCTCGCTCCAGCCGTCTTGACAAACTTACTGTTGGTCAGGTTTTGAGCCACTTCAAAAGGCTGATACTCCAACGGCTTTCCATTATCCATCAGCAGTTCATGACCATCTACCTTTACCACTCCCGCCACAAAGTTCATCTTGCAACGGGCATCTTCATCAACCTCGCCATAATGATTGGCTTTCATCGTAGAAATCGTGGCACAGGTACCATTCTCACTTCCCCAGCCCAAGGCACCGCCATGCGTATAATGGTAAGAGCGGAAGAGATAATGGAACTGGTTGGTATAGATATTCTTATCCATCGGAATCGTGAAGATATTCTCCTTCGATGTCTCATTATGCGTAGAGAAATTGAATGAATCATCCGACTCCAGGACATAGCCTTCTTCTGCCAGTTTATCACAATAATAAATGCAGGTTTCCCAGGCATTCAACTTCCTGAAGTCCACCTTATCGCCATTACGCAAAGAGGCATCAGAAGCCGGCACAGAGAAATGAATGTCACTTCCCTTCGGACGGCTCGCATAACCCTGGGTCCAGTCATCATACATATAGATTTCTGCATTCAAAGCCAATTTCGCCAACAGAAAGTTGACTACCGGCTGGGTGATGCGACCATAATAATTGCCTTCCTTATTGCTGTGCTGGTCGGGAAGTGAAGGCAATACCTGCTGCAACTCCTGAAAGACAAACTGGAAGATAGAACTGCGATCTGTCTGACCTTGGAACAGGCTGGAATGGAGCTGTTCTGCACTGGAAAGGACCAATGGAACCCGACCGAACATGTCCATAGCATAGTAATAGAACATAGCCCGGATGGCTCTTATCTCAGCCCGATATTCCTCCTGCTGTGCGGCAGAAAGCAGGGCCGACTTGTTGCTGATAATATCCAAAGACTTATTAGCCAGCACGATAACCTTATAAAGGTACTTCCACGTATCATAAAGAGACTGGTCATCGGCACCCCACCGATGCTGGTACATGACATTCCAGAGACCACCATCATACCAGTCACCGCCTCGAATCGGAATCATCGCCTCATCGGTGGTCAGCGTATTATAATCGTAAATGCCACGGCAGGTGCCCTGAATGCCCTCACTCTCGTTAGCTCCACCTATATAATTATAGAGAGAAGCCACGGCATTGATATAAATATCAGATGCAGAGCCATAGATGGCATCCTCGTCCAACTGATCCTTAGGATGTTCGTCCAGGCAGGATGTCATAGACAATGCCGCCAGCAGCAGAAATAAAAATCTATATCGTTTCATAACTTTCTGATTTTAGAATTGAACACTTAAACCCAATGAGAAGGTTCTGTAAACAGGATAAGTCCGCTTATCATCAATACCCATCGTACTGTTCACCACGTAGCTGTTAATCATCGGAGTCAAGCCGCTGTAACTGCTGATGGTGGCAAGATTGTTGACACTCGCCGAAACTCTGAGCGACTGCACCACGCCCTTTCGGATAGGGATATCATAGCCCAGCGTGAGATTCTCTAAGTTGAGATAATCGCCCTTCTCCAGCCAATAATCAGAAACATTCTGGTCAACGATATTCTTCCCAGGAGCTCCCTTCAACACATTATAATCCGGGAAACTCGACATATTGGTGTAGGCTAAACCCGTACCATTGAATATCTTATGTCCGAAGGCTCCGTTCATCTGCAATGAAAGATACCAGTCGCGATAACGGAAACTGATATTGGAACCCAACGTTACTTTAGGAGTAGCCTGACCGGCAATATATCTGTCACCGCCATCACTCAAATCTACGGTTCCGTTCTTGTCCAAATCTTCGATATCATAGCGGTAATGCCCATTTCCATCTTCTATAATTCCCTTGCAATGAGGAAGATAGAATACCCCCAAAGGCTGACCAACTATCTGATAGACCACATTGTTGTAACCACCATGCTGACCGGCACCCGACAAGGCACCCATCGCAGTAATATCGGCTGCCGACATCTGCATTCCGTCATATTCACCACTCAGCGAGAGGAGTTTGTTCTTCTGCCAGGAGAGATTCATATTGATATTCAGTTCCATGTCCTTCTTCTGGATAGGAGTGAAGGAAACGCCGACCTCCAAACCCTGGTTGCTCATAGAGCCCAGGTTTGCCAACAGTTTATCATAGGCAAAAGGCGGAACCGGCACATCATAGGCATAGAGCATGTCGGTGGTCTTGGAATAGTAATATTCTGCCGTCAGAACCAGCCGGTTGTTCCACAATCCCAAATCAGCTCCGATATTCCAGGTAGCGCGGGTTTCCCACTTCAGATCAGGATTGTTATTGCTAATCATTCCCATCGTAACCGTAGGAGAACTGTTCACCGAAACAATACCATTCTGCCGCACCGTATTCAAAGTGGTATAAGAAGATATTCCGCCAAGATTACCTGAACGTCCATAGCCCGTACGCAGTTTCAGCATGGTAATTTCCTTGAGAGAACGGAGCCATTTCTCCTGCTTCATATCCCAGGAAAGAGAGACGGATGGGAAGAAACCCCAGGTATGGTCATTGCCCACCATCGAAGAACCATCGCCACGCATGGAAACCGAAAGACTATACTTATTATATAAGGTGTAGTCGACATTGCCCATCACAGAAGCCAGGGTCGGATCTTCGTACTTGCTGTCTGTCCCACCGAAAGGCCGTGATGCAGCAGCACCTATATTATGGTAATACATGTCGTTGTTGGTTATTCCCTTCGCAGAAGTCCAGAATCCCGTTCGGATATCCTTCTGATATTCTGCACCCACCATTGCCTTCAGATTGTGGATTCCCCACGAATGCTGATAGTTAAACGATACATTGGCAAGCCAGTCCTCGCTCTTGAACTCCCCACGATAGAGATTGCCCTGCGCCCAAAGCCAGGTAGGACAGAACTGGTTGTTCTCGTTGGAAGCATAACTGTATGCTCCGAAGACAGAAACACTCAGAGAATTTGTCATATCATAGTTCAACTTCAGATGAGCATTGAAGTTCATGTTCTTCGTATCATTACGCTCCTTGAGCACGGCACCGGGAGGATTCACCTGAGATGCAGCCCCATTCTTCACCCAACTGCCGTTCAGCTTATCATAAGGATAAGTAGGATTCATGGCATCGGCAGAATAGAAAAGCATCTGACTGTCGAAGATATCATTGTTCTTGAAAGACGAACCGAACACGCCGAAATCTCCCGTCAGTTTATCGCCAAACGCCTTCTGGGTGACATCAATCTTAGCCACCAGATTACGATAGCCCTTGCTCCGAATAATCGTGTTATGGTCGATATAGCCAAAAGAAGCGCGGTAATTGCTCTGCGGAGTGCCACCGCTGAAGGCCAGATAATGGTTCTGGATATTTCCGGTTCGGGTAATCGCCTTGCGGAAATTGGTATCATATCCCTTATTGTTATACTCCAGCCCATACTTCTGTGCAACAGCTATGTATTCGGCGGCATTGAGCATCTCCATACTTTTGTACATCGCCTCTATACCATAGTTTCCCTCGTAAGAAATCTGAAATCCCTTACCCGTACCCTTCTTGGTCTTTACCAGGATAACGCCCGAAGCACCACGGGAACCATAGAGTGCCGTTTCGCTGGCATTCTTCAGTACAGTAAAGCTCTCGATATCGGCGGGATAGATTGTAGCAAGCGTCGCCACATCAGAAGTAACACCATCAATAATCACCAGAGGATCATTGCCGCCCATGATAGAAGTTGTACCGCGAACCCGGACGGAGTTCAACATAGCAATACGGTCAAGACCATTGGTAGTGACGTTAACACCTGCCGTCTGTCCGCTCAAGGCATCCAGGGCATTATTGAGCACACCCTTCTTCAGAAGTTCAGGCTCCACTACACTCACCGAACCTGATAAGCGCAAGGAATCTAAGCCTTCGATGTTCACAGACTGAGCACAGAGGGTTTGGGGTGCAAGAATCATCGCACCCATCGCATAAAATATGGTTTTTAAGTTCTGTTCCATAACTATTTCATCGTTTAGTCAAGGTTCAAATCGATTTTCGATTGCAAATATAATAAAAAAGAGTGATTCAAAGTCCATTTCCTTGAAAAAACTTCAAAAAAACCGCAGGCTTAAGAGTTAAGACAGAAGAAAAGCTCGCCAAGACGTTCAAAATCTTAGCGAGCTTTCTCTTTTTATATCAGTATTTTATTTCACTTTCACTTCTATCACATTCTTCGCTGCCTCAGCACTCGAACCACCTACGAAGATCTGATATTTGCCGGGAACCACACGCATGGTATTGGTCTGGGAATCCCAACCCTCGAAACTCTGGCGAGGCAGACTGATGGTTACCTGCTGCTTCTCGCCCGCCTTCAAAGTAATGCGCTTGAAGGCTTTCAATGTCTTGATAGGACCCTCAGCATCATCCATTCTACGGATGTAAACCTGCGCCACTTCCGTTCCTTCCCTATTGCCTTTATTAGATAAAGAGAAGCTCAAGGAATAAGCCGATGAATTCTTCACTCTTCGTTCTTCAGTCTTCACTTTCTTCAATGCCGGCTTTCCATATTCATAAGATGTATAGCTCAATCCATGACCGAATGGGAAGAGAGCTTCGCCCTTGAAATAACGGTAGGTACGATTCTTCATCGTATAATCAAGGAAATCAGGAAGATCGGAAGTACTCTTATAGAAGGTTACCGGAAGCTTGCCCGATGGATTCACCTCGCCGAAAAGAACCTTTGCCACGGCTTCTCCACCCCGTTCGCCCGGATACCAAGCCTGAAGGATAGACTCCGCATTCTCTGTTTCAGGAACCATGGCGATGGCACTGCCCGAACAGTTGACGAACACCACTCGCTTGCCAGCCCGATGCAACATCTCCATCACCTTGCGTTGAGCCTGAGGCAACTCGATGTCGGTTCTGTCGCCACCCTTGAAACCCGGCTCAGAAACCTTCATCTCCTCACCCTCAAGACTAGGAGAGATTCCACCTACGAATACCACCACGTCAGCATCGCCAACCTCAGCCAGAAGCTGAGACTCGGTTGGCGTATAGTTCTTCACAATATCAAACTGCATCACCGCCATATCGGTCTTCTGGAAATAATCCACCTGAATTTTCACCGGCTTTCCAGCCTTTACGGAGATTGGCTTGTTGAGTATCTGTACACGGGCACGTCCCTTCCATACATCCGCCACCGTATCGCCATCAATGATGAGCCGGTAACCATCATCGCACCCCATTTTGATATTCAAGGTTTCATCCTTTTCCGGAGTAAATACGCCCTCGTATCGGGCTGAGAAATTGGTAAGGTTCACGCCCGGTGCAAAGACGGTATTTCCGCCATTGCTCTGGTTGATAGGCGAAGTCATCATGGCTGTAGCCACCGGTTCGCCCTTCATCTCAGAATTGTTCCAATAAGTAGCCTTCATGCCTTTGCTGCCATCGGTAGAAGTCAGGAGATTGAATTTGCTTTCCGTCACCTCATTTCCGGTCAACGTGCAGGCAGGAATATACTTGGCATCCTTTACATATTTTCTGATGCCCTGCAGAATGGTTGTGGTAGAAGTAGGATAACCCGAATAGTTGCCCCACTGCATGATGGAATCGTTGGCATTCGGCCCCATCACGACTATCTTCATTCCTGCTGATTTCAGCGGCAGGAGATTGTTCCGGTTCTGAAGAAGCACGATTCCCTCTTCTGCCATCTTCTCTGCCAAATCCTTATGCGCCTTGCTGGCGATGACGGAAGATGGAATCTGAGTCCAAGGCACGTTCTCGTCCTTATCGAAATCACCCAGACGAAAACGGGCTATCAGCAGGCGCTTCAAGCTCTCGTTCACCTTTTCCTCGCTGACCATTCCCGTCTTCACCGCCTCAGGAAGCGAACGGTAAACGCTTCCGCATTCCACGTCGGTTCCGGCACCAATTGCCTGCGCCGTAGCCTCAGCCGGAGTCTTCGCCGTACCATGTCGGCCAGGCACATAAAAATCGTTGATGGCTCCGCAATCGGAAGTAATCAATCCCTTGAATCCCCATTCATCACGAAGAATCTGTCGTTCATACCTGGCATTGCTGCAGCATGGCGCTCCGTCAATCCGCTGATAGGCGCACATCACCTCTGCCACATTTCCATCCTGCACCAGCGATTTGAAGGCAGGCAGATAAGTCTCCCACAAATCCCGCTCAGGCAAATCCTCTACATTGAAACTGTGTCTGTTCCACTCCGGACCGCTATGTACGGCAAAATGCTTGGCACAGGCTAGGAGCTTGACGTATTGGGGAGCCTGTGAGGAAGGCGTAGCCAGAACTCCCGGGGCCGACATCGGTTTGCCATCAAAGGTCTGTCCCTGCAATCCATTCACCACGGCAAGTCCCATTCTTGTGGTCAGATAAGGATCTTCTCCATAAGTTTCTCCTGTACGTCCCCATCTTGCATCCTGCACAATATCAATACAAGGTGCAAAAGTCCATTGATTACCAACAGAACGAATTTCAATAGCTGAAGCTGAATACATTTCTTTTACAAGATTGCGATTAAATGTTGCTGCCATACTAATAGCAGAAGGAAAGACTGTCTTTCCTGATAGAACAGCATATCCATGTGCAGCATCTACACCTATTAAATATGGAATTTTCAAACGCGTTTTTTCTGAAAGCTTTTGTATATCATTTATTGTTTCAGGACCAGCATCTCCTATCCATGCTCCAAAATCAAAATCACCTTGATCTTCAATTTTTTCTCTATCCCATATTGCAACCATATCCATTTGACCTATTTTCTCTTTCAATGTCATTTGTGATAATAATGCATCAACTCTTTTATCTATCGGTTGAGAAGGATCTAGATAAATTGAAGTATCTATTTCTGCTCTATCAACAAAGCAACTATTTGAGATGCTTATAAGTACTATAGCTAAAATAAAATATTTCATAAGATTCCATCAAAATTATATTATACAACAATATGTTATTTTAAATACCCCAATTATAATTAGGTTTATTTCCCATCACTAAAACTAATTCTCCTCCTTTGACAACATCAAAAAAAGATAATTTAGCTTTTTTCAATGGTTTACCATTCAATGTTGCAGACTGTATATAAACATTAGACTTTGAATTATTTACTGTTCTTATAACAAAAGGTACACCACCATTATATCTCTTATCAATATGGATAGTAATCTTATCAAAAAGCGGAGAAGACAAATCGAATTGTGGATCAGCAGTAACTCCTCCATCCATTTCGAATAACCCCATAGATGCGATTACGAACCATCCACCCATTTGTCCCTCATCTTCATCTCCACCCCAGCCATCATAAGGAGTAGAACCATAAAAATTATCCAGAATTGCTCGTGTATATTTTTGAGTCAACCAAGGCTTTCCAGAATAATTAAATAAAAAACTTGCTTGCATATTTGCTTCATTTCCATGATTTATATAATATTCGTATGGTATGGGTTGATAACGGTCAAAGGCATGAGCAGCGAAAAAATGTTTATACGATTTTTCAAAACCTTCTTCCAATCTTTCATTAAAAAGATCAGCACCTATAATATCTACTACACCACTAATATCATGAGGAACATAAAAAGTATATTGCCAACCATTACCTTCTACAAAATGCTCTCCCGAAAAAGGATTGTAATTTTCTTTCCATTCTCCTTTAATATTTCTTGGTACTTGATATTTTAAAACCGGATGTAATTGATTCTTCCAATTCGATGAACGTCTTAAAAACTTTTTGTAATCAGATTTCTTTCCTAAACTCTTAGCAAGTTGAGCAGCACAAAAATCAGTATAAGAATAGTCTAATGTTTTAGATGATGCATCGTCTAATGTACATGTTGTATTATAATCAAAAGGTACATATCCTAATGAATCATAAACATTTAAGTACTCCATTCCAGAAAGACAATCCATTCCTCCAAAATTATAAAATCGTCCTTGAACATTTGAATTATGTGCAACAGCTTCATACAATTTATCTATATCATAATCTCTAATACCTTTTTGATAAGCTGAAACCATTAATGATATTTCAGGTGTAACTTTCATTATTCCAGACATTTTTAAGCCAGTAGGTCCTAAATTTGTCCATCCGAACTTATCATAAAGTTCAAGTTGAGTCTTCACCCATCCATTCATCAAATCAGTATGTACAAGAGACATTAAAGAGTTAATATTCCAAAATGTATTCCATACACCATCTCCTCCATACATTTTTTCCCCTGATGGTAACTGATGAATTTTGCCATAAGTATCACAATACCGTCCATCACAATCACTCCATGTCTGTTTACATATAGAACGATAAAAATTAGTATAGAATTTTATTTTATCATTCTCGCTTCCTTCAACTATTATTGATGAAAG
>ENA-ORSK01001265-ORSK01001265.1-human-gut-metagenome-genome-assembly--contig:-NODE-1265-length-20966-cov-46.038640_pt1 | contig 20966 bp, 11 predicted proteins | sample MGYA00242192_ERZ509159 | MGnify/ENA primary metagenome ERZ509159 (study PRJEB26280, sample SAMEA2338663) | human gut metagenome | biome: human gut; feature: human-associated habitat; material: faeces...
GGACATTCTGCATCCGCCCCGACTATTCTAATCGGACATTTTATGCTTGTAACTTGCTGATAATCAGAGAAACCCCTGAATAGTTTTTACTTTTTCAAGGAATGGGCTTTTTTAGGCTTCAAAGCAAGCTCGTTTACCCACCGAGCTCCCGAAAAGTGATTTGTCAATAAACGGAATTTTTAATAAGCAATACAGGAAAAATATTTTAGCCAAAACAGGTGTTTTTATTTAGCCATAATGCGTAATTGAAAAGATTGTGTTATCTTTGCAAAGTAATTAATGATGAATATGAAGGCTTATAAACCAAGAGTTGCGGATCAAGAACTAAAGCGTAAGTTAGCTGGTATCGGTGCTGTTTTGATTGAAGGCCCGAAGTGGTGTGGCAAGACCACCACAGCAGAGCAACAGGCCGCTACTATTATCTATATGGATGAACCATTGCATATGGAGCAGAACCTTCGTATGGCAGACATTAACCCGAAAGCCTTGTTAGTCGGAGAGCCGCCAGTATTGATAGACGAATGGCAACTCGCTCCTAAATTATGGGATACAATTCGTTTCGAAGTTGATCATCGGGACGGAGCCGGACTCTTTATTCTTACCGGCTCTGCAGTACCTGCAAAGACTGAAGAAATACATCATTCGGGTGCAGGTCGTTTTGCATGGCTTACAATGCGTCCCATGAGCCTATACGAGTCTGGAGAGTCAACAGGTGAAGTTAGTTTGGAAGCGTTGTTCGACACTCCTGAAAATATCATAGGAATCAACAAACTGACGCTCGATGACATGGCATTTCTGATCTGTCGCGGCGGATGGCCTCGTGCGACGATGCAGGATGGAGATATTGCATTGGATCAGGTTAAATATTACTATGATGCGGTGACCCGTGCAGATGTATCGCGTGTGGATGGTGTGCGTCGTAATCAAGAACGTGTAAAACGGCTGATGCGTTCGTATGCTCGCCATCAAGGTACTCCGGCTCCCGTGAGTACGATCGTTGAGGACATGCGTGTCAATGACGAAGAGTCAAGTGATGTAAAAACAATAACGAGCTATATCGAGGCTTTGAAAAAAATCTTCGTTATCGAGGATTCGGCTGCATGGAATCCTAACCTGCGCTCAAAGACCGCAATACGTACTTCTGACACTCGTTATTTTGTCGATCCATCTATTGCAGTGGCGGCACTGGGTCTTGGACCGAACGATTTGATTGGCGATCTGAATACGATGGGACTGCTGTTCGAGACGCTTTGTGTCCGCGATCTGCGTGTTTTTGCAAGTGCGCTTGACGGGCAGGTTTACCATTTTCGCGACAAGTATGGCCTTGAGTGCGATGCTGTTGTGCATCTGCGGAACGGTAAGTTCGGACTTGTTGAAATTAAGCTCGGCGGCGACAAATTGATAGAAGAGGGGGCGACCACACTGAAGACATTGGCAGAAAAAATTGATACGGACAGAATGAAAGCACCATCATTTCTGATGGTGCTGACAGCTACAGGAAAATTTGCCTACCGACGTGAAGACGGGGTGTATGTGGTACCTATCGGATGCTTGAAAAATTAATCTCAAAGAACATTTCAAACAATTCAAAACAGCTTCTTAATTTCTTGTATAATCAGCATTGTCGCGTTTGTGCGTCTTATCAAGTATGCTGGCCTTGTCGGCGGCGAGCTGGGAGCGGAGGGTGTCGATGGAGTCGAAACGGCGCTCGTCACGGATCTTGTGGTGGAAGGTGACCTTGAGGTCGAGGCCGTAGATGTCCTCGTTGAAATCGAAGATATTGGTCTCGATGGTGCGCTGGCCGCCGGCACGGACGGTCGGACGGACACCAATGTTGCACATTCCCTTGAACTTACGGCCAAGGGTCTCGGCCTCAACGGAATAGACACCGTTGCCCGGCAAAAGCTTCAGAGGCTCGTAAAGTTGGATGTTCGCTGTCGGGAAACCGATCGTGCGGCCGAGCCGGTTACCCGCTACGACAACACCCAGCAATGAATATTCATACCCAAGCATAGCTGCCGCCTTCTCCATCTCCCCGGCGGCCACAGCCTCACGGATCTTCGTGGAGCTGACGGTAATGCCACCCGATGGAGAAGCCACGCTTCCAAGACGGATAACATCAAGCCCCTCACCTTCAGCGATTTTCCCGATTGATTCGGGAGTCTGGGGATCGCAACCCATACGATTGTCGTAGCCAATCAGAATCGCTTTCGCGCCGAAACGGGCTATGAGGACATCACGGAGATATTCCTGAGTGGTCAGTCTGCTGAATTCCTTGGTGAAAGGCAGCACCTCGACGTGGTCCACGCCAAGCCCTTTGAGCAACGCCTTCTTCTCCTCCAGCGAGGTCAGAAGCCGCAGGTTCCGGGCATCGTCCTGAAGCACGTTGCGGGGATGAGGCCAGAAAGTGACGACCATACTTTGGTCGCCCCTCTCCCTGGCCTCGCTCACAAGCCGCTCAATCACAAAACGGTGCCCGATGTGGACACCGTCAAAGAATCCGGTCGCTATAACCATTTCACTAATTCAAAATCCTGTCTGTGAGGCAATAACGGGTTCTTGGCGTACATTCTGACAGCCACCTGGTACATACCCGTCCTGTCCGGAAGGATAGACGCGCGGTACTTGGCGACACCATCATTGAACTCAACCACGTCAAAGTCACACTTTTCCTGAATATGCAGCTGATGCTTCACGTCAGTCGTCGCGAACAGCATCTCCACTCCGATGTCCTCTGGAGAAAGGTCTCCAAGATTCAGGACAACCTCTGAGGTCAGTGAGTTGGACTCGGAGAGACTGTAGGAAGAATCAGGCTGGGTCTGGGAGATCACCTCTATGTTCTGCCACTCACGACGGAGCCTCTTCTTCCAGGCCGAGATCTCACGGGCCATCTTATAGTCATCGGCGATCATCTTGTCGGAACGTTCAGACTGCGGATTGTAGTACTGGTTGCAGTAGTCAGTCAGCATTCTGTTGGTGGTGAAGTTGTTGGCCACCTGGGCGACAGTATTCTTGATGTAGCCGACCCAAGTCGGAGACAGTCCGAGGGACTTGTCCACATCGTAGTAGGCCGGAGCGATCTCGTTCTCGATGGTCGTGTAGATCGTGGCGGCGTCAAGTTCGTTCTGATAGTTCTGGTCATCGTACGTACGCTCCAGAGGGAGAGCCCAGCCGGCGCCCGGCTTGTAACCCTCGACCCACCAGCCGTCAAGCACGGAGAAGTGCATCACACCGTTCATAGAGGCCTTTTCTCCGGATGTTCCGGAAGCCTCCAGAGGTCTTGTAGGGTTGTTCATCCACACATCGACACCCTGCACAAGTCTTTTGGCGATGGAAATGTCGTAGCCTGGGATGAAGACGATCTTGCCGATGAAGCGGTCCAGCTTTGAAATCTCGATGATCCTCTTGATGAGATCCTGGCCGGCCTTGTCGGCAGGGTGAGCCTTGCCGGCGAACAGGAACTGGACCGGATGCACCGGATCGTTGACAATGGCGTCAAGCCTGTCAAGGTCAGAGAACAGAAGGGTTCCTCTCTTGTAGGTCGCGAAACGGCGGGCGAATCCGATTGTCAGAACATCGTCACGAAGGTTTTCCTTGATCGCCACAATCTGGCTTGGAGAGTAGTGGTTGCACTGTGTCGGGTCGGAAATACGCTCCTTCACGATGTCTATCAGCCTCTTCTTGAGGGTCTTTCTTGTCTCCCAGATCTCAGAATCAGGCACTTTGTAGATGCCCTCGAAGCAAGACTTGTCGTAGTGGTGCGTGGCGAACTCAGGACCGAACACACGGGCGTGGATCTTCTTCCACTCGGCGGCCGCCCAAGTCGGGTAATGCACGCCGTTGGTCACATAGCTGATGAACAGTTCCTCAGGCAGATAGCCCGGATAGATGCCGCTGAAAATCTCCTTGCTGACATCACCGTGAAGCATCGACACACCGTTGACGTTCTGCGAGAGGTTGGCGGCGAGGAAGCTCATCGAGAATTTCTCGTTCACATCGTTGCCGTTCACCTTGCCGAGTCCCATCATCGTCTCCCAGTCAACCTTCAGACGCTGAGGGTAATGGCCGATGTACTTCCTGAGCAGTCCCTCGTCGAAAGCGTCGTGTCCGGCAGGAACCGGAGTGTGGGTGGTGAAAAGCGATGATGACCTCACGACCTCAAGTGCCTCGCTGAAATCAAGATTGTCTTCCTGAATATATTCACGAAGCCTCTCGAGTCCCGTGAACGCGGCGTGTCCCTCGTTGCAATGGTAGATCTGCGGATTGATTCCGAGGTTCCTGAGGGCTCTGATGCCGCCGACTCCCAGAAGAAGTTCCTGCTTCAGACGGTTCTCCCAATCGCCTCCGTAGAGGTGATAGGTGACCTGACGATCCTCCGGAGAGTTCGCCTCATAGTCAGTGTCAAGCAGATAGAGGTCGGTACGACCCACGGCCACCTTCCAGAGACGGGCGGTGATCGCGCGCCCAGGGAAGGCCACGCTTGTGGTCATCCAGTTGCCCTCGGCGTCCATCACCGGCTCGGCCGGGATCTTCGTGAAGTCCTGGGCGTCGTAACGGGCTACCTGCTCGCCCTGACCGGTGATGATCTGGGTGAAGTAGCCGTAACGGTACAGAAGTCCGACAGCCACGAGGTTGACGTTCATGTCGCTGGTCTCCTTGAGGTAGTCACCGGCCAGAAGCCCGAGACCTCCGGAGTAGATCTTAAGCGAGGTGTCAAGGCCATATTCCATGCAGAAATATGCGATGGAAGGATCCTTGCGCTCCGCCTTGAGAGCCATGTAGGCGTTGAACTCGTCCATGACGGACTTCAGCTCGCCGAGGAAGGCGTCGTCCTTGGCCAAGGCCTTGAACCTCTTGAGGCTCACAGCGTCAAGCAGAGCCATGGGATTGTGGCAGGTGTCGTGCCAGATGACCGGATCGATCGATTTGAACAGGGATTTCGCGGACTCGTTCCAGCACCACCAAAGATTCTTGGAAAGTGTCTCAAGTCCTGAAAGAGCGTCTGGAAGATGACGGGTCACCATCACGCTCTTCCAGGTAGGGTTATTGATTACTATCTTCTTGTATGCCATTGATTTGTCTTCATTAAGTTCATCCGGGAAAGCACCTTTGGCCTCAATAACCTTCTCTATGGCCTTTGAATATGCTTCCTTGTAATACTGAATCTGGTTTTCCCACAGGGCTATCGTGGAGACATCCTTGGCCGAAGCCATATAAGCCTTGCGGCCTTCGCTGTCCAGGGCGGCGATCTCCTTGACCCTCGCCACGACTCCGTCCACGACATCGAAATAGTTCGAGTCGTTTCTGTCAAGGATGGTGATGCCGGGATGCTCCTTGCCATAATGCGACCTGACCCATAGGCCGAATCCGGCGAGGCTGGTGGTAAGTGACGGAATGCTGAACGCGAGGCTCTCCAAAGGGGTGTAGCCCCAAGGCTCATAGTATGACGGGAACAAGGTCAGGTCAAGTCCCACGAGCAGATCGTAGTACTTCATGTTGAACACACCGTCCGTTCCGTTAAGGTATGACGGAATGAAATAGACCTTCACGCGGCTGCCTTTGGCGTTGGTGAAGCCCAACTCCTTGAAACGGCGGGTGATGACATCATATTCAGTGTCCATCAGATAGTGGGAGACCTGAGTCGTGTACTCCGAAGATCCGGTACCGGAAAGTTTGGCAACCAGATCCTTGTCGGCTCCGTTGTGGCCGGAAGGAATCATTATGAACGCCTGGATGTCACGGCCTTGCGGGTCGGTGTCCTGAAGTTTCTTGAGGGCGTCGATGAACACGTCGATGCCCTTGTTGCGATATTCATAACGCCCTCCGATGCCGATGAGGATCGCGTCCTTGGACACTTCCTCGCCGGACATCGCCGTGGCGACCTCTATCAACCTGGCACGCGCGGCGCGGCGCTTTTCGTCATATTCCTCATCCGTGGCCGGAGTGAAGCTGTTCTCGAAGCCGTTCGGGGTCACGACATCCACCTTGCGCCGGAGGAACTGCTCGCACTCTTTCGCGGTGATCTCACTGACAGTTGTGAATATGTCGGCGTTCTGCGCCGATTTCTTCTCAAGAGAGTGACGGGCGATCACGTTGAACTGGCGGGCTTTCTGGTCTCCGTCGTAAAGGTTCATGGAGTCGTACAGGGGCAGGTTGTTGCCGGCGATGCAGCGTCCGATGACCGTGGCATGGGTAGTGAACACTGTAGCTATCGGGAGCTGCTTGTACTTGAGGTAAAGCAGTCCGGCTCCGGTCTGCCACTCGTGGAACTGCGCCACAATCTTGTCGGAGGCACTCAGGTTGAAGTTCCTGAAACTCTCAATGACCTTACCGGCGGCGTAGCCGAACAGGAAGTTTTCCTTGTAGTCCCAGTTTCCGGTGATGGAATCGACCTGGAAACGCTCCCAGTACTTTGACAGAATATCATTCTGACTGGTAAGGAATTGCTTGAAATCCACCAGAATCGCGATAGGATTCCCGGGGACGTTCCATTTGCCTATCCTCACCCTGATCCCTTCAGAGGCGGCCTGCGCCTTCCAGATAGAGTAAAGATGCGGATCCTCGATGAAATCCGGGTTGCTTTCAGTGTCCATCCAGACATCAGGGCCGATCAGGATGTGGTGCTTGTGAAGCTGCCGCTTAAGGTAAAGCGACTTGGTGGCGATCACTGTGTAGATACCGCCGACCTTGTTGCACACCTCCCAACTGACCTCAAACAGATAGTCTGGATTCGTCAGTTCGTTTGTCATTTATTTATTTTTTACTTGTTTGGTTGTCTTTGTTTTCGTTGACTTCTTCGCTTCGGCGGCCTTCTTCGAGGTCGCTGAGCCTGTCGAAGCGACTTCCCTTGACTTCTTCTTTTTACCAGCGTCCTTCTTCGCGTCGGTCGCCGGGCTTGTCGAAGAGCCGTCTTCCAACTTCTTCCCCGAAGTGGTCATAGCGTCGTCAATCCTGATGATGAAGTCACTCAGGACGTTCATGTAGTTGATGAACGCCTCGTAAGGAGTGTTGTAAGGATTGAAGTAACTGTGGACCGCCCCGTCAGAGAAGAACTTGGTGCTCATATAATAGAAATGGTCACTCTCCTGCAGGTGTCCGAAATCCTCCCAAAGGACCGGATCGTTCAGGATGGCAAGCTTCTCGGCCTGCCCGTAGAGCTTGTTGTAAGCGTCCTGCTGGAGCTCGTTGCCCAGCCAGGCGCTGACATCCCTCTCCTCGTCAGCCCAGGAGATCGGATCCTGCACATCAATCTCGGCGATCGGCCTGAGCTTCCTCGCGGCCTGTGTCGGAGTGACAAACTCGAAAGAGCCGTCTTTCAACGCGATTTCCGGGAAATATCTCATGAATTCGAATATTCCCGAACTCTCCTTCTGATGCTCCCCGAACGTCTCATAGTCCATAAACAGGTTCACGATGTCCCCGTCGGCGGCCTTGAGCCAGGAAAGGTATTTCTCGCCGGTAAGCGGCCAATCCTTCCACCCTCTGTCGGAGAAGCGGAACGCGATGTCGTCGCTCAGCGAATAGTTGCGCAGCAGCAGTTTCAGGTGCTTCTGCTGGCTGTCGGTGTAGATGTAGTCCGGACTCTTCCATCCAAGAATATGACGCGCACCCTCAGCGAGCATCACCTTGAAGCCAAGGCTGTACACGTCGCGTCCGATGGAATCTGAATATATCAGCTCGGTGTTCCTGAAAGCCGTCGGCTTCACACCGAAATATTTCTCGATCGCGGCGGAGTGCTTCTCCACCTGATGCCTGAACTCACCGAAATTGGCAAGCGAGGCGAGGGAGTGGTAATATGTCTCCCCGAGGAACTCCACGCAGCCTGTCCGGGCCAGTTCACGGAAACTGTCCAGCACCTCCGGGGCGTATCTCTCGAACTGCTCCAGAGCGGAGCCGGTGATCGAGAATGCAACCTTGAAGTCGCCTCCGTGCTGTTTGATAAGATCCAGCAGAAGGTTGTTCATAGGAATATAGCATCGCTGGGCTATCCTGCGGAGGATGGTTCTGCCAGCGAAATCGTCATAGTAGTGGGAATCCTTGCCGATGTCGAAGAATCGGTACTGCCTCAGCCTCGTAGGCTGATGAACCTGAAAATACAGACAGATGTTCTTTTTCATAATCGTTCCCTTTATATTATCATGTAATCGTCAATAATCCTTGCCAAACCAGCGGCAACTTATTCTTTGCCGCCGACAACTGATTCGTAAATATTTTTAAGTTTCGCTGTCGCGATGTTCCATTTAAGGCGGTTGACCTCATCATAGCCCTCCCTGGCCGCGAAATCGGCAAGCGCAGGGTATTTCAGCAACGCGTAGATGTCATCTGCCATAGCGTCCACGTCCCAGAAATCCACCTTGAAGGCATATTTCAGTACCTCGGCGGCTCCGGACTGGTTGGAGATGATCGCCGGCACATTCGAGCGCATGGCCTCAAGCGGGGATATTCCGAAAGGTTCCGACACCGAAGGCATTATGTACACATCCGACATCGCGAACATCTTCTGGACCTCAGCCCCGCGAAGGAATCCGGTGAAGTGGAAGCGGTCGGATATTCCCAACTTGGCGACGTGGCGGATGCAGCGGTTCATCATGTCCCCGCTTCCGGCCATCACGAAGCGCACGCCACTTGTCCTCTTGAGGACCTTGGCCGCCGCCTCTATGAAATATTCAGGCCCCTTCTGGAAGGTGATCCTGCCGAGGAAAGTGACGACCTTGTCGCGCACTCCCCTCTCAACCTTCAAGTTCTCCCGGCCGCTGAAGTCCACGGCGTTGTGAACGGTCACGACCTTCTCAGGGTCAATTCCGTACTTGTTTATGACAATATTTCTGGTGAGGTCACTGACGGCGATCACCTTGTCGGCGGCCATCATTCCCCTCTTCTCGATGTCATAGACACGGCTGTCGATCTGGTCCTCGGTTCCACGGTCGAACGACGTGGCGTGCACGTGGACAACCAACGGCTTGCCGGTCAGTTCCTTGGCGGCGATCCCGGCCAGATAGGTCAGCCAGTCGTGGGCATGGATGATGTCGAACTCATCCTTGTGTTCCATCGCGATCGTGCCGCCGACCATCGCATAATGGGCGACCTCCTCCATAAGATTGGAGCCGTAACGTCCTGAAAAACGGAACTTTGTGCCGATGCACTTGGTCAGATTCTCGCTCTGGAGCCTTCGCTCGGACTCGACCATCTCGTGGAATTCCTCCGGATCGACGTACGGGATCATGTTCGAGCCGATGCGGACGAACCTGACCTTGTCCAGGAACTCATCCACAGTCGAGCCGAACGACTCGACCGGGACATCGCTGGCGTTGATGATCTTCGCCGCGCTTTGGTCCTCGTCACCGGAGGCGGACGGCATCACAAACAATGTCTGCACACCGTTGTAGGCCAAGCCTTTGACAATTCCGTAGCAGGCTGTTCCGAGTCCGCCGGCGATGTGGGGAGGGAACTCCCATCCAAACATCAAAACTCTCATATTCCTACTCCTCCTTGTATTTGTTCTTAAGGTACTCAACCTCCAGCAGGGCAGCCGTGCTCAGGGCCGACGAGATCGCTCCGTGAGGCTCGTGAGGCGGGTCTCCGTCGTAGAGTTCGGAGAACGCTCCGACCCCGTGCTTGTTCAGGTCCTCGTAAAAACCATTGACAAGCCACTGGGCCTTGTTCAGGAAAGCTGCGCCCTTCATCTTGAAGCAGACCTCGCAGTAAGGGCCAAGAAGGGATGTAAGGCAGCAACCGTTGTAGTAGGCCAGATCCCTGTCTGTCTGCGAGCCCTCATAAACTCCCTTATACTCGGAATGGCGAGGGGAAAGCGTGCGTATTCCTCTTCTCGTCACAAGTTCGTTGTCAATGACCTGCAGCACCCTCCGCGCGATCTCTGGCTCCACAGGAATATCCTCACCCACAAGGGCATAGAGCATATTCGGGCGAACCTCAAGATGCTGTCCGGCGTTGTCCACATAGTCGGCGAGATAGCCGGCACGGGCGTTCCAGAAGGTGTTCTGGAAATTCTCGCGGATCAGGTCCAGGATGTGCGACCATTCCTTCAGGAAGGTGCTGTCGGACGGTGAATATTCCCGCTCCATGGTCACGGCGAACAGGATGGACTGGAACCACATGGCGTTGGTCTCGACCTGATAGCCGGCCCTTTCGGTCACAGGATTGCCGTCAACGTAGGTGTTCATCCACGAAAGAGCCCAATGATCAAGCTGCGCCCAGAGAAGGCCGTTCGGCTGCATCGCCACCTCGACCCTCCGCCCCGGCAGATAGCTTTCCAGAATGCCCTTGACTGCCGGGCCGTATTTCTTCCAGACAGCCTTCGGGTCGGCGCCGTACTCGATGTAGCGCCCAAGGGCGCCGGCCAGCCTCAGCGGAGCCTCCACCTGGGTTGTCCTGTGGAAAAGTCGTTCCTGATTGTCCGCGATGAGGTTGTCGAGAATCTCCTCGAACTCGGCCTTGTCGCCGTTGGCGTAGAGGGTCAGCCCCGGAAGAGCCTCCAGAGTCTCCCTCAGCAGACCGGTGTAGAGCCAGGAGAATCCGGCGGTTATCATCTTGTGACCTCCGCGGTCCTGCTTCAGCAGATCGGCGCAGTGCACAAGCTGCTCGTGGTACGTGGTGATCTTCGCGGCCTTGGCCACGAACGAGTCAAACTTTCTCTTAAGTCCCGAAGGATTGGCTATAGCCACAGACGCGGAAAACACAATCGCGTCCCCCGGCTTCATCTCGGTCTCGAAATGCCCCGGAACGTAAAGATCCTCCTTGCAGGCGAAGCCGCGGCGATATTCATCGGAATAAGTGATGCCTTTGTACCAGCAAGGGGCTGTCTCAAAGGATACATCCTTCGTGTTGAACTGCATATTCAGATCCGGGAAGCCATCGTAAAGGTTGAAGGCCACTCCGTTAGGAATCTCCCAACCCTCCGTCCTCGCGTTCGGGTTCTCGTCGGTCAGGGCGTGGATGTCACGGAACGCCAGGAACGGCGTCAGAAGCAGCTTGACCTTGGCCGGTGCGTTGACCAGTTCGAAACGGATCATGACCTGATCCGAATCAGGGACAAGCAGGATGCTCTTGGTGAACACGATCTCACCGACTCTATAGGTGATTTTAGGCACAGGATCAGCCTCGAAATCAATGATGTACTTGTGGCCGCGCGGCTCATAGACGCTTCCGTAGCAATGGATGCCCAGATTGAACTGCTTCCCGTTCAGGATGAGACTCTCATCCAACGAGGACAGAAGCAGATGCTTCTTCCCTCCGAAAGCGTCAATAGGTACGGCCAGCAGACCATGGTAACGCCTGGTGTTGCAAGTCACAATCGATGTGTTGCAATACGCTCCGGTCTTGTTGGCGCAGATGATCTCCCTCTTCAATGAATATGAAAGGTTGACCAGCTCTGACTTGTTGAACTTCAAAAAAGCCATATCGGTTAAAATTTTATTCCATCAATCCACGTTACCTCTTCCCTCCGGGAAGGGACTTGCTTTCACCGCAAGCGGTGAAGAATCCTTTTCAACCAGCACGATGGCGCAGCGGCTCGGAAGGTAGAGGCTCAGACATCCGTCAACCGTCAGATGCTCCCCGTCATTCTCGAGCCTCGCGAATCCGTCAAACTCCCCGGCGTCAGAGTCGAGAACCTTGACATAGCGTCCGGACGGAGCCGGGAACGCATAGCCGGCAAACGACTCGGCAGGATTGAAATTCAGTGCAAAGATAAGGCTTTTGCGCCTGAATATCAAGATTTTCTTCTCTTCATCGGCTCTCAGAAGCTCAGGCCTTGCCGCAAGCACGCCGTATCGTTTTACAAGATGTACCATCGCCTTGTCAAAGTTCTGGAGGCAATGATACCTGAGCAGTCCGTTGTCCGCCAGCGACCACATACGGCGGGCGTGCTCGTAGCTCCATCCGTTCCCCTCACGAGGGAAATCTATCCATTCCGGATGGCCAAACTCGTTGCCCATGAAATTCAGATAGCCATCCCCTGCCGTGCCGATGGTGACCAGACGGATAAGTTTGTGCAGGGCTATTCCACGATCCACTATCGGATTCTTCGAGGACATATTCATAGAGAAATACATCTCCTTGTCGAGAAGCCTGAACATCAAGGTTTTGTCTCCGACAAGCGCCTGATCGTGACATTCCGCGTAACTGATGGTCTTCTCGTCGGCGCGCTTGTTGGTCAGTTCGTACCAGATCTCTCCAGGGCTCCAATCCTCGTCCTTTCTTTCCTTTATCCATTTGATCCAGTGGTCGGCCACGCCCATCGCCATCCTGAATCCGAAACCGACCCCGCCGGACTCGAACGGAGCGGCCAGACCGGCCATTCCGCTCACATCCTCGGCGATCGTGATGGCCTCTGGATTGAGCTGACGGATCAGCAGGTTCGCCAGCCCCAGATAGGTCACGGCGTTCTCGTCCACTCCGGTGTCGAAGTACGGTTCGTAGCCGTTGAAGTCCTTCCCAAGACCGTGATCCCAGTAGATCATGCTCGTCACGCCGTCGAAACGGAAACCGTCAAGGTGATATTCCTCAAGCCAATACTTGCAGTTGCTCAGAAGGAAGCGCACGACCTCGTCCTTACCGTAGTCGAAGCAGCGGGAGCCCCAGGCCGGATGATGCCCCTGCGGCCCTTTGTAGAAATAAAGGTCCTCACGGCCATCGAACAGGCTAAGTCCCTCATTCTCATTACTGCAACTATGCGAGTGGACGATGTCCATCACGACCGCGATACCCATCCCGTGAGCGGCGTCAACCAGTTCCTTGAACTCCTCCGGAGTGCCGAAACGGGAACTCAGAGCGAAAAAGTTCGACACCTGGTAGCCGAACGAGCCGTAGTACGGATGCTCCTGGAGCGCCATTATCTGGATTGTGTCGTAACCGAGTCTCTTGACCCTCGGCAGCACATTCTCCCGGAACTCACTGAATGTGGAGACCTTGCGTTCCTCCGAGCTCATCCCGATGTGGCACTCGTAGATGAGCGGATGAGGCCTGCGCAGCACTCTGTCGTTCTTCCATGAATATGCCTGCGCGGGATCCCAGACCTGGGCACAGAAGACCTTCGTCCCGTCATCCTGGACAAGTCTCGTGCAGTAGGCCGGGATCCTCTCGCCTCCTCCACCAGGCCACTCTATGAACAGTTTGTACAACTCACCGTGGCTGAGGAACATCGAATCCAGCTTAAGTTCCCAGTTGCCGTTCCCGGCCGGCTTGAGCTCGTACGCTGACGTGCGCCTCCAGTTGTTGAACTCCCCTATCAGGTAAATCCTGTTGGCGTTCGGCGCCCATTCCCGGATCACCCACGAGCCGTCCGGGCATTTATGCAACCCGTAGTAAAGATGGTTGTTGACGCTGGAGGCAAGCCCCTCCACGCCATGACCCGTTATCTTGTCCGCCGCATCCAGAATCCTCCCGTGCCGCGCCTTGATCGCGTCTTCGAACGGCTTCAGGTACGGGTCGGTGTCGTATATCCATTTTGTCTTCTTCATGACAATGTTCCCTTTTCAAAAACAACTATAAATATAAGAATAATTTACGAATCCGCCACATCGGTGCGATTTGTGCAAAAAGCGGAAAAACAGTATCTTTGTGAGATTGTACCCTCAAGGGAATATGAAAGTGAAAGAGACTTTGAAAAGAATATGGTTTCCGGTGGTTGTGGTGTGCGTGATCGCGCTTCAGGCCGTCGGCATGGGCAACCGTCCGCTTACGGGGGATCCTGGCTATGGATTCATCTCCGCGGAGAAACCGCTGCAACCGGACACGATCCGCTACAGGAATCAGTTCATCGGCAATGCCGCCGGCAAGGAGGACACCTCCTTTTTTCTGGCCCCGATCGACACGACTCCGCACCTGAGCGCAAGGGACACCATATTCTCGCCGGATTCGCTTAAGGAGACCGACCCGTTCCGCTACAAATATTATGTGGCGATTCTGGACTCGCTCACCCACAGGATTGTGGTTGATTCATTGAAGGCCGCAGGGGATTCTTTGGACTGGCCCAAAGTCGATTCCCTCTACCACCTCGACTCGGCCATCAGGAAAAAGGCGGCGTTCGACGCATGGTACGCCGGACTTTCAAAGACGGACAGGAAAAAATACGATTTCGAGGTAAAGGAAAAGATCAAGAAACACATCGCCGACAGTGTCCTCAACGTGAAGGACAGCCTGAAGGCGCACAGGGACAGCGTCAGGGAGGCCACTCCGAGGATTCTGGAGACTTTCGCCATCCCGGATTCGCTGCAGTACAAGAGGATCATCCAGTGGACCCATGAGAGGGAGTTCCACAAGATGGACATCCGCGAGCCTGACACCAGCTACAACCATTGGCTGCACGACTACCCGTTCTACCGCAAGGACGTGAACGCCACATGGTTGGGCGTTGCCGGATCGGCATTGCAGTACTACAACTGGTTCAACCGGACGAGCGAGAACGGGGTTTCCTTCTACAATCCTTACGAGGCATGGACATATTCCGCAAAGACGCTCCCGATGTACAACACAAAGACCCCTTACACGGAGCTGGCCTATTTCGGAACCCTCTTCGCGAACGCGCAGAAAGAATCCGACAACCTGCACATCCTGACGACGCAGAACATCTTCCCGGAACTTAATTTCACTCTTGAATATGACCGTTTCGGAGGCAACGGCATCATGCAGAGCGAAAAGACGACCAACAAGACGTTCGTGACATCGGTCAACTATCTGGGCAGGCGCTACATGGTGCACGCCGGCTACATCCACAACAAGATCATCCGCAAAGAGAACGGTGGAACCAGCGACAACACGATGGTCAGAGACACCACATTGGATGCGAGGGAATACCCGATCAATCTCAACAACGCCTCGACAAACGTCATCAGGAACACATTCTTCCTCGACCAGCAGTACAGGATTCCGTTCACGTTCATCAAGGACATGAAGTACAGGAAAATCGACAAGGCGTACAGAGACAGCGTGATGGCATCCGGTGACTCCACCATGATCGATTCCCTGAATGTGTTTATGGCCAGAAGGATAGCCGCGAGAAATGCGGCGGACACCCTTGGAGACAACAACATCACGACCGCATTCATAGGACACAGCAGTGAATATTCCGTGTTCCGCAAGAGTTATGAGGATCAGATCACTGACGAGACGGGGCGCAAGTTCTACAATGGCATATTCAATTACAATCCCACAAGTTCCTTCGATTCCGTGAGGGTGATGAAACTGGAGAACAGGGTGTTCCTGAGGCTGCAGCCATGGTCGGACAATGCGATTGTCTCCAAACTGAACGGTGGCGTCGGGAGCAGAATCTTGAGCTACAGCACTTTCGATCCTACATTCCTGAAAGGGACAACGAACACGGTGTGGAACTCGGCGTTTGTCTATGCCGGAGTGGAAGGACAGCTGAGGAATTTCATCCACTGGAACGCCACAGGAGACTATGTGTTCCTCGGAGACCAGATGAACGACATGTCCGTGAAAGCCAACGCAAGGTTTGACATGTACCCTTTCAGAAAGGCAAGGAAAAGTCCGGTTTCGCTGAACGTGAATTTCGAGACCTCTCTGGAAGAGCCTGAGTACTATTACCAGCACTACTATTCGAACCATTTCAAGTGGGACAATGAGTTTGGCAAGATCTCGACCACAAAGATCCAGGCGGGGCTGAGTGTTCCGAAATGGAGGACAGGAGCGAGGTTCGGCTACGCGCTGCTGTCAGGCAATGTCTATTACGACTCCACCGGGGTCGTGCGCCAGAACAATTCTCCGATGAGTGTGCTGAGCGCCTCGCTGGACAAGAACTTCGTCCTGGGTCCTCTGCATCTGGACAACAGGCTGTTGTTCCAGGTCTCGTCGAATCAGGATGTGCTGCCTCTGCCGAGTCTTGCCGCAAACTCCAGGCTGTACCTCCAGATCAATGTCAAGCGGAACATCATGCAGATGCAGCTCGGAGCGGAAGGATGGTACAACACCAAGTTCTACTCTCCGGCCTGGAATCCGGCAGTGGGAGCGTTCTACAACCAGAAGGAGGAAAAGTACAACAACGGTCCTGTCATCGACGCTTTCATCAATGTCCAGTGGAAGAGAGCATGCATATTCGTGAAACTTGAGAACATCGGCAACGGGTGGCCTATGGACAAGGCGGACTATTTCAGCGCCCACCACTACATCAGGACCCAGATGGCCTTCAAGATCGGTGTTTACTGGCCGTTCTACACCCAGCCTAATTCAAACAAGGCAGTCAGCGCCAGTGGTGGCCTGTCGGGAGGAAGCGGAGGTGGCTCGGGCGGCGGATTCGGCGGTCTCGGCGGCTTTGGAGGCGGAGGCGGTTCCGGAGGCGGATTCGGCGGCTTTGGAGGCGGTTCCGGAGGCGGCAGGAGTTTTGGAGACAACAGCTATTGACGACCATGGGGCTGAAAAGGGTGACAAAGAAGTTTTTCAAGTACTTGATACCAACTCTGTTGGTGCTTCTTATCATACCGTTCAGCGAACGGAGCAGAAACCAGAACGACCCTAAGGACATCTTCAGCGGCGAGGTGATACGCTGCGCCCTGAGGCTGGAAGACAAGCTGTCCGACGGCTATCAGACAGGGTATTGCTATGAAATGGCCGAGAGGCTGGCGGACTATCTGGAAGACTCCGTGAGAATATTCCTGGCAACGGATGACTGGTCTTGTCTGGATTCACTAAGGGCTGGCGGCATTGACATTCTTGCGCTGCCGACCGAGAATATTCCTGAAAGTGAAGAATTCATGGCTTTCCCTTTGGGCGACGCTCCTGTCTCATGGGTGATGACAAAGGACAAAAGGAGACAGAAAGAGATCATCCGCTGGCTCAACAACCTCAAAGGGAGCATTGAATATGCCGACATGATTTCCAGATTCTTCCATGGCTATAATCCCTACCGGAAAGGAGTCAAAAAGGATCCGTCCATCATAAGTCCCTACGACGACCTGATCAAGGAAAACGCCAAGAAGATAGGATGGGACTGGAAGATGTTCGCGGCCCTCATCTGGAGCGAGTCCCGGTTCCGGATCCAGGCGAACTCACAGCGGGGAGCGTTAGGGCTGATGCAGATGATGCCACGGACTGCGGACCGTTATGAAATCGAGGATCTTCTGAATCCCAAAGAGAACATAGAGGCAGGAGCAGCCTACATCACAAGGCTTCAAGGCAAGTTCAGGGACACGGCCGCCGATGGTGAGGAACTTGTGAAGTTCACGCTGGCGGCCTACAACGCAGGAGAGGGCAGGATCTATGACTGCATAAACCTGGCCCGTTCACAAGGCGTCGATCCAGGCACATGGGAGAATCTCTGCATGGTCATGCCACAGATGAGTCAGGACTCAATACTGTTCGTGGAGGATGTCAGACACGGGAAATTCAAAGGAAAAGAGACCATGGCCTACGTCAAGGCCGTGCTGAATCAATACGACATATTCAATGGTCACGCGCCGAGGTACAGGGTTCAGCCTGAGGACACCGCGCTGGTGATGATCGAGGAGACAGAGGATGTGGAGCGGATTCTACTGAGCCCTGACAGTCTGGGCCGGATCGACCTTGGAGATGAACAGACACGGGATCAGGAGGAGAAGCATGATGACAAGCCAGGAGATGGCGTCAGCGGCAAGCACCGCAGGTAGGTTAAGATGTACCGGAACAAACGGTACGAAATAGTTCTCCGGATTCAGTTTAATGAGGTGCGTGAACTTCTGGAACCCGCACAAAGCCAGCGCTATGCCGTTGCCGATCAACATTCCCCTGAAGACAATCCCGGAAGCGACATGCAGGAACACCTTGGCTATGGCCTTGTCGGTCATTCCCAAGGATTTGAGCGTGCCGATTGTGGAGATGTTCCTGAACAGCATTATCAGAAGTCCGGAGATCATGTTGAATCCGGCGACAATGGTCATCAGGACAAGGATGAACAAGACATTGAAGTCAATGAGATTCAGCCAGTCGAAGATCTGAGGATAACGGCTGATCACCGAGGTGGCGATCAAGGTGTCGTCATCCTCTCCGGCCTTGTCAAGCGCTATGTGGCCGACCTCTTCGGTGACGGCACGCATTCCGGCGTCGGTCCTGGCTCCCGCAGCCAATGTAAGTTCCAGAACGGAAGCCTCATCGGAAGCCCACCCGTCAAGTCTTTGAAGGTCAGAGATGTCCGCAAACACAATGATGTTGTCTGTTCCGTCCATGACACCTTCATAAAGACTGGTTATGTTGAAATTGCGGACCTTGACTTTCTCCCCTACAAAGTAAGTCAGGAGTTTGTCGCCGACATTGAGACCGAGCATTTCCGAGAGCCTGACGGGAATCGAGACTCCGAGCTTTACCGTGTCGGATTCGGTTTTCTCACGTGGCGTTCCTTTGAAGAGCACCCCGTGGATGCTCTCCCCTTTTTTGACGATTCCCGCGCGATAGACAGCCGGGGTGATCTTCTTAACCTCCGGAATCGCCTCGATGTAAGGCATAAAACTCTGGTTGACAGAGATCGGGGAGGACTCGCTGATGTAGTTCATGTCCATCGGCATCAGCTGCACGTCACCCGTAAGGTCGGAGATGCCGTCCCGGATCTCGTTTCTGAATCCCGACGAGACGGAGACGGAGACAATCATGATGAGGAAAGAGACAGCGATGGAGACCATCGCTATCCTTCCTCCGAAACGGAGGCGTCCGGCTATGAACCTTGACGCGTCCAAAAAATTATTCCTTTATGAATATGCTTGTGCCGGGACAGGCCACTGAAGCCGCTTCACAACTTCCGGATAATCGCTGATGAAGATTCCAGACCTATCCCGATTGAAACTTTTACCAGATGTGAACCCTTTCGCTTTCAGGCCGCCACATCGGATCGCCTTCCTTGATGCCGAAAGCGTCGAAGAACGTCTGGAAGTTCTTAAGGGACACGTTGACTCTGTTCACGGCAAGAGAATGGACATCGAGTTTCGTAAGGCGCACCTTCTCCTCGTCGGTAGCGTTCTGCGCCCAGATCGCACCGTAGGAAAGGTAGAACCTCTGATCCGGGGTGAAGCCGTCGATCAGGCCGATGCTCTTGCCGGCGATGGCGTTCCTCATGGCTGTGTAGGCGATGCTGAGTCCGCCGTGGTCTCCGATGTTCTCACCGAGGGAGAGCTGGCCGTTGGCGTGTACGCCAGGCACGACCTCAACCTCGTCGAACTGGGCCACAAGCACCTTGGCCTTGGCGTTGAACTTCCCGGCGTCCTCCGCCGTCCACCAGTCGGACATATTCCCGTCCTTGTCGAACAGGCGGCCCTGGTCGTCGAATCCGTGGGACATCTCGTGACCGATCACGACTCCGATTCCGCCGTAGTTGACGGCGTCGTCAGCGTCAGCGTTGAAGAACGGCGGCTGAAGGATCGCCGCAGGGAAGCAGATCTCGTTCGTCGTAGGGTTATAGTAGGCGTTGACTGTCTGAGGAGACATTCCCCACTCTGTCTTGTCGGTCGGCTTGCCGAGTTTGGACATATTGTCGGCCGTGTACCAGGCACCGGCGGCGCGGAGATTCTCGTAGTAGCTCTTCTCCGGGTCGATGGCAAGGGTCGAGTAATCCTTCCACTTGTCAGGATAGCCTACCTTCACGGTGAAGTTGTCCAGCTTCTCGTGGGCCTTGGCCTTTGTGGAGTCGCTCATCCAATCAAGTTCATCGATGTGCTGGCTGAACGCCTTCTTGAGGTTCTCCACGAGATCGATCATCTTTGTCTTCGAGGACTCCGGGAAGTATTTGGCCACGTACATCTTGCCGACTGCCTCACCGAGGATGCTGTTCGGAACCTGCATAGCCCTCTTCCAGCGAGGTTTCTGCTCCTTGATGCCGGACATCCGGGTGCTGAAGAAATCGAATGACGCGGTGTAGAAGTCATCGCTGAGGGATCCGGTCGCGCCCTGGATGAGCTGGCCGGCGACGTAGTCCTTGAGGACAGCGAGATCAGCTCCGCCGAAATATTCGCAGAAAGCCTTGAAGAACGAAGGCTCGCTGACGATAAGTTTCTGCTGGTCGGCGATTCCTCTGGTCCCGAAATAGAGTTTCCAGTCGAAGCCAGGGTAATTCTTGATGAGTTCCTCTGTGCTGCAAGGATTGTACTGCGCCTGGATATTCCTTTCCTGTACGCTGGTCCAGGAGTTCGTGGCGAGAACGTCCTCTACAGCGAGAGCGTTGGCAGCGGCCTTCTCAGGCTCGGCCACCCCGGCCAGAGTGAACACCTTGGCGAGGAAGTTACGGTAGCCTTCCTTGATGGCGGCATTCTCCGCCTCGACATAGTAGTCACGGTCTCCGATTCCGAGTCCGCCCTGTCCGAGATAGAGGATCTGGTTGTCGCTGTCGGCGAGGTCGGACATCACGTAAGCTCCGAAGAACGAGCTTTCGGAGACATTGTGAAGCCCTGCGATGATCTTCACGAGGGCGTCTTTGTCAGCCGCGGCGTAGATCTCATCGACATAGTTCTTCAACGGAGCCGCGCCCTCGGCGTTCAGCCTTGTGGAGTCGAGTCCCTGCTTGTAGAGGTCGGAAATCTTCTGTTCCACCGTGCCCTTTTCTGTTTTCAGCGTTCCCATCTCGGCGAACAAGTCGTTGAGTCTCTTGACGTTGTTCTCTCTCAACTGGTCAAACGAACCGAAACGGGCATATTCAGGCTTGAGAGGGTTGTTCTTCTGCCATCCACCGGTCGAGTATTGGTAAAAGTCAACCGCCGGGGAGACAGTCGTGTCAAGGTTCGCAAGGTCAATTGCCGGAACCACAGCCACCTGCTGCTTCTGGCCGCAGGCTGCCATCGCAAGCGCTGAAGCCATAATCACTAAACTTTTTTTCATATCCTTTGAATATATTCATTCTACTTCGTTCTGCAAATGTAGTGATTTTATCATAAAAAACGGCTCAATCCCCCTTCCGCGAAAAAGGGGCTGTCGCAGGGGGCTTGTGAGCAGGAAAGGCGCTTTTGCTCACGAGGGGAGCTGTCGCAGGGGGCTCGTGA
>ENA-ORSK01001267-ORSK01001267.1-human-gut-metagenome-genome-assembly--contig:-NODE-1267-length-20939-cov-5.710113_pt1 | contig 20939 bp, 9 predicted proteins | sample MGYA00242192_ERZ509159 | MGnify/ENA primary metagenome ERZ509159 (study PRJEB26280, sample SAMEA2338663) | human gut metagenome | biome: human gut; feature: human-associated habitat; material: faeces...
CTACATGTAAGTGCTACTTTTACCGCTAATCCGGCACTTACTTTGAGAATTAACGGCCTTTTTGAAAGGAGAAAATGCATCCGATTTCCTCTTGACGCGGGTGCTTTCGTTTAGTAGTATAAATTTGTTTATCCTTAAGGGTGAAAAAACATGCTGATACAATTTGAATATGACCGCATCCGTATCTTCAAAATAGAAAGGCAGGATGGAAATGAAAGCACCTATAGAAGAAATCAATGCATTTGTCGATCGAAACAAAGAGGAAATGCTTCTTTTCTGGGAGCAGCTTGTGAACCGACAGGCGGGCTCGAAAGAAGTGGACCGTGTGAACCGCATCATGCATTTTCTGAAGGAACATTTTGAACAAGAGGACATCGACTGCCGCCTTGTAGACAGCAAGGGGAGTGCGGATGTGCTGGTGGCGGAACTCAATGCAGATGTCCCCGGTGCGCCGCTTCTCCTTTCAGGGCATTGCGACACCGTATTTCCTTCCGGCAGCTATCCGGAGAATCCCTTCCATATCGAAGACGGCTTTGCCAGAGGCCCCGGCGTACTGGATATGAAATGCGGGGTAGCACAGATCTTCTACCTTCTGGTCGCACTGAAGCACTTCGGCTATCGTGATCGTCCCGTCAAAGCCATCTTGGTCGGAGATGAAGAGACGAGCCATTATGGCGGCATCGCAGACCAGATCCTGAAAGACGAAGCGAAGGGCGCGCTGTGCTGCTTCAATATGGAAAGCGGACGTCTCGATCACTGCATGACCGTAGGCCGTAAGGGCTGCCTTGACTGCCACATCACGGTGCGCGGCGTCGCTGCACATGCGGGAAATGACTATGTAAAAGGCAGAAACGCTATCGTTGAGATGGCCCAGAAGCTGCCGCTCCTTCAGGCACTTACCATCTATGAGGAAGGTCTCACGGTCAATGTAGGGACTATCAAGGGCGGCACCGTTTCGAATGCGGTCCCTGACTACTGCTATGCCGAGCTCGATGTGCGCTACAAGAAACAGAAGCATATGGACTATGTGAAGGAAAAGATGCGGGAGATCTGCGATAAAACCTTTATCGAAGGCACTACAACAACGATCGAATTTGTTGCGCCCATGCCTCCTTTCGAAGAAACGAAAGCCAATCATCAGCTGCTCTCTCATATCAATCGCGTCGCGAAAGACTGCGGCTATGAGCCCTTTGGCGCGATCTACGTCGGTGGCGGTTCGGATGCCTCCTATATCTCCAGTATGGGCGTGCCCACCGTCTGCTCCATGAGCGCAGAAGGCAGCGGCGCACATACCATGGAAGAAAAAGCCTCCGTCGAGAGTTTCTATTCTCGCTGGATCATTGCCCTCGCATCCATCATGGAGATCGATCAGTATGCGGGGGATCAGTAACTAGGGATCAGGTTTGCCTTTCAGCCGCAGCTCCTTAGCAAAGAGCCGCGACGAAGGCGCAGAATGGCTCCTCATGACGGGATGAAAATGTCTGTGAGAAATCGCCACTTCCGTATCGTCATCCCGAGCGGAGTCGAGGGATCTTTTTCGTTCGCGGCAAAAAGACGGCATGAGCGTTTCTCAAAAAAGAGAAACCTGCTATTCCGCGGACCTTCGGACATCGCCTGATTTTATACTCGGCGCGCAGCGCCGCACCTTTCCCTCAGAACCTATTGCCCCTTTTTCCTATCACGCCCCTCTGCGTTTCACAGCAAACCAAGACAACAGGAGAATCATATCTAATGAAAGATCAAGTGAAAGCATTCAAAGCACCCAGCCCGATCATCATACTGGTGTGCGTCATCGTATTCTGCGCCATTGCGAGCTACATCATCCCCGCGGGCGTTTATGACCGAGTCAAGGACGTTCAGACCGGAAAAATGGTCGTCGACCCGTCTACCTTCCACTATGTAGCGCAGAAACCGACAGGATTTCTCGATTTCTTCACTTCTATCAATAAAGGATTCAAGGGCGGTATCAGCATCATCGCCTTCCTCTTCATGGTGGGCGGCTCCCTCAATATCCTTGCCAAGACCGGTGCCATCGTGGCAGGGCTCAGCGCTCTCGTCGAAAAGCTGAAGAATCGGAGCGTCCTTCTGATCCCCGTCCTCATGACCACGCTTGCCACCTTCTCGACACTCGCCGGATGCAACGAGGAATACCTCGCCTTCACGCCTCTCGTCGTGAGCGTCGCGCTCGCGCTCGGCTTCGACTCCCTGACCGCGCTTGGCATGCTCTTCTGCTCGGTCGCAGCCGGTTATGGTGCCGGATGCACCCAGCCATTCTCCGTCGGCGTTGCGCAGGGCATCGCCGGTGTCCCGATCTTCTCCGGCCTGCCATACCGTATGGGTATCTTTGTCTTGCTCCTCGTGCTGAACATTTCTTATGTCATGTACCACGCGCGGAAGGTGAAGAAAGACCCGAAGAGCAGCCCGGTCTATGAGATCGACCTGCTGAAACGAGACAAGATCGATCTTTCTACCGCAGAAAAACTCTCCACACGGCAGGCCATTTGCCTTGGTCTCCTTGGCCTGAACTTCGTTTGCATCATCGTTGGCGTGCTGAAATTTGATTTCTATATGAATGAAATCTCTGCAATCTTCCTCATCATGGGCATCCTCTCCGGCATCATCTGTCGCCTGCACCCGAATGACATCTGTGATGCTTTCCTCGAAGGCTGCAAGGGCATGATGCTCCCCTGCCTCGCTGTCGCGATGTGTAAGGCAGCCACCATCCTTTTGGACAATGCCAAGGTCATGGATACCATCATCTACTACCTCGCCGGCATGCTCGACATCTTCCCATCCTCCATTATCGCCTTCGGCATGTTCATCATCCAAGACTGCTTCAATCTTCTCGTCCCCTCCAGCTCCGGACAGGCGGCCATCTCCATGCCGATCATGGCACCGCTCGCTGACATTGTCGGCCTCACCAGACAGACCGCTGTCTTCGCCTTCACCTTCGGCGATGCCTTCACGAACTGTATCACCCCGGCCTCCGGCGCCACCATGTCCTACCTCGCCATGGCAAACGTCCCCTACAAAAAATGGGCGCGCTTCATCCTCCCTCTCATCGGCATGTGGTGGATCGTCGCCTTCTGCTTCCTCACCTACGCGACTGCCATTCACCTGGGACCGGTGTGAGCAGGAAACGAATTTCATAATATGAGTAGCCCCCTTCTCCAAGGGAGAACGTGTTTTTCTGCTTTCTTATGAAGTAAAGAACCATATGTCATAATATGAGACCATAATATGAGACCATAATAAAGTCCCTCTATAGAAACAGCTCTATAGAGGGATTTTATTATGATTGCATATCGAGTTATTTCAATTTCGGGGGGGGGCAAATCTTTGACCTTTACACTGAGCGAATTGATGTACTCATCCGGATTCTTTGTCGCCCAATAGCTGATGATGGGGAAGAGGAAGACATCACCATCTGGCGCAAGACGATTGATTTCCATGAAAGCAGACAGCTTCTCATACGCCTCCTCCGCGTGAAGGAAATACGCGCCCTTTGTCAAGATAGAAAGATACAGCCCGGAAGGACGGATATAGTTGCAGGCAAGGCGCGAACCTTCCTCACCGGACTGCGTCACAATGGCAGACGAGTGCTTGAAATTCTTCGAGAAAAAATCCTCCTCACTGATGACCCAGCCCGTCGGCTGGTCCTTGCAGAAGGAATGGGCAAAAGCTTCATGCACATGTCTGGCACGGATAGCGATAGCATCAAAGCCCCCGCGATGCACCTTCGGGATCGGCGTCATATACATGCGGCTCTCCGGATAGCACTGGAGCAGTACCCGATCGAGTGGTAGATGCTGGGTACATTCGAGGGTTTTCCGATAGGAAGAAATCGCTGCTAGAAGCTCCGTCGTTTCCGCGAGCGTTTTCCGGCACAGCACTTCCCGCTCCTTGAGGATGTTCAGGATTTCATCACGCGAGCGATGCTCTAGAAATTCCTTGATGTGAGGGACAGAAATATCCAGTTTTCTCAGGAATAATATGATTTCCAGTGTCAGATACTGCGGCATCGCATAGTAACGATACCCGTTTTCAGCCACAAATTCTGGTGTAAGCAGTCCCAGCTTATCGTAGTAAAACATTGTTTGCTTCGGAATCCCGAAGAGCTTGGCCAGCTCGCCAGCTGTATAATACTCTTTTTTATCGGTCATGCACTCACCTTTTAGATTTCATTACCGTATGACTTTCATATACTTAATGATAGCACAATGGTCAATGATAAGGAAATAAGGATTCATTTCCAAAATATAAGAGAAAAATGGGTGAATTTTGAAAATGGGCTTGCTATTTGCATCCTTTCGTGCTACAATGACGGCATCAAGAGGTGAAAGCCCTTGAACCAACTGAAGAGGGAAGCAGAGCCTACGGGCTATTGCGCTGAATTCGGTGAGAATCCGAAACTGAGACCCAGCCGTGAAGGAAATTCATTTCCAAGTCGGATGCCGCCTGTTTCCAACATCCAAGAGCAAATCTGCGGGAGTCGTATCTACTTTCGTAGACTGGGTGCTGGTCACAGTCTCAGTCTAAGCAAAAGTAGAAATCGATCCGCAGTTTTTTATTGCAGATAACGAATGGATTTTCAAAGGCCTTGATCTATTTCTGATTTCTACCGCCTTCCTCTTTGTGAAAAGGAGAGCCAATGATGAAAAAAATTAAGGATGAAATCGCACGTATCGAAGGCGCGAAAGGAAACGTCGTCCTCGTGAACAAGAAATCCTATCTGGCTCTCCTGAAAGAGCTTTCCGTCCTGCGATTCAAAGTACACAGGGCGGAGAACTGGGAAACCCCCGCGGCAGTCGTTTCCGTCGTAAGACGTGGTTACATGTATCAATACTGGTATCCGGAGAACAAACCGGCACAAAACAAAGGAGAACATAAAATGGCAGAACAGAAAAAAAACGAAGCAGTCGAAGTCAAAGTCGCAGCAGAAAAGGTAGCCGCTTTCCAGAAATACCTCGAAGAAAACAAGATCAGCGGATTTGGTTTGCAGGACTTCCAGAATGACGTTCATGCACAGGCATTCCGCAGCAACCTTCAGGTCGAAGGAACAAGCCTGCCCTTCATGATCCTCTTAGACGACAGCGTATACACCATGCTCCAGGTCCAGGTCGCAGCCGGCCTTGCACAGGGCGATAAGAGAGAAAAGATCTGTTCCTTCCTGAATGACCTGAACGAACAGTACCGTATGCTGAAGTTCAGCGCTGACGCTGCTGGCAACGTCCTTCTCACCTGCTGCATCCCGGCTGGTGTACCGCACTTTGAACCGGCCCTCGTCATCGCCATCCTGAACCAGATCCAGGGCCTCCTCACTGCGACCTATCCGGAAATCATGAAACATCTCTGGGAAAAATAATAGGCATGTGGATTGGATGTTGGTTGTCTGTGATGTACGCCAAACAACCAACAACTATTACTCTTTACAGAAAGAAGGTCATTCTTATGAATATGAAAAAACTCGCCGTCACGGGCGCGATACTCATCGCCGGTACCTTTGGCGCCATGGGCATGGCTGATGCAGCCACCGGCATCGTCAATGTAAATGCCGTCCTCTCCGGCAACGCTGCTTTCCAGAAAGCAGGAAAGACCGTAGCGGCAGAACAGCAGAAGCTGCAGAAGGAATACAACGAAAAATCCAAAGGCATGAACGATGCCGACAAGAAAGCCCTGGAACAGAAGCTGAACCAGCAGCTCGCCCAGAAGGAAAATGAAGTCATGAAACCGATCCAGGACAACTTCAAGGCCGCTGTAGAAAAAGCAGCCAAAGCCAAGAAGATCGACACCGTCGTCGTCCCGGGCGGCATCATCTACGGCACCATCTCCGCGGACCTCACCGAAGATGTGAAAGCGAATATGAAATAAGACGGCAGACAGTGCAGGCCATACCGCTCTTGATGCATGATCTTATAGGGGAAACAGGTTCGGTAGGCTCCTTGGACGTGACGCACGAAAGCCGCTTTTCCCTCCTTCCTCTGGAAGGAGGTGGCGCGAAGCGCCGGAGGTTGGCCCCGCAATATGTAAGCTTAAAAGCAAGAATGGGTGACTGATGAGTGAAATGCCAGCTCATGACTTCGCCACCATCTATACTCTGCGGCGCTTTTATATTTTATGCGCCGGACCACTCCCGTTGAACCTTCTGAACCCATAGAACCTGCTGAACCTTTTTCGCACGCAATCAAAGAGCGGCACGTCCCGTGGAAAACCGTTTAAAGCTTACGCAGTTTTCGGGACGAGGCAGGGAGAGCACTTGTGATTTTCCCCTCACAGGTGTTTCCTGCCTTGTCCCCTATGTAGAGCTTTCCCCTCTACATATCACTCCTTTTTCTCCTCTCTCTTTTTTCTTAAAAAGCACCATATTGATGTCATGCAGGCATCAATATGGTGCTTTTTATTGTTTTAAATACAAGAATGATCAAAAAATGAAAAGATAATTTGCTGAAAATTGGTTGACCGTATGAATATAGTATACTTTATACTATTATGGAATCCAAAAATGAATTTTATGCATATATGATTGATCAGCTGTTCTTTACGATTGGTTAGCTTTTTATTATGCCATATGAGCCGTATAAAAAGCATGGTATGGCATCCTTGATTTATACCAAGAGGAGGATATGAAGATGAGGACTAGGAAGTGGAGTACATTATTGGCAGCATTGGTGCTCACCACTGGTTTGAGCAGTGTGGTACAGGCGGCGGACTATACACAAGGACTTACGGGTGTTGTTGGTGAGGATCAGCCTTTACTCATGGGGGCGGGAAATACCGTCAGCTTTGACAAAAAAAGTAAAACCATGACCTATGATTTTAAAGGACAGGATCATACTTTTACCGTTACAGACAGTGATGGGATCGGCACCAATACCGAAGGGGATTATGTCTTTAATAATGTAGACGCTCAAGGAAAGAAAGGCACTCTCCATATTTACCAGACGAACAATGAGAGTAATGCCTTTGAAAACGTCACTGGTTTCAGTGCTAGTACGGGACATGTGACTGTCAATAGTGATTTGGATATCACGACCTACTCGGACTATGCGTCTATGGGCGTATCAGCGGGCAATGGTGCTGATCTGGTTATTAACGGTAACGTTAAAATGCGCAAGGATGATCCTTCCAATCCATGGGGCATTATTACCAAAAATGTGCATGGTAATGTAGGTCCTGGCGGTGCAGTTACCATGGATAATGGCTATGACGCCAATTATACCGGTGCGCGCTGGCAGCCCAGTGCTTTCAGCGTTGGCTATACACGTGGCAATATTACTGTTAATGGTGACGTAGACGTTGCTGTACGCGGTACTGCTGTCAATGTAGGTGCATATAATGCCGCTGAAGGTGTACATCCGTATGACCTGGCTACCGTTTCTCTGGTAGGCGATTCTACCCGTATCATTACTCCGTACAGAGAAAAAAATTCTGTCGAAGGCTTTGGTGAATTCATCGAGCCCTACTATTCTCTGGCATGCTACGGCGGCACAATTAATGTTAATGTAAAGAATATGGAAGCGCAAAAGGGCAAGGTTGAAATTGTCGGCAACATTATGGCCATGAAGCGCTCCGAGTATACACGTAAGCCCGATGTTTATCAGGACAGCCGTATTAATCTTGCTTTGACTACAGCGGATTCCTCCTGGAAGGGCATTATTGACAATGCCAATATGACCAAGAGCCTGGTACAGACAAATCCTAATGATAAAAACAGCTATAAGTATGATCCGGATGCTACTCCAGTTTATGCTGACCACTCCGGTGAAGTAAATCTGTGGCTGCAGAATGGTGCGCAGTGGATTTATGAAAATGCCTCCCGCAAGGATGGTCTGGATTACAGCCATATGCCGCAATATAGCTATCCAAGCTATGGTAACTATGATGGTATGTCCCATCTGAGCCGTCTTGTTGGTGGTAAAGACAGTGCATCCGCCGGCATCATCAGAGTAAACGATAGTGATCCGATTCAGATTGCCAATGCCGAAGGCGTTACCAAGATTTGGTATGAGCATGCTGATGCTACTCCGGGAACTATTATCGGTGGCGATGTGAAGGTTCTTAATGCCAAGACCGGCACTGAGATGATGCTTTACACCGGCAACAACGGTATTACTAAAGGCTTTGCTGAAGGTGATGCTGCTGTAGATAAAAACAATGTCAGTGAAGTGCTGAACTCCCTGGCGCACAAGCTGTGGTATATGGCCGGTGACTCTAACCTTAAAGGCAGCGTATCCATTGCCGAGGGTCTGACGGCTTCTTCTGCTACCATGAAGACTGGCAACATTACCTTTACCGAGGGTGGCCAGGGCTTCTATGAGTATACTCCGGCGACAGATGATAAGCCCTATGAAACTGGTCCTATTGTAAAATCTGAAAATATTGATGAAACACGTGCAAGCGATGTCAATGGTGTAGTTTCAATTAATGTTAGCGAAGCTCAGACCGGGGTGTCCGGTAATGCTCCTAGTGCCTTGTATGCAGCAGGCGACTCAGTAAGTCCGCTTGTTGTTGATTTACAAGGGCACACCTTAAAGCTTAACACCAGCGGTGATGCAAAGAAATATTTGTCTACAGTTTACGTTGATGCAGACAAGAGCATGGAGATTAAGGATTCTAAAGGCAATGGCGTACTGAAGATTTCCGCCGGTCTCGGTGCTGACGGTAATGCTGACACTGAAGCTAACTATGTCTATGGCATTCGTGTACGTGAAGGCGGCAGCTTTACCGCAGATACCGATGTTGAAATAGATGGTGTTAAATCTAATTCTAAATCTCGTGCTTATGGTGTCTATGCATATAATGAAGGTAATGTTGTATTCGAAAAAGATCTGACCATCAAAAATGTTCAAACAGAAAATAAGGTTGCTCCGAATACTGCAGGTATTGCTGCACTTAGTTCCGCAAGAGCAAATGCTCCGATTAATATAACTGTTAAGGGTTATCTTAATATTGAAAATGTATTGGGAAGTGCAATCCGTGTACTGGATACTTCGACTATATCTACTGCAGGTGCAACTATTAAAGCTGCGGATATGTCTAACGGTACGGAAAATAGCCAATATTATGCTTTGCAGGCTTACAAGGGTACTATTAACCTGAATACTGGTGAAGGAATTACTGCTGGAATTCTGGATGTTACCGGTGATATGAAGGTAACTAATTATGATACTTCGGTTATCAACGTTAACATGACTAAGGATTCCCGATGGACAGGTGCGGTTGTAAATACTTCTGGCAGTCGCTATAATGCACCTAATGGTAAATTTAATCTGACGATGGCAGAGGGTTCTGTTTGGAAGCACGATACAGGACGCTCGGCAGAAACGATTAAAGCTAATTTCGCTGGCAGCAATGTATCTAAGCTGGATGGCTCCGGTGTAATCTATCAGAATTCCGACAAGGGTATTACCGTATATAATTACAGCGGTGACACAACTGTTGTTTATGGTCATGATGCAAATGATCCGCTGACCATCAATGGCGGTGATTTTACGATCAAGGCTGCCGCTGCCGATTCCAAGATCACTTTGGTCACCGATAGCCAGGGGATTACCGGTGGCTTTGCGGATGGTGATACGGCAGCAGAAAAGAATCATGTCAAGGAAGTACTGAACAAGCTGGCTAATAAGCTGTTCTATACAGGCTACAAGAATGCAAATCTGTCTGGCGTCGTTAAGATTGCAGACGGTCTGACGGCATCTAGTGTAAGCGCTACTACTGTCAAAGCCTCCGGCAATGTGACCTTCTCTGATGGCAGCAACGGAACAAAAACAGCAGGTCAGGGCTTCTATGATTATACTCCTGAACAGGAGAAACCCAATTATAAAACGGGCGCAATTACCAAGTCTGAAGATATCAGCCTAAGCCGTGAGCTGGATGAAAACGGCGTGGCGCATGTTTCTGTAACCGAATCGAATGTCACTAGTAATTTTGCCAGCGCCCTTTACGCAGGCGAATCAACTGATCCGTCCAGCCCGATGACTGTAAAAATGTCTGGCAAGGGACTGGCTTTGAATGCTGCTCAATCGAGTGGACAGGCAGCAGCGATTTACGCAGGCGCTAATACCTACATCAAGGTTGTTAACCCGTCTGCTGACCAAAAGCTTTCGATTAGAGCAACCAATACGGATACCAGAGCCTCTCATGGCATTTACGCCCTAGGCAATGCGCACCTGAATATTTCCGGTCCGGTAGAAATTACTGATATTACCACTAAGGGTGATGCTGCAACCGGCATCAATATCCAGGGCCAGCAGAGCGAGATTACTATTGATGGCCCGCTGACAATCAGCAATGTCAAAGGTCTTAGAGAACGCGGCAAAGGCATGAGTGCTTCCGGCATTCTGGTCACCGGTGACAGCTCCACGGTGACTGTCAGCGGTCCGGTAGATATTTCCGGTGTACGCGGCAGCGGTATCAAGCTGGTGGGCGCTAATACCAAGGTATCTGTTGGCGGCGGCACTATTACTGCAGCCTAAGACAGCGATCATTCGCATAATTTCTATGCAGTCCGCGTAGATAAAGGCACGCTGGATATCAACATGAAGGACGGCGCTGCAGGCGATACGACCACCAAGATTACCGGTGATATGTACGCCACCGGCCAATATGGCAAGAAGGTCGTGGAATACAGCGGCGGCGAGTTGATTGATTGGAAGGATGCAGGCATTCTCAACGTTGCATTGACCGATAAGGATTCTTTCTGGAAGGGCGTGGCAGCCTATGACCAGTATAATGATGACTATGGCACAGGCGGCAATACTGCGCATGACATCGGCCAGTTCAACCTGTATCTGCAAAACGGTGCAGCCTGGACTAACGAACCGCAGTCGCATGTGACAACTACGACCATAGCGTCTAAAAATCCTGTATGGGCAGGCAGCACGCTGGCAACACTGCATGGTGGCAAGGATGCCGATAATGCAGGCTTGATTTACCAGAAGGATACCAATCCTATTTCTGTTGTCAATTACAGCGGTCATACCACTGTATTCTATGATCATGATGCTGCTGACCCGACCAAGATGATTGGCGGCAGCTTCCATATTACCAATGCAGCAGAAGGCTCTGCTATCACCTTTATTACAGATAATAAGGGCATTACCTCCGGCTTTGAAGATGGCGATTCCGCTGATGTTAAGGATAAAGTAGCCAACGTACTGAATAACTTGGCAGGCAAGCTGTTCTACAAGAACTATACGGATGGTCATCTCTCTGGCGTAGTGAAAATAGCTGAAGGTCTGACTGCTTCTTCCGCAGCACTGAAGACCGGCGATATTTCCTTCTCTACGGAAGATACAGGCACCTTGACACCTGGCCAGGGCTACTATGCTTATAAGACCAGCAAGCCTGGCAGCCAGATAACTAAAGAATTTACTACGGCAATTACTGGTGATGCAGCTGCTGATACGGTTTACATAGAAAAAGGCGTACTGAAGGACGATGACACCTATGTATTCACGGCAGACAGCACGACCATCACACCTGAAAAGCATCTGATTGCCGGTGGTGCATGGCTCCCGCAGATCAGTGCAGCGATTTCCGGCTCCGACGAAACCCATAATGTGACCATGGATATGAATGGGAATAAGCTGACGGTAGATACAACAACGGATACCCATACAACCGGTATCGCAGCCATCGGCAAGGGTGTAGTCAACATCAATAATGCCGGTGCCATGTCTGTCAGTGCAACAAGCACCAAGGGTGGTCAGACAGGCGCACTGTTCGTGAATGCCGGAGGAACGATTAATATTCACAATGCCGGTGCTGATCATGTACTTACCTTGCGTGCGAAGAGCACGGCTCCGGCAAATGCTGCCGTGATCAAGAGCATGAACGGCGTAAATGGTGTGATGTCTGCTATCACCGTGGACGGCCTTGTCGATATTTTGGCGGAGAAGAGCAATGCTTCCGGTGCCAACGAAGCCATCAGTGCAGTTGCCTCTAAGGTTGAGATCGGCGGCGGCGTCATCAAGGCGATCAACGGAGCTGAATATGCGATTCGAGCTTATGGTGAATCCGTTTCCAAGAACCGCGGACAGGTGAATGTGAATGTCAAGAAGGATGCCAAAGGAGCTATCATCGGTGCAGGCAGCAATCATGTTCAGATGGAAGGCAATGTCTATCTCGGCGGCGGCATGGATAATGCCGGTGCCAATGCAGATATCAGCCTCGGTCTGAATACGAAGGACTCCTTCTGGAAGGGCGATGTAAGCAATGCTAACGGCAGCAGTGCAGGTATCGTGAACCTTTACATGGGAAATGGTGCATCTTGGACCGGCAATAACCTTTCCGGCAACACTGTAAACGCTGATCTGGATCATGCAACCTGGACCGGCTACAGCAATGGAAATGCTATGCACCTGAAGCTGGATAATTCTATCTGGCATGTAAATGGTGCCAGCAAGCTGGCTTCCTTCTCCGGTAACAAAGGCAGCATCTTTGTGGCAAGTGATGCAGGCGATATCAGTGTAGCTGATTACAGCGGCAATACCACTGTGATTTATAACCATGATGCTGAAAATCCGACCAATATTCTCGGCGGCAGCTTCACCATCGGTCAGGCTGATGCCGGCTCCAAGATCACGCTCATCACGGATAACCAGGGCATCACGAAAGGCTTTGACGCCTATGATAAGGCTGAAGACCAGAATACGGTCAATGAAGTTCTTAACAAGCTGGCACAGAAGCTCTTCTACACCGCGAATGACGGCAAGCTGGCAGGTACTGTCAAGATTGCTTCCGGCTTAACTGCTTCTTCCGCAGCTTTGAAGACCGGCGATATCAGCTTCTCCACTGATGCAACCGGCACGAAGACTCCTGGTCAGGGCTTCTATGAGTATACGGCCAAGGATGATTCCGTCATTACTGATCCGATCACCGGCAATCTGGATAAGAAGTATGTAAATCTGGGCATCGAAACCGAAAAAGGCATTTACAACTTCACTCAGGATACAGTTATTAATGTAACTAAGGGCGATTACAGCTCCAACCTGAGTGCTATTGAATCCAGTGGCGGACCGATTACGATTCATGCCGACGGAAAGAATTTGGACGTATCCTACCATGTTTTGAAGGGCAGCAATGTGGCACGTGCGGTTGCTACCGGTCTCAGCTATGGGAAATCGAAGGATGTGACCATTACAGCTAAGAGCCTGAAGCTCAGTACGGATACCACAGGCTTCTATGGCCAGGGTGTTTATGCAACCGGCGGCAAGATTACTATTGATGCAGACACCACTATTTCTACCTCTGCGCAGACAGAAAGCAATGGTATTTACAGTGGTAGCGGCGGTACTGTTACTATGAACGGTAACCTTGATATTCAAAAGGATAGCAATGCAGCGAATTACATTGCGCTGAAGTCTGACGATAATGGCGTGATCAACGTTAACATGAAGGATGGTAAGGCAGGTGCGGGCATCGTGAAGATCGATGGCGATGTCTACACCAAGTCGGCAGAAACCTATGATTATTGGGAGGATGAAACAACTTCTACTTCTTCTACCGTTAATCTGGCATTGCAGGGCAAAGACAGCAGCTGGAACGGCCGTAGCCTCTACGAAGTTACTTCCGGTGATGACTCCACCAGCTATGGCACATTTAACCTGTGGCTGACAGATGGTGCCACCTGGACAAACGAGAAGAACGGCAAGGAGGTTCCGGACGGCTTTGCAGGCAGCCATGTGACGAAGCTGACCGGCGGCAGTGATGCAGCACACGCAGGCAACATCTTCCAAAACGATACGAAGAAGATCACCATCGACAACTACAGCGGCAATACCAACATTTTCTACGCTCATACCGGCAACGGCGAAGCAGCTGATGACTACAAAGCAGGCGACACCATTATCAAGCATGCTGAAAAGGATTCTGTAGTATCCCTGATTACCGATAACAGCGGCGTCAACATGAGCTCCGCTGACAGCATTGTTAACGTACTGAACAGCCTGGCAGGCAAGCTGACCTACAGCAACTTCACTAAAGACGAAAACAATCTGACCGGTTATGTGAAGATTGCCGATGGCCTGACGTCTTCTTCTGCAGCAATGTACACTGGCGACATGGCATTCTCCAAGAAAGACGGCAAAGGCAGCCTGAAGGATGAAGACAGCATCAGACCTGATCTTCCGGCACCTGACCACCAGATTAAGAATGAGTTTACCACAACTCTGACTGGTGTGAAGGCTAAGGATAAGGAATACTATAAGGCTGGCGTAATCAAAGAAGAGGGCCTGTATCAGTTCACACAAAACAGCAGCATCACCACAACTAATGCACATGGTGCTGATATGAACCAGGCTACTACCATTGATGCCAAAGGCAAAACCTTGACCTTCAACACCAATGTAACCGACAACTCTACCATTCATGCCATCGGTGCCAACAGCACTGACGGTGTAACCATTACTGCTGACAAACTGGTGCTCAATGCTCACAGCACTAAAGGTCGCGTTGAGGCAATCAACGTAGGCGGACAGGGTCAGCAGAACAAGGATAAGCCGATGAAGCTGACCATTAATGGCGACACCGAAATGAATGTTAAGGGCATTAACTATGCTTTAGGTCTGTACGCAGCAGGCAACTCCGAAGTAACCTTTAACGGTAACGTAACCGCTATGGGTGACGAAAACAGTGAATGGGGCCTGACCTCTGAGAAGGGTGCTTATGGTTACTATGGCTGCTCTTTGGTATACAGCGGCAGCAACTACACCTTGCAGATGGGACCGAAGGTTACTATCAACGGTGATGTAAACGCTAAGATTGACGGCAACTGCCTGTTTGCTAACGGCGGTCATGCTAAGCTGACGATTAACGGCGGCGGCAACATCGAAATCAACAAGGATAATAAGCATACCTACTATGCAATGATGGCAGAATCCGGCACCACCAGCATGAACGTTAACCTTGATGCAAACTATGATGCAATCAGTGCAAGAGACAACAAGCTGGTGCTGAAGGGTAACGTAGGAGCATCTACCGGTGCAATCAATGCCAATGAGCCTGAGCTTTACACCAAGGTAAACCTGGGCCTGGCAACTGCAGATTCCGTATGGACTGGCGTTGCACATAACGGCTTCAAGGATGAAGGCAACAAAGCTGGCGATAAGACCTTCTACGGTGCAATCAATGTATTCCTGCAGAACGGTGCAACCTGGAACAACGAGAAGTGGGGCGAAACCTCTAAGCCGTATGGCGGCAGTGGCTTTGTAGGCAGCCATGTTGCTAAATTCGTAGGCGGCAGCGATGCAGTACACGCAGGCAACATCTTCCAGAAAGATGAAAATGACCTGACCATCGACAACTACAGTGGCAATACCAACATCTTCTATGCACACACTGGCAACGGCGAAGCAACTGACAACTATGCAGCAGGCGACACTGTTATCAAGCATGCCGAAAAGAATTCTGTAGTATCCCTGATTACCGACAACAGCGGTATTGCAATGGACAACGAATACAGCGTAGCTAACGTACTGAACACCTTGGCAGGCAAGCTGACCTACAGCAATTTTGTAAACGGTGAGAAGAACCTGGCCGGTTACGTAAAGATTGCTGATGGCCTGACTGCAAGCAGCAAGGCTATGCAGACCGGCAACATCGCCTTCAATGCTGATACTGGTAAGGGCAGCCTGGAGAACGGTTCCATGAAGCCTGGCTTCACCTATCCGGACACCCAGAAGCCTGAAGCTACTGAAAAGAACCAGGGTATTACCGGCGATGCCAAGACTGACTATCAATACAAGAAGGACGGCATTCTGAAGGAAGACGGCTCTTATGTATTCACTCAGGATCCGACTAAGATTGAGGTTGAAAGCGGCGCAGCAGTAGAAGCAACCGATAAAGATATCAACATCGATACTACTAAGGCTAAGCTGGAGCTGAAGGGTGAAACCGGCATCCATGCAAAGGGTGCAGATGTTACTGTTAAGGGCAACACCAGCATCAGCGGTAATGTAGGCATCAATGCTGAAAACGGCAACGTAACCTTGAACGGCAGCAGCACTATCAGCGGCACCGATGCGGCAATCAACGCAGGCGAAGGCGCTAACGTAGTTGTTAACGGCAACAACAGCGCACTGACCATCAATGGCAGCATCAATGCTGACGGCGGCAACATTACTGTAGACAGTGGCAAAGCAAGCAGCACTATCAATGGTGATGTTGATGCAGCAAATGGCGGCAGCATAGTAATCAACCTGACCGAAAAGAATTCCGAAATGACCGGCGGCTACAATGTTGATGGCGACAGCAGCATCGTAATGAACATTGCTAACGGTGCAATCTGGAACCTGACCGATGGTGATGAAGCAGCAGGCATGTCCTGGCGGAGAACTGCAAAAGCTCCGGCTGCAGCTCCTGCAAAAGGTTTGACCATCAACGGCGGTAAAACTGAGGCTGAAACCGGCTACCTGAACATGGCCAAGAGAACTAAGGCTCTCAAGATTGCTAATTATAGCGGTTGGGAAACCATCATCTACGGTCACGAAAATGCAGGTGCTGACGTTACCGACTACAAGTCCGGTGATACTATTATCGATAAGGCAGAAAAAGGCTCCGGCGTAATCCTGTCCACCGATAACAGCGGCATTGACATGAAGGACAAAAATGCTGTTGAAGCAACCTTGAAGGCTTTGGCACAAAAGGTTACCTACAGTGACCACGAAGCAAACGGCAGTAACCTGACCGGTAAAGTACAGATTGCCGATGGCCTGACTGCTTCCAGTGCAAGCAAGTACCTCGGCAACATGCGTTGGGATGAAAACGGCAAAGGCCAGTATGTCGATGGCAGCATCCCGTGGAAACCGACCATTGAAGAAGGTGACTACGAGACCTTCGTCATGAAGGGCGCAAGGAGCGCTGTCACCACCTCCTTCCACAGCTGGCGTGACAACATGCAGGACACCTACACCGGAGCAGACCTCGCTGATGAAGACGGCATCTTTGCCAAAGCTCTTGGCGGAAAGACTTCCTCGGACGTCAGCGGGCTGAAAGACAGCAACAACTACTGGGGCGCACAGATCGGCTACGACAAAGCCCTCGCAAATGGCTGGCACACCGGCGTAGCCTTCGACTACCGTGATGGAGACAGCGACTACCTCCTGGGCGGCAAAGGCGACAACAAGCTCTACAGCTTCGGCGTCTACGGCGTGAAGAAGATGGAAGACGGTAGCTACTTCAGAGTGGCAGCGAAAGCCGGCCGTGTAGAAAACGAATACGACGTCTACACCGAACTCAGAAACAAGCTGCATGCGGACTACAAAGCCAATGCCTATGGCCTCACCGCAGAATACGGCAAGACCTTCGGCAGCGAGATGAGCTACATCACCCCGAAAGTACAGCTCACCTGGTCGCGTGTAGGAAGCAAGGACTACACCGGCAGTGCAAACAATGGCGCGACCATGAACATCTATCAGGACAGCTACGACAGCCTCATCGGCCGCCTCGGCTTCGAAGCGGGCATGAAGAAAGCCCATGGCAGCCTCCATGCAGGGCTGTACCTGGCGCATGAATTCAATGGAGACATCGACACCCGCTACTTTGCCAAAGACGGCGGATGGAAATCCACCTCCTTTGACGGAGATGACACCTGGGCAGAACTGGTGCTCGGCGGAGAGTATCGCCTTGGCAGAAACAGCCAGCTCTATGCAGACTTTGCAAGAGATCTTGGCGGCGACTTCCAGAGAAAGTGGAAGCTGAATGCCGGCATCCGCCTCAGATTCTGATAGGTTTTGCGAATCGGCAGTGGATGACTAACTGGCATGGTGCTGGTTTCATCCGATGACCCGGCAAGAAAGGGAACCGGACAAAAAAAGCTCCTGCGAAACATAGATGGGTACGATCCCCTGTTTCGCGGGAGCTTTTCGTCTGTGTAAAAGGAGGGTGATAGATTGGAAAAATGGAGAGAATAATGATTTTCCCTTGACCGTATGATAATAATACGGATTAAAATGAAAACAATCAAATATAAAGGAACAGAACTCTATAGGACTGCGTGCGGGAAATTCGGTGAAAATCCGGAGTTGTCTTGCAACCGTGTGGGGAGCTTGTCCATTGTAAGCCTTTCTCAGAGGAATGGAGAAGCGAGGAACTGAGTCGGGGTGCCGCCTGTTTTTTGAAGGAGTCTTTACCTGCAAGTCAGAGGTGAGATAGTTTTTTCTATCTACCTTTGACATGCAGGTTTTTTATTTTGAGAAAAGGAGAAAGTAAGTATGAGAAATCGCGGACATTACAAGAGGAATTTGCTGAGTGCGGCGGTCTTGACATTGCTGCTTGCTGGGCAAGCGATGGGGGCGAATTTCACAACGACATTGACGGGGGATGTTGAAAAGGATAAAGAATATGCCGATGTATATATGAATTTTGCCAAGGCCTATATATTTGATGGGGATGATACGATCAAGGTGTCTGGAGCATCTGCCATTAAGGCATCAAAAGATTTGAATATCGATTCACCAGGGAATCTGACGCTTATCACAGATACGGCTTATACCTATGGCATCGACCAAGGGACTGCGAATAACGTCAATATTTCTTTGAATAAGAAGGCGCTGACCATCCAGTCTAGGGCGGAAGGGCGCACGGAAGGCATTCATATGAATAAAACTACCGGTAAACGGCAGACGATGAATATCAAAGGAAATGTAGATATCACATCCGTCAATACGACCGGGGGCTATGCGCTGGGAGCCTTTGCTAATGGGCTTGCAGATCTTCATGTCACAGGAAACTTCAAGGCTCATGTGGATGGACAGAATGCGGATGCCGGCGGCGGCCCTCTGTCTGCGTCTGCCGTGTATGCGTCTGGGCTGATGAACGGAAAAGAAGGGGCTGCACAGGTAGTCATCGACGGGGATCTTGACTTATCCGGGAATGCCAATGGCTTGACAGCCAATATAGGTGGTGCCAGCATAGAGGCCAATGGTGGTCGTATCGAGATGAATCAGGACAATACGCTGGGATTTGCGGCTCTTCGGGCATCGAATGGTATGATTTCCCTAAACACAAAAACATCGGATGGCGAGGTCGTGTCCGCAGGGAAAAAGGTAAAGATCAGAGGCAATGTAGTCGCCAGCACATTTGCGGTGAATGCAGCAGATACTCATGGCACATCGACAAGTATCCGACTGGGGCTGGATACGGAGGATTCCTCTCTGGAAGGCGGTATATATGTGGAGGGTAAACCCGCAGACAAGATAGACTTTAACAGTGCAATCACGGGTGGTGAAGATAAAGACTGGAAAGCAAATGGCATCCAGAAGGAAGATGGCAAGTATGTCATGGATAAAGACATTACCATCACGATGGATGGAAAGGCCGGCATTGAGGCGGAGAAAGATTTTGCTATCAATGCAAAAGACCATACGCTGACCATCACCAATCAGACAAAAGCGGGCAACATGCAGTATGGTGTGCATATTGGTACAGATGGTAACTATACGATCGAGGCTGAGAAACTGGCTATTTCCGTAGATACCACAGGCGGCAGTGCTTACTCTGCTATCGGTATCGGCCTCGGGGATATGGGCGGTAGCAGCAAAGCTCGACTTACTATCAATAGCGATGTAGATATTCGCAGCAACGGGAAAAACATGTCCTTTGGCGTCTATGCTTTGGGCGAGCAGCATCTCACTATCAACGGCAATGTGTCGATGACGGGGTCGGCAGATGACTGGGGAATCAACAATCCAGAATCGTATCCAGGGGCGCTCGGGCATTATCACACGAATGGTCTCTATGCTGGCTTCGGCGCCGGGACGATCGATGTCAATGGTGAAGTAAATTTGACTGTCAAAGGCACGGGCATCCAGGCCAATGGTGGTGCGGCTATCACTGTCTCCGGTGGCGGACGCATTCAGATTGCCGAAGATAAGGTCGCGGACCAGTATGCTTTGGCGGCGGAGGCAGGTACGGTATCCTTCCATTGGAAAGATCCTGTGGTTCGAAGCGCTGATCGATCCAGCGTCCGGATGACAGGAAACGTGGGGGTATTGAATAAAGACAGCGGCATTTCGCCCAATAGTAAGGATATGCCTGCCACGGTTCAGTTCACTCTGGATACCAAAGATTCTTTATGGAAGGGCGTGGCTTTCAACCAGTACAAGGAGCAGGGACTCGACTCCGGTACTATCCGGATGGGTCTCATGAATGGAGCGACATGGATCAATAGCGCGTACGGCATGGTGAGAGACGGTTTCACCGGCAGTAAGATCTCGGATTTCCATGGCGGCAGCGATGCGGCACACGCAGGTAACATCTTCCAGAAGGATGCCAATAGCCTGACCATCGACAACTACAGCGGATGTACGAATATCTACTACGCGCATGAAGGAAATGGCGAAGCGGTAGAAAACTACAAAGCGGGTGACATCATCATCAAGAAGGCAGCCGATGGATCCCAGATTTCCCTCATCACCGACAACACTAACGTCGCAATGGATAACGAACACAGCGTCGCTAAAGTCTTGAATGCGCTGGCAGGGAAGCTAACCTACAGCCCTTATGCAAAAGGCAAGAAGAACCTCACCGGCTATGTGAAGATCGCCGATGGACTTACCGCATCGAGCAAAGTCCTGCGGACCGGAAAGATCGACTTTAGCGATACAGATGGCAAAGGCAGCCTGGCAGAAGGGACAGTAGTCACACCTGGTGTCACTCCGGCACCGAATCCACAGCCTGGGACAGGTACCGAATCACCTAAGATCGAAGATCGAAGAAGGTGACTATGAGACCTTCGTCATGAAGGGTGCAAGGAGCGCCGTCACCACCTCCTTCCACAGCTGGCGTGACAACATGCAGGACACCTACGCCGGAGCAGACCTCGCTGATGAAGACGGTATCTTTGCCAAAGCTCTTGGCGGCAAGACCTCCTCGGATGTCAGCGGACTGAAAGACAGCAACAGCTACTGGGGCGCACAGATCGGCTACGACAAAGC
>ENA-ORSK01001274-ORSK01001274.1-human-gut-metagenome-genome-assembly--contig:-NODE-1274-length-20897-cov-2.348191_pt1 | contig 20897 bp, 11 predicted proteins | sample MGYA00242192_ERZ509159 | MGnify/ENA primary metagenome ERZ509159 (study PRJEB26280, sample SAMEA2338663) | human gut metagenome | biome: human gut; feature: human-associated habitat; material: faeces...
AAGAAAGGCGCACTGGCTATCAAGCAAAAACGCTTTCACTTGTTCGTCTGTGGTACGGATAACCTGTTTCAGCGAGTCGAGTTTTTGCGCAAAATAAGCCTGATGTTCAGAATCTACATTACACAAAGCACGATACACATTATCTGCTATGATATCAGCGTTACGTACCGAATTCCAAATATGAGGTTCCACCCCGCCCACATGCACATGTCCGTGGTGCTCAATATCATCTTCTTTTATCAAGTCAATGCCTTCCGACATATCAAAGAACTTCACATTCGGCGCATTCTGCTGCAACTTATCAGCCCACACCTGTTCGTAACCGATATATCCGATGCGTAAAAACGCTGTACTCTTACCTAACGCTATCAATTGCTGCGGCGTAGGGTCGTACGTCTCAGGACTACTGCCTTCGGGCACCAAGCTTGTTACACTAAACTTATCTCCGGCGATAGCCTCAGCAAAGAAACGCAACGGCTCGATGCTCACCGTAATAGTGGCGCGCTGTTCCTCGTTCTGCTTCTTGCTTCCACACGATGAAAACGTAAGAAGCAAAGCAATTATCCAAACATATATCTTCATAATATGCATATTCTTTAATGTTCCGTTGCAAAGTTAACAGTTTTCGGTTACGTTAAGATGCACTCACTAAAGAAATAGATAATCGCTTTGGAGTCAATATTAATCATTTCCTCCATTATTATTACGAAACTGTGAAGGTGACACTCCTTTCACCTTTTTAAAGATAGTACTAAAATAACGCTGATAAGTAAAACCAAGACGATCGGATATCTCCGAAACACTAAGGTTAGTGTTTAACAATAAATCTTCGGCTTTTTTAATTCTACGCAGATTTATGTACTCACTTGTGCCCATACCCGTTGTTTGTTTAAGCTTATTATAAAGAGAAGTACGCCCCATTGACATCTCTTTTTGCAAAAACAAATTATCCAAATCAGGCTTATCTATATTATTGTCGATAATATCGTTTAGTCGAGTAATGAAACGTAATTGATCTTCTTGTTCACGTTTATTTTTAGCTATCGCAAGCTTTAGTTTACGGTTCATTTGTTTTTGCATTAATCGTATTGCGCCTATGCAAATAGATATGAATAGAATTACACAAAAAGTTACGAACCATGATCTTTGCCATATAGGACCTTCAACGTGAATATATAGTAACGTAGATGTTTTACTCCAATTTTCATTAGAACTACAGTTGGCAAGAAGCGTATAGTCGCCAGGTCTTAAAATACCTAATTCAATTTTTCTGGAATAGCTTTGGATTTTTCTCGGTGTATCTCCTTCTAGTGTATAATTAAAAAGATGTTTATGGAATGGTATATCTTCATCTACAATTACTTTGAAGTTAATAGATGAATGTTTGTACGGCACTATCAGTTTCTTATCATGTGTTACTTTATTGGTAATGTCTCTACCATCCAAACTCACATTGAGCAAATTAACGGTTGGTGGAAATTTATCAGACATTTCAATGTCTTTATTTATTATAGTCAACCCTTGCGTACCACCAATATAAATATTATTACTAACAGACATTGGCATAGGAGTAAAAATATATCCGTTAGGTTTAACACCATCTGTTTCATCTAGCATTACAATACGTTTTTCAGATATATTATAAGATAGCAACATATTGTTAAGCCCTATCCAAATACGATTTTTGTTATCAGAAGTCAGACTCTGAATGTTATGGAAAAATGCATTCTGAATTTTCTTTGTTTGATTACTTTGAGGACTATAGCAATACAAGGAATAATCACTACCTATCCAAAAATCCCCTTGACAATCAACACATGCCGAAGTTAGAGATTCATTGTCTGATACACTAAAAAGTGATTGAATGTTCTTATTGGCTTTTCCAATTCGCAACAAGTTCTTATAGCTTAGTATATAGATGTATTTATTATCCGCATAAACGGGTTGTGCATTCATGAATTGTTCACGTTTTATATGCTGTGGAACGGATAGCACTGTGAAACGCTTCGTATGCAGATTATATACATAAATATTAAAAGCAAAAATATATATTTCATCAGATGACACATATAAGTTTATCAAGTCTCCTTTTGAGAATTCTTCTTTAGATATAATTCCCAAAGCTTCATTAATATCAATTCCAGCTTTTGCAAGGAGATCTTTATCGAGATTTTGAAGTTTTTCTAAAGTCTCTTTATTAAATTGAGGATCGATATCGTGAGATATTAGATTATTAACGATTTGATCATATTGATTATATGTTTCGTTTAGGTTATATCTCTCCTTATAGAGATTGTATAGATTTTTTGTAACATCATCAAACTGACTGATCTTGATTTTGTCCTTTTTGATCTTGTAATTTTTGATATCTTTTTCGCTTACTCCGGCATCTTTGAGCAGAGAATCTACTGCGCTTTGGAAACTTTCAGCTTCTGCAAAAGTTTGAGCAATTTTATCTTTATCTAATCCAAAATCAGTAAAGAGTTGAATATAGTTATTGTATGTTGGAATTGTCTTATCATCAATTCCTTTATATTGTCTTCTAATCTCTTTATCCACAAACTCTTTACCCATATTTGAATAATAGCAGGAAGCTGTAAGCTCAGTTTGCTTTTCAATTAATTCTTGATTTTCTTTAATAAATTTATCAAAAGCTTCAATCTTTTCTTTGTCTGATACTGCTTCTGGGAAATATCTGTTTACAATGTCATAATATTTTGCACCAGTTTTAAGCTCACTTATACCAACATATTTTTCAAGTCCTTCTTTAATGATACTTGCGGCAGTTCTATCAGGGGATGCCTTAGCAGTTGATTCAAAGAACTCTTTAAGTTGAGCATTTTGCTCTTCTCTGAAAGCCTGAAGGACCTCATTTGTATGAATATGTGCTTTAATAGATTGATTGAGGCGCTTTGCAGAATCTTTTGCATAAGATATCTCTTCTCCGCCAAAACTTGATAGATAGGTTGCGTGGTATAAGGCATCTTGGTAATTTCCCTGCATTATACTTAAAGCTAAATTCCCAGCCATTTTGTATGTGTTTTGATATCTTTCTAGCCTCTCTTGATGAGCGGCTGCTTGTTTAGGATCGGTTTCAGTAATTTTTTCTTTAAGTGACTCAGTATATTTAAAATTAGCGTTTAGCAAAATTGATACTATGCTCTTTTGAGTTGAAAGTGGCAGATTTTTAAGGTGAGGGTATCTCATTGTAAAGATGGCAAGCGAGGATTTTGTAGTTATTACATTGCCATTTTTATCATGGCTTTTATAACTAAATGTTATCTTACCATTCTTTTCAACTATCTCAACATTTGATTTTGTTTGAGACAATTGTTCTAACCCATGGGAAATTTGAGTCACTTTGTCAACATATAAATCGTTATAGCCCTTGCATGCACTAGCATAGATGGCTGCGTTTTTAGCTTTATCAAAAGCTTTGACATAGTCTTGAGAGGTTTCCTTAGTCGGATATCTCTTAATTTGCTTTTCGCCATTTGAGAGAATAGCAATTAATTGTTGAGAGTTTTCGGATTTTCCCTCCTCTTTTTCTTCTGGCAATTTGATTCTAGAAGCAAGTTCTATCAGGCTAAGTTTAGAAAGTTTTTTAATTTCTTCGTCTTTATTTTCATTGCCAGCCAGTGCATAAGATTCCAAAAACTGCAAAATATCTTGTTTTGCAAGTCTGGATGCTATTTCTTCGGTTGAGTTGCTCTTTGAGTATGCAAGCAAAGTAGAGTTTGGAGCAATTCCATCAAGACCCATCTTATTTTTTCTATCTTCGATATAGGCCTGTGCAACCTCTTGAGAGTAAAATTCTTTAAAAAGCTCATTCTTTACTTTCTGGTAGGTGATAAGCTCTTCAGTTTCTTTATCGTTTTTGTCTTTCTGAATAATATTGCCTACAAAACTTTCCATTCTTTTAAACATTACAACTTCGTTAGGATTAGAAATTGCAGGAAGAATAGTTTTTCCATCTTTTTGGAAAGTGAATTTTTCAGCAAACTTCTCCCTTGATTTGCTATAAGCCTGATTTGTATAACTGTTTAAAAATTGAATGGTAGCATCTTGGCATTGTGAGAAAAATGCATAATTTTCTTCATTTGATGTAGAAACGATTTCTTTTTGATATTGAACAAGATTATTAAGCGCTTCAGTTTTATCATGCTGCGCATTTGCAATAAGCGATAAATCATTAAATTTTTCACGAGTTGCGAGTGCTACTTGATTAAATTTTAATGCTGCTGCTTCTCTCTCTTTAGGAGGCAAGCTGTCAATTAGATTTTCAATTTTTTCATATGAGGTATTGCCATTCATAGAATAATTTTGAAGAATTGTCTGACCATACCTATCAATGAAATGAATTCGCTCTTCTGGCGAAAGTTCGGCATGAGAGAATAGATATCTAATTCGTTTTTCATTTGCGTTTGTAATTTCATTTTTCTGAGATTGATATAGGGTATTTTCAGTGGTTTGAGCTTTGTTTGCTTCGTTTAAAGCGGCAATAAACTGTGCAAGTTCTTGGTCGTGGTCAGAGGTGAACATATGCTCAATTTCACGAGTTTGGCTATGAGAGAGTGATGTAAAATAAGTTAGCGAGAAGTTGTTAATAAGTTGACTCTTAACATCTGCATTTGTTTCTGTCCTAATTCTTTGAAGGTCGTTAGCAATATTTTGTTTTAGCTGCAGTGATTCAAGACTATTTAAGCTTTGCACGCCATAATTTTCAGCTTGTCCCTCTCGTCTTACAAAGTTTGCACCATTTTGATTATAGATGTTTGCAAAAGTATGTGCTACAAAGTTGCCGCCATTTTCTGGAGCTGACATCATATTTTCAAGAGTAGCAATTTTTTCATTTGAAAGTGCATGATAATTTTCTAAAGTGTGTTCATTTTCAATAAATTGTTCTTTAAATTCGGCATTGTCAGCCTCTTCTTGTTCGTATTCTCTTACTTTTCGCTCGGCTGCAAGGAAAGGTCTATATGCTATTTTATCTGCGTAAGTGTTTAATAGACCTCCGCCAACAACAAGTCCAATAGCAACGAAAGCTGCAATGATGTTGACACCTGGAATCATACAGCAAATTCCAAGCCAAATACCGACACCCATCAAAGTATTTCCTACAGCTTCTGCTGTATCTTTAAACTCCTTTTTCTCGCCGCGTTGGCGTGGACCTCTAGGTTCAATATGTTTTCTATGTTTTTTAGTAAATGCTTTTGGTTTATCTTCAGTAGGAGTTGGCTGAGCATCAGCATTCTGTGTAGCATCGGCCTCACTTTCTTGTGGTGCTTGAGATGAATTTGAAGCTATGCCTTGAGTATCTTCTGGAGCGCTTTTGTCTACATCAGTTTCTTTTACAGGTTTTTCATCAGCGCCACTGTCGCCGCCTTCGTCAATATTAGAATTGTGCAAGTGATTTACTGTTTGGTTACCCATGTTAGAGTTGATTATAAAAAGATTGTTGTAAATTACATTGCCCTCATCTTTACTTGCTTCATTTATTTGAGTTTGATCAATATTTTTTGTTCTGTAATCAAATTTGTGGGAAGCGTATTCGCGAATATCTCCGTTAAAAGAATAAGGATCTTTGATTCTTTCTTTTATGATTTCATTGTCAATTTGTCTAGGTCCATCTTGTGGTTTAAGTTTTTCTGTCCTTATATCATGATATTGCAGCTCTGCACTATCACACATAAGCTGAAATGCCTTATTAAATTTCTCTTCATTTGAAATGGGAACATTATAGTAAGGCCTATTTTTAGAACCACTTCCTTCTATAATTAGAGCAGGTTGACTGTTAGGTTCAGTGTCATGTTGAAAGAAAAAGTTAGAGCATTTTTTAAAGCCTCCATTAGTGTATAGCAGTGTATCATTTTCTCTTTTTACAAAGAAATATGGATCATTATTGTTAAAATTGCATTGGCAAATTTCATATTTACCTATATTAACACTTGAGTTTTCTGCAATACCTTGAAAATAAAGATATAAAAGAGACTGAGGTATTGAGTCTTTGGTGGAAATTGCCTGAATTTTAGTAGGTTTATATAAAGGATTGTCTCCTTTTATCATTTCTTCAACAACTTTTCGTTGCATCGATATATTGATGTGACTTTCTTTTGGATCAAGATTGATTATTGCGCAGCTGTCTTTACCTTCTTTGTCTTGATATTGAAATTTTATAGCTGATGCGCCTATAGAAATAGTATAAGGTCTGCCATCTTTTGAAGAAATTGAAACAATTATTTCACTACCTCTACTTTCCATCGAAAGAGCAGGAGGTGGACAGTTAATTTCAAGGTGGTCTTTGCTTAACATTTCAACAAGATCTTGATCAATTCCCTCTGGAAGTTTATTGACCTTATCTTTCAGATTGAGTTCGAGATAATTTTTGTCGTTTTCTTGAATTACTTTTGCAATGGATTGATTGAAAACTCCATCTTTTTTGTAAGATATTTCTTGAAAATCAAAAAGAACTTTGCTTTGTTCATCTATATCATCGTGCATAGTGATATTTTGTTCGATAGATATTTTCTCTCCATTCGATGATAATATATTAATTTTATTCGAAATATTGCATGGATAATTTGCCATATCAACCTCTTTATATTATAGAAATATTGTTTTATTATATAATAACATCAATATTTCTACTTGTCAAGTAAGTGAGGGGAGCAGTATATAAAAAAATGGGACAATTGCCCCATTTTCTATTTTTCAATATACATATCTTCTTCTTTTGTTTTTAAATTTTGAGATTTCATATCAAATTCTTTGATAAATTCGGTCAAAGAAGTTTTTTGCTTGCTAGTTAAGAACTTCTTGTAAATGTCAACGATTTTTGCCTTATCTGAGTTTTCAGCTAGAGTATTTGTATATTGTGTTAAATTAAGTCTTATAGTTTGTCTATTGTCCTCTTGATTTTCAATTTCTTGTGCACTATCAAGATTAATTTCTTCTGTGATTGAAAGCTCTTGGTAGCTAGGAACGATCATACTATCTGCGATATTTTTAATTATTTTATTAGCATCATCTTTAAAGTCTTGAACTTCTTTTGAAATGGCTTCTTGTTTAATCAAAAGCTTTTCTGTTTCTTGTTTAATATTTCTTGCCTCGCTTAAATCATTTTCTGCTCCAGCATTATTTGCTTGCATTTTAATATCAATATTATTTGCTAGTGTTTTATTTCGTTTAATATAAGAGTTAGCAATTTTCAAGTTTTTCTCAACTGCTTTAAGATTGATAAAATCAATTACATTTTTGCAGTTTGCTTCTTTGGAAATAAAATCAATGAGTTTTGAGTCAATTTCATATTGAACAATTTCATTTTTGCTGAATAAGCCTTTAACTGGCTCAAAGTTTCGAATAAACATATGCAGTGCGTCAACTTGTTCGCTTGTCAAGTTTTCAAAAGAAGAATTGTTTTTAAAATCATTTTCAAAAATTGCATTGATATTGTCAAGGGTAGTTTCAGGTATTGAATGAGTTGCAGATTTGTAGCCAAAATCTTTAAGATTTCCATTTGCATCATAATATGCTTTTAATTTTTGATAGAGGCTATTCATTATCTGTACTTGTTCATTTGTTAAGATTTTGTTTTCAATTTTACCATCTTGAGTGTTAAATGTAAATGTCTTTAAAATATCTTGTTTTTCGCTAAGTTCATCATCATTTTGATATGCTACCAAAATTTCTTGTAACCCGTTTAAGCCTTCAATCTTTGTATTGTCATTATAGGAAATGATGCAATCTTCAGGTGTGAAAGTGGCGTCAGCTCCATCAAAAGATAAAAGTGTAACTGCTTTTTCTGAACTTTCACCGACAACTTCAAAAAAGTTAAAGTCGTTAGCGACATCGCGTAGTGCATTAATAATTTGTTTTTGTCGCTCGTATGCTTTACTTGCAATATCTTTGTCTGCTCCAGTGCCTATCCAAGCCTTTTCTATTTCTTTTTCGCAGGATTTATCAATAGATTTGTAAGCTTCTTTGATGACATCTGCTATTTGCTGATTTTTTTCATTTTGATTGTTTATATTTTCAATTTGCTCTTTATATGAGATGCTCTCTTCCTTTAAGCGTTGCGCTTCAGATACAAGGTCAACAAAATCTTTTGCATTTTGGTCGGCTTTTTTAAGTAGCTCTTTAGCATCATCAACTAAACCTTTGTCGCTTTCAAGATTTGCTCTGACAAGATTTGTACATCGAATCTGTGCAATTTCGTAGCCTCTAGATAAAACATCATCTTCATTATAAGCGTTAGCATCGTTATCAGTATAAATTAACGAATTTTGAAGGTCTGTAAGATAGAAATCTGTATAAGAAGAGTAGGTGTTTATATAAGTTTCTACTATATTAAGTAGTGTGCTTAATTTTTGCTTACTATTTGGAGAAGTCTCGTCTGCATCAAGTTCGCATTTGTTATAAATTGCTTGCATGTTAGTTTTTATAAATGACACAGCCCTGTAAATTGCCTGAGTCCTATTTGCAACCATATGATAAGCTCTAAGTGTTTTGCCAGTAAATTTGCCATCAACTGGAACTAAGCATTGTGCACCCAAGCTGTTGTAAATATCATCAATTGTTAAGGTTTTAGGGGTCACGCTAACACTTTTCTCTTCAAGGTTTAAAGATTCTATTTCTCGATTCAGTTTTTCGATCTCGCCTGCATTAGAGAAGTTTTTAAGTAGATTTTTACCTGTAATATAGTCAATAATGTCACTTATAGACTTATTCTTGAATGAGTTTTCAAAAAGATTCAGATAATTGTGTCTAGCAATTTCGCGTTTATTGTCGACATTGCGTTTTCCTGAAACTATCTGTCCATTTGCGATCGTTGGAGATGTTGTAAAGTCATGCATGGAATAGAAATTGACATTTTTCACTTTGCCATATTGATCAGAAAGTTTCTCTTGGATTTTAGATTTAAAATTAGAAAGATTTGTTTTTAATTTTTGAAAAGATTTCATTTTATCCCCCTTATTTTTAGCTAATTAAAAGTAATTAATTTCAATATATTTTAATTATAGTCGGGAGGGGATATTTGTCAAGATGATTTTGAAAAATAATTCAAAATTATACAAATTTTACAAAGAAAAGAAGATTAGAATGACTAAAAACTTTGACTTTTAGCAAAAATTTGTTAAAATAATAGAAATTAGCGATTTTTATATTTTAGAGGAGAAATAATGGCACTTTTTGGAAATGAAAATAAGGCTCAAATTAAGAAATTGAAGAAAATAGCTGATAAGATTGTAGCTTTAGAAGATAAGTATAAAGATTTTTCAAACGAACAATTAAGGGCATGCACAGATGAGTTTAAGCAGCGCTACAAAGTGGGTGAAAGTTTAAATGATCTATTGCCAGAGGCCTTTGCAGTAGTAAGAGAAGCTGCATCGAGAGTTTTAAATATGCGGCATTTCTATGTGCAACTTCTTGGTGGAATTGCTTTGCATCAAGGCAGAATTGCTGAAATGGCAACAGGTGAGGGTAAGACTTTGGTGGCGACACTTCCTGCATATTTGAATGCAATAACTGGCAAAGGCGTGCATATTGTTACTGTCAATGAATATCTTGCAAAGCGTGACGCGCAGTGGATGGGTAAGGTCTATAAATTCTTAGGCTTAACTGTAGGCGTTTCCTTAAATGGACAAAAAGACGAAGAAAAAAAGAAAGCATACCTTGCTGACATAACTTATACCACAAATAATGAGCTTGGATTTGATTATCTTCGTGACAACATGGCAAGAACAAGAAATGAAAGAGTGCAAAGAGGGCTTAATTTTGCCATTGTCGATGAGGTTGATAGCATTTTAATCGATGAAGCTAGAACGCCTCTTATCATCAGTGGCAGAGGTGGAAAATCGACAGATGGCTATGCTGTAGCTCAAAAGTTTGCTAAAACATTGAAAAAAGATGAAGATGTTGAGATAGATATCAAAACCAAGCAGATAAATCTTACTGAGAGCGGAATTACTAAGGCTGAACGCTTCTACAATGTTGACAATCTTTCAGATATAAACAATCTTGAAATTAATCACTATATCAACAATGCACTGCGAGCAAATTTTATCATGCATATTGATGAGAATTATATAGTTAAAGATGGAGAAGTTATAATTGTCGATGAGTTTACAGGCAGACTTTCTCCAGGGCGAAGATTTAGCTCTGGTCTTCACCAGGCAATTGAAGCTAAAGAGGGTGTTGACATCAAGGATGAAAACCAGACATTTGCAACTATTACTTTCCAAAACTTTTTCAGACTCTATTCAAAACTTTCAGGTATGACAGGTACTGCAAAGACTGAAGAGGGCGAGTTTAGAACAATATACAATCTTGATGTTGTGACTATTCCGCCAAACCTTCCAAAACAGCGAATAGATTATCCTGACATTATGTATGTGACTGAGGGCGGGAAAATCAATGCTATTATTGAAGAGATAAAAGACTGCCAAGAAAAAGGACAACCAGTGCTTGTTGGTACTATCAATATTGATAAATCAGAATTAATTTCTAAAGCACTCAAGCATGCTGGAGTAAAACATCAGGTGCTAAATGCTAAAAACAACGAAAAAGAAAGTGAAATTGTTGCGCAAGCCGGTCGAAAAGGTGCGGTAACCATTGCAACAAACATGGCAGGAAGAGGTACCGATATTCTTCTTGGTGGAAACCCAGAATTTATGGCGACAAAAGAGATGCGAGACAAGGGCTTCAGCGAGGAGCAGATCTCATATGCTACGGCCTTCAATTATGTGGACGATGAAGAGTTAAATAAAGCTAGAGAGGAATATCAAAAGCTATATAAAAAACACAAAGAAGAAACTGATAAGGAAAAGGAAGAAGTCAAGGAGCTTGGCGGACTTCATATCATTGGAACTGAAAGACATGAATCAAGGCGTATTGACAATCAGCTTCGAGGCCGTAGTGGACGACAGGGCGATCCTGGATCAAGCATTTTCTTTCTCTCTTTAGACGACGATCTTTTTAAAAGATTCGCAACTGACAAGCTGCGCAGTATTTTAGCCTTCTTTAAAATTGACGACTCAACACCAATTCAAATGAAGGCTATTGCAAAACAGGTTGAAGCATCACAAAGAAGAATTGAGCTTCAAAATTTTAGCATCAGAAAGACCGTGCTACGCTTTGACGATGTTATGAATAAGCAAAGAGAGATAATTTACTCAGAAAGAAATAAAGTACTTGATGGTGAGCCTGTTCACGACCAAATCTTACGAATGTTCCCAGAAGTGATCACAAAATCAGTCAATAAAGTGATTGATGATGATCGTCCTTATTATGAATGGGATATTGAGGCTTTAAAAAGAGAACTTGAAAATGGCTTGATTGAAAAGGACAGCGAGATAGTAAATGATGACTTTATTGAAGGGTGCGACTGTCAAGATATTATAGATAAGGTTGAAGACATTGTTCTTAAAAGATATAAAGAGCGCGAAGAGAACATCAAGGCTATGGGGCTTGATTTTGAAGCAATAGAGCGAAATGTGCTCTTGAGAATGGTTGACATAAATTGGATGAGCCAGATTGAAGATATGCAGATAATGAAAGACGAGATTCTATCAAGACAATTTGGTCAGCAAGATCCAGTTCTTGCCTACAAAAAGGAAGGCTTTGAGATGTTTGACAATATGATAGATAAGATCAAGGAAAACACCTGCAAAGTGCTTTTAAATGCTCAAATTAGAGAACGCCCAAGCGAACCTGCACCACAGCCAGTTAAAATAGTATTTACCGGTAAAGAGTTGACGCCAGAGGAAAAGGCAGAGGCAGAAAAGAAAAAGAAACTTCATGTTCAAAAGACAATCTACAACAACAAACCAAAGGCGGGAAGGAACGACCCTTGTCCATGCGGAAGCGGTAAAAAATATAAGAACTGCTGCTGGGATAAAGATCATAATTAATGCATAGAATAAATAAGTCTAATAACTTTAAGGAAAGAAAGCAAAAGCTTTAATAAAAGTCAAAAAAACACTTTTTCCCTTGTTATTGGCTATTTTAGCATTAAAATTTGCATATGTTATTTGACATGAAATAGTTATAAACGAAATTTTATTATGCTAAAAAAAAATATAAAAAAGTGTTTAATTTATTTTGTAAAACACTTTTTTTATGTTAGAATAACATAAGGAGCAAGTTACATGAAGACATTTATATATCCTGCTGTGTTTATAAAAGATAACGAAGACGATATTTTCAGGGTGCTCTTCCCTGATCTTGACATATCAACTGATGGGACAATTGTTGAAGAGGCATATTTATATGCTAAAGAATGTCTGAAAGCATATTTTATCTGTGCAGAAAAGTATGAATTTGATTACAATTTGCCTACTGATTTTGAGATGGTAAAAAAGACAACAAAACCAGATGAATATGTCATGCTAATTGATGCTACAATCACAGATAAAGATATAAAAATGAAATAAAATATAAAGTTTTTAAATGATTATCAAGAATATAATCAAATCATGTCAAAACTTTAAAATAATGAAATATTTTTTCAGTTACTTTTAAAAAATCATTAATAAATTGTTGACAATAATTCTTTGTTATGATATTATAATGCTAACACTCGCGATGGGGGTGTTAGTTTTTTGTTAGGAGAAAGAAAATGGCAGCACCAAAACGTAAAACAATTACACTTGCTTGCACAGAATGCCAAGAGCGTAATTATTCAACAAGCAAGAATACAACAGCAAATCCAGAAAGAATTGAAATTACAAAATTCTGTCCAAGATGTGGCAAAAGAACAGTTCACAAAGAAACAAAATAATCTTTTGGGGGATTTATGTCAAAAAACAAGAAATCTAAGAAATCTAAAAAGTCATCAGGAGTAAAGAATACCCCTATACTTTCTAGTACATCTCTTAGTGAAGATCAAGTATCAGAGCAATCTATGAGCGAAAATGTAGTCGTCGAGACTGCTAGTATGAAAGAGGAAACTAAAACAAAAACACAGGATCAGGTAAAAGACAATAATTCCAAAACAGATAAGGCTGTTAAAGACAACAAAAAGGCCAAAAAAGAAAAGAAAGAAAAAGGCAAATTTAAGCGTAAAGCTAAAGAAACCTTTTCTGAGCTTAAAAAAGTTACTTGGCCGACATTCGGCGAGGTTTGTAAAAAAACTGGCGTCGTACTTGTAGTTGTTATTATTTTTGCAATAGTTATCTTTGGTATTGATACTGGTATGTATTATCTGGTAGGATTGTTGAGAAATTAAGAGGGAATTTTATGGAAGAAAATAAAATAAACGAAAATGTTGAAGACGCAAGCGTAAAAGGCGGGGAAGAGCTTCTTGAAAATGAACAGGTAAGCGCCGTTGCTAGTGAAGAGCTTAGCGAAGATGAAAAAACATATAAAGAGTTTGTAGATAGCTTGCCAGAAAAATGGTATGTGCTTCACACTTTTTCAGGATATGAAAATGTTGCAAAAGAGAATCTTGAAACAGTGGTTGAGAAATTCAACTTGCAAGATAGAATTTTTGATATAATTATCCCTATGGAAGATGTTGTTGAAGAGAAAAATGGCAAGAAGAGGCTTGTTCAAAGAAAGGCAATGCCATGCTATATTCTAGTAAAAATGAAATACGCAGATGACCTATGGCACAATGTTACAAGAACTAGGGGAATTACTGGTTTTGTAGGGCCAAAGGGCAGACCTCTTGCTTTAACGGACGAGGAAGTAAGAAAGTTAAGACTTGAAAACATAAAAGTTGAAATTGATCTGCAAGCGGGCGACCGAATTGAGATTATAAGCGGACCATTGAATGGAATGGTTGGTCAAGTCAAAGAAGTCAATGCAGAAACTGGTGTTGCATCAGTTGTGGTAGAGATGTTCGGTCGTGAGACAACAGTTGATGTTGAAACATCACAAGTACGCAAGATTAACAATTAATTTGGTATAATGTGCAATTGCACTTAATTATACAGGCAAAAGAATTTTGCTTTGAAAAATCGTGGGAGAGTGGAACTGCAACCACTTGTACACCACAAAAGGAGGAGAAAAATGGCAGAGAAAAAGATTTCGGCAGTTGTAAAATTACAGTTGCCAGCAGGTAAAGCCACTCCAGGACCTCCAGTTGGTTCATCACTAGGTCCACATGGAATTAATATCGCAGGCTTTACAAAAGAATTCAATGAGAAGACAGCTTCTCAAGCAGGACTAATTATTCCTGTTGTAGTGACTATCTATGCAGATAGAAGCTTTTCATTTGTACTCAAGACTCCACCAGCAGCTATTTTAATTATGAAAGCTATTGGAATTGAAAAGGGATCAGCAGTACCAAACAAAACAAAAGTCGGAAGTATTACAAAAGAGCAGATCAGACAGATCGCAGAAACTAAGATGCCAGATTTAAACTGCACATCAATTGAGTCAGCTATGTCAATGATCGAAGGCGCCGCAAGAAGTATGGGCGTTACTGTTGTAGAATAAGGGAGGAAGATATGAAAGAGAGTAGAAAACATGCAGAAGCTTCCAAGCTTGTAAAACAAAAAACATTTGATATAGCAAGTGGAATTGACACACTTTTATCACTTCCAAAAGCTAAATTTGATGAGACAGTAGAACTTCATGTTAGACTTGGCGTTGATGGAAAAAATGCTGATCAACAGGTTAGAGGAACATGTATACTACCTCATGGAACTGGAAAAGAGCTTAAAGTTCTTGTTATTGCAAAAGGCGACAAGGCTGACGATGCAGTAAAAGCAGGTGCTGATTATGTTGGCGCTGAAGAAATTATCTCTAAGATCCAGGGTGGATGGCTTGATTTTGACGTTTGTATCACAACTCCTGATATGATGGGACTTGTTGGAAGAGTGGCAAGAGTACTTGGACCTAAAGGTTTAATGCCAAATCCAAAGAGTGGAACAGTTACTATGGATGTAACAAAAGCAATCAATGATGCTAAAGCAGGTAAAGTGGAATACAGACTTGACAAGACAAACAATGTACATGTTATTTTAGGTAAAGTAAGCTTTGGTAAAGAAAAACTTATCGATAACTTCAACACAGTAATAGAAGCACTCATCAAAGCCAAACCAGCTGCAGCAAAAGGTCAATATTTCAAAAATGTTGCAATTGCATCGACAATGGGACCTGGAATTAAAATCAATGTAACAATGTAATAAAAGATAAAAATAAAAGATGACATATTGAGTGTGCCATCTTTTTTTTATTTTGATTATACTTATGCAAGCTAGAAATTATACTTATGCAAGCTAAAAAAACATCTTATTTAGCAATATGAGCTTTTATTTTTTTTAAACCAATAAACTGTAGATAAAAAAAGATACTGTTTTATTTAGTATCTTTTTTGCTGCCCATATTGTTTTTTGCTAACAAGCGTTTTTCATATTTTTCAATAGCCTTATTCAAAACCTTGTCAACATCAATATTTGTTTCATTGGCAAGTGATAAAAGATTATAAAGAACATCACCGAATTCATTTTCAAATTCTTCATTTTTTACAAATGGAAGAGTGCCATATTTGCTTGCTTTTAGCACTTCCTTGGTAAGTTCTCTAATCTCGCTTTAAAGAGAGCCAATCCTTGCAAGAATTGGCATCTCTTTTTTATGCGAAAGTTTTACTTTTTTATTAAATTCTTCAACTTTTCTTTGCATTATTTAACCTTCTGTCTCTTTCTCAATGCAATTGTTATTCCAATAATTGCGCCAACTGCGATAACGCCCAGTACGATTGCAATAATTGCAAAAGCATTTAATGGATCATCTTTTATAACTTTGTATGAATACAATAGATGCCCACTCATTGAATAAACTTGAATGTAGTAAGTTCCTGCCTGATCGATAGTATATGTTAAGTTAGCTGCAAGAGTAGGAATAGTCTCTTCAGTAATATCAAGTCTTGTGCTGCCAATTTGCAAATAGCATTCCCCGATAGCATCATACAGATTTTGAACATTGAATGAAACTGTAATGTTGTCTGTTGTGCTCTGACCCTCTGCAACAGAAATGTTAAGAGGAGGAGTGGCTTTATTTATCCAGAAACTAAATGTAAAGCTGCTGTCTGCGACATTACTATAAGCGTTATCATTTGTGTTGATTGTTACCTGATAGCGTCCTGCACCAGTTTTTTCATCCAAATAATTAACAATAAGTTCTGAAAGATATTTTTTGCCGTCTATTGTAACAGTTGCAAGATTTGATATTTCCACCAAATTGTCTGTAATGTCTATATTATCCTTAACAACTTTTTCAACGTAGTAAGTTTCGAATTGTGGGAACTCATAGGCATATCTTGATTCGCTTGCATTTAAAATTGTGAAATTAAATTCTTGTTGACGAATAGGAATGCCTGTTGTACTTGTTGCTGTAAATACTATAGAGTAGTAACCAGGTTGAGTGAAAGTGTAGACATTGTTTCTTGATTCAAAATCTGTAAAGTCTTTGCCATTAAGTTTTACTGAAATTACAGGATAACCAGCAAGTTGGTAATAAGTGGAAAGATTGGTCATACTTAAAGTCACAGAACCGTTATATACAGCATTTTGAACAAATTCGCTTTGTACTTGAGTTGACTCCTCCTGAGAGCTGTCGGTATATGTAATAATGAATGGAGTATAGTTCAAGAAGATTATATCAAGATATTCTCCATTTCTGAACTGTTGCACATTTGCAGGAGTGCAGGAGTCATATAACTTAACTCTGTATGAACCTGCTCTATCAAGATAAACATAGGACAAGTCGCCATCTGTATACTTGGTAGGATAGATTTGAACATATGAACCATTGAACAATTTAAGAACTTCAATGTTGATAGCATTTTCCTCAATTCCATAGTAAGAGGTGAATTCGAGTTTCAATCTGTCAAAGTTACTTTCAGTTTCATTGTTTGCCACTACCACAACTGAAGAGCTTGTTTTGATGCTCTCATCTGTTCCGCTTGCAGTTTCATAAGTAAATTGACTTACAAAATTATCGTTTTCTTCTATATAGATGATAGTGAAATCGCCGCGAGCTTGAGTGCATTCATAGTGGTAAATTTCAACATAGACCTCAGTTCCAGTAGTTTGAGTAGAAGTGAGAGAGTAGGTTACTCCAAGTTCTTCATTTGCAATAATTGCAAGTCTGTTGTTCTTATCTGAGTAGTTTACTCCAACTATATAGTTGACCTCATATTCTCTTCCATTTTGATCAGTAAATTTGATGTCGCTTCGAGTTACCTCAAGCCCATCTACAGTAATATAATAGTAAGAAGCTTCACTATCTAAGATATTTATCTGATAAATCTGGCAAATATCTGAGAAGATTTCATCACTATCATATTTGATAAGAATGGTATAAACTCCACTGCCATTGATCGCATAGGCTGTTGTTGCTGAGGTTGAACTATTAATATTAGTCCATGTTTGACCATTGTCACTAGAGAGATAAACGCTATAGCTGTAACCATCTTGGTAAGAGTGTAAGCCTTCGTATGCATAGCTTTGACCATCTTTAAAACGAAGAGTAACAACTTGAGAATAGGTGGTTAAAGATTTAGCATTAGCAGTATACGGTCTACCTTCATAGTAAACAGTTGTTGGTCCAAGATCTCCAAAATCGGTTAAAGGTTGAGAGCTGTTATCACTAAACAATATTCCGCCATTTGAAACTTCCACATATTGACCTGTAATGAATGGCAGTACATAGTATAGTCGCAGATGAAGTGTTTTTATAGGAAGACCAGTTTCGCTATCTGTAATTTCTATTCTATAGTAATCGTCCCAAATGTTTTCTGTGGTAGGGGATAATGTGTAGTAAGAGATATTTGTAGCAGGATTATCATTTGGAATCAGATTTTGAGTGATATTTTGATTATCCGCATCGAAGATAGCAACATTGTAAAGCAGATTATTATATGAGAACCTTATAGCTTGATCAGAGATGTAAGTTATAGAACCATCGTTTTCGGTAGTCTGATAAATTTCACCATCACCACTGATTTCATTATATGCAACTTCATTTGCAAGTTGGATGACTGTAGTTGTATTTCCAAAGTTATCGAGGATTTCAAATCTTATTTTTGATGTTGAATAATTTCCCATGTTGATTACAATCTGAAGTGTCGAACCTGAATTTATAGTGGTAAATGTGATTGAATCAGAAGGGGTAGAAGGATCAGGGGTCCAAGTGCCATAAGTATATTGATCTGCAATATAGATTAAAGTCCATTCTCCTTGGAGCGCTGTTGTATTATCAAATCTATAAATGGTGATCTTCTGAGGGAATACATAACTTGTGGTTGTGCTTTGATATTCGCTCAAGGTTGGAACTGAAATGTTCAATATTACACTTGTTCCATTTGGATCTTCAACTTTTTGAGTATTAATTGAGGCGTCCATAATAGAAAGATATACTTGATTAGCCACTCCAGTTGTTCTATCTGCCAGCGTCAAGGAGTGTTTGTTACTTGATGAGTCCACATTTGCAAAAATTGATGCAAGTGTGACCGATTCTAGACTGTAGCCGCTGGAATTTATCGTCATGCGATAGATGTAACCATCTTCCAGCCAAGGAGATTTCATATATCTTATAATATTCTGCCCAGAAATTCTTACATATATCATTCCCCAAGGATCAGACATATAATTATAGTTTTTAAGTGTAAAGCCTGAATTTGAATAGATGTTATATCCTGATGTTATCTCTTCATTTGTTATAGTGAAGTCTTCATCATGTGTATCATTTGAATAAATTAAAGCCTCATTTGTAACATTTTCATCATCTTGCAGTGAATCTGTATCTATGAGATATACAAGGTAAACACACATATTTCCAGCATAGTCTCTTTCAACAATTTCATAGTATCCGCATCTCAAACCCAGATTATCTGAAGCAAGAAGAAGGGTGTATTGATTTGCTGAGAAACTATCTCTGTCAACTTGAGTGTAAGAGTCAAGTGAAGGCACTTCTTTGTAGTAGATGTATTGAGTGTTATAATTGTTCAAATGAGCATTATTTACAGTTTCCATCAAAGTTTCATAGAAGAAATCAGTAGTAACATTGTAACTATAATATTGGAAATATCCTGTATTTGCAGAGTAAGAATAACTCATATTTGCTACATCACTTATTGAACTTACTGCCACTTCTTGATGATCGTTGTCAAAATATCTTCTCATTGATTGCAACTGGAAGTTTGATGTGAATGTTCCACCAGTTGCATTTTCAGTGTTTGCCATAAGATTTTGTAGATTTGCAGTAGGTGCTGATATATCAAAGTAAATAGTTTTGCTTACCTGTCTGTAATAGCTGCTGTTATAGCCTTCATACTGCATTGTAATTGTGAGGGCAGGGTTGGTTCTCGAGCTATTTGCAAGTGAAGATGTGTCAATAGTGAAGGATCTAATATTGTCACCAGTTATTTCGCTGATAGGCAAACTACCTTCGGTAGATGTGATTTGAATTGAACTTTCGTCAATCTTAGCCTTATAAATACTTGTAGGTACTTCCCATTGAATTGTTAATTCATTTGAGTTGGTATAATATGTATTTGTATCTCCAACCTCACTAAGTGTATAACCATCACCGCCAATTATATCAAAGTCAGGTTCTTGTGAAATAATTTCAAATCCAAATTTATATAATGAATAGAAATTGCTCATTTCACCAAAGTTTGAAGCCTGATAGATTGTGATTTCGTAATTCCCTTCCAAATAGAAATTTTCAACCGCAGTGGTGTTAGTAATATTAAAATTTCTATCTGCTTCAAAGAATTGTAAGTAACCATTTACCAAACTACCATCACTTGTGTAGTATCTTGTAGTGCCGTTTGCAAGAGAGGCAGTGATATTGGCTTTGATTCTATATTCGGCAATAGCAAGCTGATTATTTAAATAGTTTTGAGCTTCGCTTTCGCTAATATATCCATTTCCATCAATTACGCCTTCGACAATTACATACCAAAGTCCGTCTTCTCTCTGCTCAATATAGGCATTGCCATAGTAGGAGAGTTTGTCATTGTAAACGGAATTGAAATCGAGCGTGTCATCACCTGTGTTAGTGAATGAGTCGCCTGTTGCTGAAGAAGTTGTACCATTGTTGTTATAAGTTGCAGTGTTATATTTGGTATATTTAACACCAGGGATATAGAGTGAAATAGGTAATTTATCTCCAGAAACTGCATAGGTTGATACATTTGATGTTTCAGTAAAGCTGTCATCGGTATAGAATGAGCCGCTATTCAAGCCATTAGAATAGGTAGGGAAGGAAACTTGAATAGAAGTATTTCCGTTGCCACTATACATATTCACGAAAATGTCCCCACCAACAACACTTTCAAGCGAACTGTTTTGACCTGAGCTGATATTTTCTGTAGGGCTGATTAAAGAGAAGTTGTCTACATCGAATGTTAATGTTCTTCTAAAATAATCATAAGCACTATAAGCGTCCCTGCCACTTTCACCATCTTGATTTTCAGTTGCGTATTCTCGAGTCAGAACATATCTGCCAGCAAGAGGTGTATTTGTCGAACCAAGTGCGAGGTCAAAAGTTAGGACTTCTCCTGAATCATAGGTAACACTTTCATCATAGGTATAAATATTAAATGATTGAGAAGGAGTATCACTTATAGTATAGTAGAACTCAGTTCTCACTTCAGTTTCAGGTTCGCCTTGACCATTATTATTTACCAATTTGCCAGTATCTACCGTATTTGATTCGCTGACTTTTTCATAAGGATAGTACTGCAAGGTCAATGACTGTAAGATTGAGCCATTATCAGCAAAAGGCACATATGAAATTGTTATTTCATTTTCGGCATTTATTGGGGTGTAGTAAGCAAATTTATATGTCAAATCTGTTGGCGTAGTATTCTCTTCATCTGGCAGGTGCGTCAAAGAGCCATCTTCTGTTTGATATAGACTTCCTGTCAAATCATAACTTGATAA